>ERZ1034882.431-NODE-431-length-20884-cov-3.879831_pt1 | contig 20884 bp, 16 predicted proteins | sample MGYA00520606_ERZ1034882 | MGnify/ENA primary metagenome ERZ1034882 (study PRJEB33766, sample SAMN09781726) | gut metagenome | biome: gut microbiome | host: Homo sapiens | place: Madagascar | study: EMG produced TPA metagenomics assembly of the PRJNA485056 data set...
ATCTTTACCTTCTGGCCAAGCTTGTAGCGCTTTGCGGTAGTCTCCCCGATCAGCTCATAGGTGCTCTCGCTGTAGTGGAAATAGTCGTCTGTCAGCGTCGTCACATGCACAAGTCCCTCCACGGTATTTGGCAGTTCGACATAGAATCCCCACTCGGTCACGCCCGAAATGACACCCCAGAACTCTTCACCCAGATGTCCGGACATGTACTGTACTTTCTTTAACTTGTCACATTCGCGCTCTGCCTCATCCGCCCGGCGCTCCATCTCGCTGGAATGCTTTGCCACCTCCGGCAGAATCTTCTCATAATGCTCGATGCGCTTCGCATTCATTCTTCCGCGCAGATTGTCCTTGATGATCCGATGAATCTGCAGATCCGGATAACGGCGGATCGGCGAGGTGAAATGGCAGTAATAGGACGTTGCCAGTCCGAAATGCCCGGTGTTTACGGTGCTGTACTTTGCCTGCTTCATCGAGCGGAGTGTCAGCCGGCTGATTAACGCCTCCTCCGGCGTCCCGTCAATCCGAAGCAGCAGCTTCTGAAGTTCCTTCGGGTGTACTTCATCCTGCCCGATATGAATCGAATAGCCAAAATTATTGATAAACGTTGCCAGCTTGTGGATCTTCTCCGTATCCGGGTTCTCGTGGGTACGGTACACAAACGGCAGTTCCTGCCAGAAATAGTCCTGTGCCACCGTCTCGTTGGCAAGCAGCATAAAATCTTCGATAATCTTGGTTGCAACATTGCGCTCGTACGGCTTGATCTCCACAGGGCGTCCCTGCGCGTCCAGAATGATCTTCGTCTCCGGGAAATCAAAATCAATCGATCCGCGCTTCATCCGTTTTTTGCGGAGAATCGCTGCCAGATCCCGCATCCGCTCAAACATTGGCACAAGCTCCTCATACTCACGGATCTCCGCCTCATCGTGATCCTCCAGGATCTTTTTGACACTGGTGTAACTCATGCGGCGGTCGACCTTAATGACTGTCTCCGCAATCACGTGATCGATCACATTTCCCTTCGCATCCACGGTCATGATACAGCTTAATGCCAACCGGTTCTCCCCGGCGTTCAGCGAACAGATGCCGTTGGAAAGCGCATGCGGAAGCATCGGAATCACGCGGTCGACAAGATAGACCGATGTGCCGCGCTTTAGAGCCTCCACGTCAAGGGCGCTGCGCTCCTGCACATAATTCGTGACATCCGCAATATGAACGCCCAGGCGGTAGACATCCCCCTCCTTCGTCAGGGTGATGGCATCGTCCAAATCCTTGGCATCCTCTCCGTCGATCGTCACCGTCTGCCAGTCCCGCAGATCCATGCGGCCTGCCATATCGGCCGTGCTGACCTCACCTGCCACGCGCTCCACCTGATTCATGATCTTCTCCGGGAACTCGGTCGGCAGATCGTAACCTCGCACGATCGAGAGAATATCCGTCCCCGGGTCGTTCACATGTCCCAGAATCTCTACGACCTTTCCCTCCGGCTTTTTTCCATTGCCGCCGAAATCCGTCAGTTCCACCACGACCTTATGTCCGCTCACCGCCCCTTTCGAGCGCTCCTGCGGGATAAAAATATCCTGTCCGAATCTCGGATTATCCGGCACTGCGAACCCGAATGTCTTGCTTTTTTCATAGGTACAGACGATCCGGCTGACCCCGCGGGTCAAAATCTTTGTGATCTGCCCCTCTCTGCGCCGTCCGTGCCCCTCGGCGCGTGTCAGCGCCACCTGCACGGTATCGCCGTGAAAAGCACCGTTTACCTGGAATTCCGGAATAAAAATATCCTCATCCTCCCCCTCGACCGTCACAAAGCCAAATCCTCTCGGATGCGCGGCAAAAACGCCTGTCAGGAATTTTCCTTCCGACTTCATGTACTTGCCTTTCGATGACACTTCCACTTTTCCCTCCGCCACAAGCGCATCCAGCACTTCCGTGAGATCTCTTCTGTCACTCTTTGGCACATTTAATACTGCCGCGATCTCCTTCGCCTTCATCGGCACATAAAGTTCATCGCAGATCAGTCCGTAAATTGCTTTTTTTCGTTCCTGTAAAAGTTCTTCTCTCATATCCTTCCTCTCCGCAGCAAAAAAGCTGCCGCAGATGCGACAGCCTCATTTCTAAAAGATTCCCAGATTCAATACAGCGGCAATAATGATGAACAGCGCAACCAGAATCTTGGTTCCCGTCACCAGTCTGCCTTCCATGGAACGTCCCTTATTCCTTCCCCAGTACGTATCTGCCGCTCCGGCGATCGCTCCGAGTCCTGCGGACTTTCCTTCCTGTAATAAGATAATGACTGTCAACGCCAAACAAATCAGTATGAAAACAACGGTTAAAATCGTCTTTAAAATTGCCAAAATAATTCCCTCCTACGGTAATCAACTCACAACTTTAGCTATTATAGCATACTCCCCCCGCGTTTTCAACTGTTTTTTACGCTCTCCCGAAAGGCTCCGCCGGAGAAAACTGCGCCGTCTCGCCAAGCTCCTCCTCAATCCGCAGAAGCCGGTTATACTTTGCGGTGCGCTCCGCCCTACACGGCGCACCGGTTTTAATCTGCCCCGCATTCACCGCGACCGCAAGATCCGCGATAAACGCATCCTCCGTCTCCCCGGAACGGTGGGAGATCACCGTGTGATAGCCGGCACACTGCGCCATCTCGATGGCGTCCAACGCCTCCGTCAGCGTGCCGATCTGATTCACCTTTATCAGCACCGCATTTCCCGCATTTAATTTGATGCCGCACTTGATCCGCTTGGGATTTGTGACAAACAGGTCATCGCCGACAAGCTGCATGCCATCTCCCAGACGCCCAGTCAGACTCTGCCAGCCCTCCCAGTCGTCTTCCTGCAGACCGTCCTCAATCGACACAAGTGGAAAACGCTTTGCCAGATCTTCGTAGAGCGCGATCATCTCCTCCGCGTCCCTGCAGATTCCATTCTCCCCCGGGAAATGGTACATTCCCGTCTCTTCATTATATAATTCACTCGCTGCGGCATCCATCGCGTAGACCACATCTTTTCCGACCGTATAACCCGCCTTTTCCACCGCTTTTCCCAGATACCGGAACACCTCACCGGCATCCGCAAGATCCGGCGCAAAGCCGCCTTCATCGCCGACCGCCGTAGCATATCCCTCCTCGTTTAAAATCTGGCGCAGGAAATGATATACCTCCGCGCCCATGCGCAGCGCTTCCCGATAGCTTTTGGCGCTAATGGGCAGGATCATAAATTCCTGAAAATCCAGTGAATTCTTCGCATGGACTCCGCCGTTTATGACATTCATCATGGGAACCGGCAGCCGCTTGGCGTTGCCTCCGCCAATATAGCGGTAAAGTGGCATATCGAGTGCCGCTGCCGCCGTCTTCGCGCAGGCGAGCGAGACGCCTAAGATCGCATTGGCTCCCAGATTTCCTTTGTTGTCTGTCCCGTCCAGCTCGACCATTCTGCGGTCGATGAGTGCCTGATCCAAAACATTCATTCCAAGAAGCGCTTCCCGGATCTTTGTGTTGACGTGATCCACCACCTTCTTCGTGCCCAGTCCGAAATACTCCCTGTCGCCGTCCCGAAGTTCCACTGCCTCAAATCTTCCGGTGCTCGCTCCCGACGGAACCGATTCCCGCGCCGTAGTCTTTCTCCCCGTTGTCTCCGTCTCGGCGGTCACCTCCACTTCCACGGTCGGATTGCCGCGGGAATCCAGAATCTCCCGCGCGTGTACCTCTGTAATTTTCATAGTAAGTGCCATAAAAAATCCCCTTTCGCGTAACATACTTCTGCATCGTAGTATGTCCCGCAAAAGGGGAAAGTATTACTCGAGAATTCTTCCGTCCGTAGAGATAATGTCTACCTGCCACGGAATCATCTTACCGCTTGCCGCGAGTGCATTTTTCACCGCCTGCTCGATTCCTCCGCAGCACGGCACTTCCATGCGAACCACGGTAATGCTCTTAATATCGTTCTGCGCAATGATCTGGGTCAGCTTCTCCGAATAATCCACATCGTCTAACTTCGGACATCCAATCAGCGTGATGTGATTGCGGATATATTTTTTGTGGAAATTCGCATACGCATACGCTGTACAGTCTGCAGCCACCAGAAGCTTTGCTCCGTCAAAATACGGGGCACGCACCGGAACCAGCTTGATCTGCACCGGCCACTGTGTCAGCTCCGACGTAAGTTCTGCCGCACTCTCCTCTGCGGCGGTCGGACAGACTGCCTGCTGCTCATGGCGGATCGTCTTCGCCTGGGTTCCCGGACATCCGCACGGAAGCGGCTGTGACGCTATCGCCTGCTGCGCTGCTTTCTTTCTCTTATTCTCCTCAACTGCCGCAGCATCATAAGCCGCCGCCTCACGCTCCACAAAATGAATCGCATCCATCGGACAAGTCGGCAGACAGTCGCCAAGTCCGTCGCAGTAATCGTCCCGCATCAGCTTGGCCTTGCCGTTTACAATACTGATGGCTCCCTCGTGGCAGGCGTTTGCACATGCTCCGCAGCCGTTGCACTTTTCTTCCTCAATCTCAATGACTCTTCGTAACATCATATCCTCCATTCTAACTCCGGCACGCATGCCGGAAATTCTCTCTTGACTTTTCTTCCACAGGATACTACAATAGCGTCAACATTTCTGTTGTTTTTACAACAAAAAGTCGAAAGGACGAAAAATAATGCAAACTTTCCAAGGATACGATGCCCTCTTGCAGGCCTCTCCCGTTTTTTATGATATTGCACCCGAAGAAATCCATGCCATGCTCGACTGTCTGTCGGCAAAGACCCTCTCCTATCCAAAGGGCAGCTTTCTCTTTCACTACGGCGACCATCTGGATTCTCTCGGTCTTGTGGTAGAAGGATGTGTGGATGTCATGAAGGAGGATTTCTGGGGCAACACAAATCTGATGACCCGCTGCCGCCCCGGAGACATCTTCGGAGAATCTTATGCCATCCGCACAAACTGTGCGCTGGAAGTCAGCCTCTACGCCGAGCAGAATTCCACTGTGCTCTACTTAAACGTCTCAAAAATGATGACGCTCTGCTCCCGCGCATGTGAATTCCACAACCAGCTCACAAGAAATCTGCTCTCCGTTCTCGCCGAGCGCAATTTCCAGCTCGGACAGAAATTAGAGCACATGACCAAGCGGACCACCCGTGAAAAGCTTCTCTCCTATCTGTCGAGCGAGGCGCGCAGATCCGGAAGTTCGTCTTTTGATATTCCCTTTAACAGACAACAGCTCGCCGACTATCTCTCCGTAGACCGGAGCGCCATGTCGAACGAGCTGTGTCATCTAAGAGACGAGGGTCTCATTTCTTTTCAGAAGAACCACTTCACGGTGCAATTCCCTTCGTCTTGAGGAAATCCACCCAGATTCCGTATTTCGAGCCGTACAGATGCAGATTGTCAAACGTGAGATCCGCTCTTAAGTTTCCGTCTGCATCACATACGACATCATTCACATCAATGTAAAAAATAGTCTGATTATCCGCAAGTTCCGCAATTCTCATATTGCGTTCATTGATTCCCTGATTGTTAAAAATTTTGTCCGAGTCGGACTTGGCCTTTGCAACCCGCATGATACCCTGCACATAGATGATCGCATCGGGCTGGAGTTCTCTAAATTTCTGAACCGACTGCGCGTACTGTTCCATAAAACCGTCCAGGGTTCCTCTTCCCATCTCATTGATGCCGATCTGGAAATAAATTTTGCCAAACTGCCGTCTGGAAAGCGCATCCTCAAGCGTGGTCTTCTCCCCGTCCACCTCACAGAACTTTTCCGTCCACATATCGTAGATTCCAAGCCCTGTGGATGCGTAAAAGGTCGCATTGTCCAGCCCGCCGTAATCGCGCAGCCCCACAGTTCTCGAATCCCCGATAAAGACCGCGTCGTCGAACCAGTCGTCATCCACCATACAGAATTCCCGCGTGTGCGGCACCTCTTCCGTCTCTGTCTCTCCGACCGTCTCCGTCCCGCCGGCAAGCTCAGTATCAGAGACACTCTCCCCCGGCAGCAGGATGGACGGCAACTTTCCGTTCTCTCCTATGCCGCCCGGCGCACCCACATGACTCCACGGAAAAATTCCGTCATGCAGTCCGTCAAACACCAGGACGAAGTATGGTGTCGTTCGTATATCAACCGTATAATTCTTATATATTGTATCTTTCCCCAGATAGCCGACAACCGACAGCGCCGCCCACAAGATAAGCAGTGCGACCGTTACCGGACATTTCAAAAGCTTTCTCAAATCCATCCACCACACATTTAAAAATTAAAGTACAAAAACGGATTGTTTGCCGACACCGCCAGATAGTACATGCAAAGCCCGAAAATGCCGAGCAGTATCACCCTGCCGATCCATTTGCGCTCGATCAGCCGATAGCAGGTCTCCGGAAGCGGCGTTGCAAAGAGCACGCCCAGAAGAAACAGCGGTGCATAGTCATTCAGATATTTTAAATAATCCAGATGATTGATGACCCCTGCCGCATGCCCCGCAAACGGGAACAGCCGCGTCATATAAACGCCAAGCTCCGACAGATCGGTGACCGCAAACGCCACCCAGCTGAGCGGAACAACAAACAATACATAAAGATGACCGATCACCCTGCTTTTATCCAGCAGGCGCAGCAGAAAGAGCTTTTCTACCAACAGGCAGCAAAGCAGAATCCCGCCCCAGATCAGGAAGTTATAATTCGCCCCGTGCCACAACGCGGTAAGGCTCCACACCACAAACAGATTGAAAAAGGTGCGCGCCTTTCCCTTCCGGTTGCCTCCCAGCGGAATGTATACATATTCCCTAAACCATCTGCCGAGCGTAATATGCCATCTGCGCCAGAATTCCGTGACTGATTTTGAAATGTAGGGATAGCGGAAGTTCACCGGGAGCTCAAATCCCAGCATCTTTCCGATTCCTCTCGCCATCATCGAATATCCCGCGAAGTCAAAATACAGCTGCAGTGAGTAAGCAAACGCTCCCAGCCATGCAAGCTTTGTTGAGATGCTGTCGAACCCGATCATCCGGATGCTGTTCCAGAGTGTGCCGATCCGGTCCGCAATCACGACTTTTGCTGCAAGTCCGATAATCAAGAGCTTCATTCCCTCTTCCAGCTGACGTGCCTTGATCGTGCGCTCTCTTCCCAATGCTACACGCACATCCGCATAATTTGTGATCGGTCCCGATATCAGCTGCGGAAACATGGTCAGATACGTTCCCAGCCGAAGCAGCGACTGTTCTGCCGGAATTCTTCCGCGGTACACATCGATCACGTACGCCATAATCTGAAACGTGTAAAAACTGATTCCAAGCGGAAGTCCGGATGCCAGACCACTGTACTTGAAGAAAAACAGCACGCCCAGATCATACCCGAGCGCAAGAAGCAATAAGCGTTTCTGTCTGATTCCCCGCCCGTCCGTATTCTTCCGGTACATCAAACGGGTCAGCGTGTAATTGACCAGAACGCACGCAAGGAGAATCGTAATATAACCCGCCTCGCCAATTGTATAAAAGACAATACTTCCCCCCAGCAATGTGACATTGCGGAACTTTTTCGGTGTAAGATAATATATCACTAAAAAAACCGGCAAAAACCGAAATAAAAACTCAAAACTGCTAAATAACATTCCACAGACTCTTTCTATCTGACTTCTATCTACTGTATCCCTATTTACTATACCTCATTATAGGCGAAATATTACAAAATGGTGAACTATTACTGAAAGTTTGTGAAATTGTATCATTTTTGTCATAAACGCTCTATTCTGTAATCTTTTCGTAACTATTTTGCCTCAAACAGCGCCTCGATCTCACCGATGAAATAGAGCGAACCAAACGCAACCGTGCGATGTGTTTCATCGAGCCGCCCTCTCTGAAAACAGGACGCAAAATCATCAGCTGATGCAGCTGCAATTCCTTTCCGCCGGATGCAGGACGCCAGGGTGTCCGCCTGCAGTGCACGCTCACACTCTACCGTGCAGGTCGTAAAATCGATGGCGAGCGGCAGCAATTCGCCGATCATTTTCTCATAATCCTTATCTGCCATCACTCCCATGATAAAGTGAAATTTTTCTCCCGGGAAAAGCGATACAAGACTCTCCTTTAATGCTTCCACGCCGTTGCTGTTGTGCGCACCATCCACTAACAGAAATGGTTTCTCTGAGAGAATTTCCATTCTGCCCTTCCATACGGTCTTAGCGATTCCCTGACGAACCACCCGCCTTATACCTTCTTCCCGCTCTTTTGTCCCGCCGCAGATCCACTCTGTATGTCTCCTGAAAAATGCCTCCGCCCCGAGAAGCGCCGCGATGGCATTTTCATACTGATGAACGCCAAGCATGCGCATGGACAGATCACGGTAGGCACCAAACGAAAAATACTGTCTGCCGTCGCGGTAAGTCTGCTCTTTTATCTCCAAAGGGTCGATCAGCCGGAAATCTGTAATTCCTTCCTCCCTGACCTTCGCCTCAAACACCGTCATGACTTCTGCCTCCTGGCTCTCAAGCACAAGCGAGGTGCCTTTTTTGATGATGCCCGTCTTTTCCGCAGCAATCTCAGCAAGCGTATTTCCAAGCACCGCCATGTGGTCATAGCCGATCTTTGTGATCACGGTTACATCCGGCACACCTACGGCATTGGTTGCGTCCAGCCTCCCGCCAAGTCCGGTCTCTAAGATCATGACATCGCATCGTTGTTCCTTAAAATAGAGGATTGCCATGGCAAGTGTAACGTCAAACATCGTCGGCTGCACGCCAAAATCCATCGCAAGAAGCTGCACGCCGATCCTCTGCGTATCCTCCTTAGAGATCATTTCCCCGTTTATCTGGATGCGTTCCCGAAAGTCCACAAGGTGCGGGGAGGTAAACATCCCGACGCGAAGTCCCGCCTCCCTTAAAATTGCGCAGAGAAAAGCAGAGACAGAACCTTTTCCGTTCGTCCCTGCTATGTGTATCAACGGAATCCCCGCCTGCGGACTGCCAAGCGCCTTTAACATGCGCCCGGCAACCTCCACTCCGGCAAGATTCCCGAATCTTCTGATCTGATTGATCTGATCTACTACTTCTTCATATGTCATCTGTGTCCCGCGTTCCTCTCCGGGCAGCAGCGACACACCCGCGTGTCTTACACTGCCATGATTACGCCGCCATCATTTGCATACATACTGCTGACACCGGCAGTATTTATGATAATGATTTTCTTGAAATTTGCAAGCTTTTCTATGCGGGCTTTTACCGCTGCGGCGCGCTCCGGGCAGTTGCAGTGCGCGATGGCAAGCACACGCTGTTCGCAGTCCTTCGTGCGCCCGATCATATCCTGCACCATTTTCTCAAGTGCCTTGTTCATTCCGCGCGCCTGACCGAGCTGGCAGATCATGCCCTCCTTTGTGGAACCCATCACCGGCTTGATGTTGAGCGTATTGGCAATCAACGCTTTCAGATTGGTCAGTCTTCCGTTCTTGCGCAGAGTCTCTAACGTCTCTAAGACAAAATAAGTATTCATGGAACTGATATACTCCTCCGTTCTGGCAACGACCTCCTCAAACGGAAGACCTGCCTCCTCGAACTCCTGCACCTTAAGACCGATAATCGTCTCCCCGATCGATGCAGACCTGGAGTTAAATACATAGATCTGCTTGTTCTCTCCCGGATGTTCCTCCTCGTAGAGGTTCCTGCCAAGCTCTGCACTGTTGTAGGAACCGCTCAGCTTCCCGGAAAGCGTCACCACATATACATGCTCCGCCTCTCCCTCATACGCCTGCATATACTGCTCCGGTGACGGGCAGGAGGACTTCGGTCCCGTGATGCTCTTCTTCACCCGGCGCAGAAAATCAAGCTGGTTAAATGTCTCATCATCCTTAATGCGGTAACCGTCCACCTCAAGTTCTAAGGACACTGTCTCAAAATGTCCGTCCTTCTTCAGTTCCTCCGGTAATTCCCCGCAGCTGTCCACAACAATCTTATACATGGCAATCCCTCCACCTGTTCTATGGTATGTGTTTAATGTTATCTATAAACCGTTAATATATTTTTCGTTTCTATCGCATGTAGTATTCAATACTATGTTACATTAACACAAAAACCATTTTTTGTATAGAGGTAATTTCTAAACTTTATCTAAATTATATCTTACGAAGCATTCTTTCTCACGAAGCGAGTGTAAAATATGCGGTCACAAGATCCTTTAACGCCTGCTGGTCAGCGCTGCCCATCAGCTCCCGCGCGGAATGCATGGCAAGAAGCGGGATTCCGATATCCACGGTCTTCACCGGAAGAAGCGCAGAAGCGATCGATCCAAGCGTACTTCCCCCCGGCATATCCGAGCGGTTCACAAACTTCTGGTACGCGATCTTCTCTTTCTCACAGATCTGCTGGATGATGGCAATCGCCTCGCAGTCTGTCGCATAGGACTGCGAACTCGCCTCCTTGATACAGAATCCCCTGCCGAGCACCGGCTTGTTGGTAAGATCCATTTTCCCTGCCTGGTTCGGATGGATGCCGTGTGCCACATCCACGGACAGCAGCATGCTGCGGTAGAGATCCTGCTCCGCCGTCTGTTCCCGTCCCAGCTCTTTTAAGATGCGGCGCAGCATGTCATGCAGCAGAATCGAACCGGCGCCCTGCTTCGTATGGCTTCCGATCTCCTCGTGGTCAAACAGTGCGATCAGGTTGATTCCCTCCATCCGCCTGGCATCCATCAGACCGGAGATGAGCGCCGCGCAGGAAGTCAGGTTATCCAGGCGCGGACTTGAGATAAAATCATCGTTGAGACCGATGAATTCCGGATTTTCCTTACAGTATACGGTCAGTTCAAAATCCAGAATGTCAGTCTTTTCCACAGACAGCTCGTCTGCCAGAAACGTAAGGAAATAATCCGCTTTTTTCTCCTCCTCCGGCAGCAGCGCAAAGACCGGCAGCATATCCGTCTGGCGGTTCAGCTCCACACCCTTGTTGACCTCGCGGTTCATGTGGATCGCCAGATTCGGAATGGTCAGAAGATTTTTTTCCGATACAAACTCCACAATCTTCGGGGCAAACGCGTCCTGTGTGCGCACTGCCACACGACCGGCAATACCGAGCGGACGATCCAGCCAGGTATTTAAGATCGCGCCCCCGTATACTTCCACATTCACCTGCGCGTAACCGCATGCCGTCACATCCGCCGACGGCTTGATGCGCAGGCACGGAAAATCCGTATGCGCTGCCGCCATCCGAATCTGCGGCGTCTTTGTCTCCTGCCAGCCTTCTCCCACCGTAAACGCGAACAGTGTGGTGTCATGATGATTTACATAATATCTTCCGTTTTTCTGCAGCTTCCACGGCTCATCATAGGGCAGTTCCAGAAATCCCGCGCTCTCCAGGCGCTCTTTGCAGGCGCGGACTGCCTGTACCGGCGACACACCTTTTTTCAGCAAATCAAATAAAAGTTCTGTCTCTTTCATGTCTATGTCCTCTTTTCTTCTTTATCTGTGACCCCTTCCGGGGCTGTTCTCTCAGCTTCCTATCATACCAGAAATCATATTGTGAAGCAAACCTTCCCAATCGGCTTTCTATTTGTCCCCAATCTGTGTTATACTACACAAAGGCAATGCGCCCCAATACTATATGACACGGAGAAGACTATGATTGCACTTTCCCTACCGGAAATTAAAGATTTTATGAATAAACTGCTGTGTACGGACACGTTCGGGCACTTTCTTCTAAAGGAAGCCGTCATCTCCGGCAGCGTCACCTGGAGCTTAGACGGCACGATCCAGCCCGATTTTTATTCATCAGATGAAGCCGATGCGCTCGGACTGACGGGACTTTCTTTTCTCCCGTTTGAACAGGTACGTCCGCAATGTTTTGACCTGATCAAGGGCAAACGCACTCCTTCTTATTTTAAATTTGTCTTTCTGCTCTCCCCGAAGAATCTGGAACGGACACTGCTTTCGACCCACAGTTCTTTTACCCCGGAGGACATTACGGGAATGTTTATCAATCTGAAATTCCAGCAGAAAAAACTGCTCCTTACCACGGGCATTTCGTACCGGCTTTTCTCCGTTGACAAGAGCCTCGATCAGGAGTGGGATTCCCTTGTAAAGCGCTTTCTCACTGCGCATGAAATTAGTTTTGAAGAACTTTAATTTATTACTTTACTTTTATAAATTCTTATGATATTGTACTAATAGCTGTAAGTTACAGTTAGTATTATTTTTGGAGGTACTTTTTGATGAAAGGTACAGTAAAATGGTTCAACAACCAGAAGGGTTACGGATTCATTTCTGACGAGTCAGGCAACGATGTATTCGTACATTACTCAGGACTTAACATGGAAGGTTTCAAGTCTCTTGAAGAGGGCGCTTCCGTAGAGTTCGACGTTGTAGAAGGATCCAAGGGACCGCAGGCAACCAACGTAACTGTAGTAAAATAATTACTGCAGGCGGTAAGCTTACCGCGTTAAATCACTAGTTTCATGTACCTTTTTCTTAAAATAGACTTGTTTTATTTGTTAGATTAAGATATTGCAAACAATGGATTTAAAAAGAGTCTGTCACAAGTTTTCTTGTGGCAGACTCTTTTTGTATATGAACTTAGCAGATCAGGTTAGGATTATCCTGTTTTTTCAGGCATTTCACCACATTGACAATACCGCTCTCCGCCATGCTTTTTACCGCTTCCTCTGTATAAAACGCAATGTGCTGCGTCATCGTCACATTCGGGAACTGTCTCAGATACGCCATATTCCGGTTTGCAAGAATATCCGACCGGCGGTCCATATGGTAGATTCCCTCCTCATGCTCGATCACATCCAGTCCCAGCGCACCGATCTTCCGCGTCTCGATTCCCTCGATGATGTCATCCACGCGCATCAACTCTCCTCTCGCGCAGTTGATCAGAATGACGCCGTCCTTCATCTGGTCGATCGCCTTTTTATCAATCATATAACGTGTCTGATTGGACAGTGGCGTGTGCAGTGAGATAATATCACTCTTCGCGTACAGTTCCTCCAGAGAACAGTATTCGATTCCAAGCGCCGGATCGGCATTCTGACGTCTGCTGTATGCCAGAATCCTGCAGCCGAATCCCTGCAGATTCTGCGCCACCTTCTGTCCGATCTTTCCCGTTCCGATAATACCGACGGTAAGATTACGAAGCTCCCTTCCGATCAACCCGCCAAGCGAATAATCGTTGGCATTCCCCCGGAACAGCGCCTGCTTATAATTGCGAAGCGACATTAAAATCAGCATGACCGTATACTCGGCAACGCCGTCCGGATCGTAGTAGCCGTTGCAGACGTGAACGCCATTGCTCTTCGCCGCATTCAGGTCAATATGGTCATACCCGATGGTACGTGTCGCAACGACGCGGATACGCCGCTTTGCAGTCTCCTCAATCAATGCGGCGTCCATCTTTGTATCTCCAAGAATCGTAATGCCGTCCGCTCCCTCAGCACGATCGATGTTGTCCTGTGTCATCGGCCCCTGCACCAGTGTGATCTCTATCTGCTCCTGCTGTGCTGCGGCAAGCAGGTAATCTTTTTCATCCGGTCTCACTTCATAAGCTGTGATTTTCATGGGTATCCTCTCTTTCAAGCATTCTGCACTATTTTCTAAAATGTGTTCACCGTGAACACGTTGTTATAGAATTATCATAAATTGTTCCGGTCTGCAAGCCGATGCTTTAAAGGGATGAATAATCCTTGTCATTTTTTTGTTTTTCCTTGCATAACAGAAAATATTGTGCCAAAATCAAGACAACAGACACTGACCCGGACAGGAGGTTCATGATGGAGCAGCCGATTTTATCTTTTCTTACCGCATATTTTTCTGACCTGCATATCCAGTGCAGACTGACCGACCGCAAACAGTTAGAACTGGCGGATCTGGATCTCGGACTGCGCAACAGTATCCTGATGCAGGAAGCCGATGCGCAAAAACAGGCACCGTTTCCATTTGTACAGAACACCATCTATTTTATTGTCGATTACTACGAGTGCAATTATTCCTTTTTCCGTCTGCCGGATAAAAGTGCCTTCCTGTTCGTCGGGCCTTTTCTCTGGAAAGAATTTGAGCGCTCCCAGATTCTGTCGCTTATAAACCGGCTGGATATTCCGACAGAACTTTTTCCACAGCTGCAGGAATATTATCACGCCCTGCCGCTGATCGCGGACAAAGCCTCCATGACAGCCCTGCTGCGCCACGTCTATCAGACTCTGGATGCCGACGCAGATGTATCCATACAGACCCTGCATTTGAAAGATCTCGAGACCAGAGAATCCTTTTTGGAAAAGCACCAGTTTGTCGTACCGGAGGACCCGGTCTTAAGCATGCACCTTCTTGAAGAGCGCTACCATATCGAGGATGAGCTGCTCGACGCCATCTCTCACGGCAACAGCGCCCGTGCCCTCTCCTTCATGGAGGCTCTCGGGAACCTGCGCTTTGTCCCCCGCACGGAGGACGCACTCCGCAACCGCAAGAACCTGATTCTGACCCTCAACACGCTGTTGCGGAGAAAAGCGTACGAAACGGGCGTCCACCCGTTTTATATCGACGCCGTCTCCGGCAACTTTGCGCGCATGATCGAGAGCATCCAATCCGTGGAAGAAATCAACGATCTCATATCCTACATGGTTCAAAGTTACTGTCAGCTCGTGGAACAACGAAGCATGAGTTCGTATTCCGATCCGATCCGCCAGATTCTCGTCACCATAGACGCCTCACTGACCGGGGACTTAAGCCTGAAACGTTTTGCCAGCGAACTGTTTTTGAATACAAGCTACCTGTCCACGCTGTTCAAAAAGGAAGTCGGCATGACGCTGACGGACTACGTCAACGCCAACCGCATCGAATACGCCAAGAAGCTGCTGCGCAGTACCCTCCTGCCGGTGCAGGATGTTGCGGCAACCTGCGGCATCCCCGACGTCCACTATTTCACACGGCTCTTCCGCCGCATCACGGGCATGACGCCCCGCGAGTGGAGACGCTAAAAGACCGGGGCATGGAATGTGGCAGGCATGGATTTTGCAAATATACTGTATCTGCCTGTTCCGGACTGCCAACCGGCGGCGGGAATCTGAAACGCAAAATGGGGTATTTCTAATCTATACCGCGTTTGGTATCTCCGATGATCCGTGTTTTTCCAAGCTTTGAACACTCCGCGGAGAGTGTCCGCAATCCGCAGACAATTTTAGGCCTTTTGTGCAGCGCTTGTCTGCGCTTCTGAATAAAACATAACCGCGCGAAGCCGATGTTTGAATTGGCATCTGCCTTATTTTCAATAGCAGATGCCAACGAGTTTCGGTTCGCGCGGTTTTATATTGTCTGTGAAGAAGCGTTGCTAGCGCTGCTAAAAAGTCCGCCCATTGTCTGCGGTTGTCGGACATCTTTCGCGGATTGTCAAAACGTGGAAAGACACGGAATCCGATACCAAACGCGGCATAGAAGAAATGCTCCCATTTTGCTTCAAAGGATTCCCGCCGCCGGTTGGCAGTCCGGAACCGTGCAGGTACAGATTTTTTTAAATCTCTGCCCACCACATTCCATGCCCCGGTCTTTTAAGCTTCTATCTTAGTCTACTCTCTTAATCTTATTGAGCTGTGCGTTGAGTCCGAGAAGATCTTCTTTCTTCCACTCGACCTTCGGTCCTGCCGCACCCAGCAGGTTGATCATACGGATGACGGTAAATCCACCCAGCATTTCCAGCATCTTCGGGTTTGCCATTGCTCCTGCTGCAGGATTTCCGTCATTTTTTTCATTACCCTGACTCATTCCCGCCGCAACTTTTGACATCAGTCCCATGAAGAGTGCTTTTCCCTCTTCGGACTTTATGACGTCAGAAAGTCTGTCATTCAGTGAATAATATCCTTCCGGCTCTGTGATGTCGAACCAGTTGAGGATTGCGCCGCTCTCTTTCAGGCTGTACTCCTCGTTGAAGGTATCCACCTTGCGGATGTGGCTCTCATCCTTATACTCTCCGGCAACAGCCACCAGGGTGGATTCTCCGACATTCGGTACCTTAAAGTGGAAGAAATGATCCTCCGCCTGAAGCTTTCCTGCACTCTTGCCGTTGACAAACAGCTCTACCTCCGGAAGATTGGAGTATACAGTTACCTTTGTGGTATCTTCCACGCGGTCTACATAGCGTTTTCCGCACAGATGTACGAACGGCTCATCAGACAGCCATGCCTTGTATGCATAGAAGGAATCTTTCTTGTACTTGCGGTCGAAGGTTACCAGTCCCTTGTGGTTCTGACCGTTCTCACCGCCCTCGTTTCTCGCATCTGCACCGAAATCGAACATGTTCCATACATGCGTTGCCCAGATATACTTTCTGGTGAAGAGCTGCTTGATCATCTCCTCATGATAGTATGCCTGATACTCCTCGGTGTAATCGCCCTGCTTCGGATCAGAGGTATGCCAGTTCAGCGCCTCGCATCCGTACTCGCTCATTCCAAGCGGGATATTCGGGAACTCTTTGTGGAAGTTGTCCATCCACGGTCCGTTCATGGATACGTCTCCGCCGTACCATCCGAAGTAATGGTTGTAAGAGATCACATCCGGAATCTGGATGTACGGATCGTGAATATCACACATGGATACCACCGCGATCGTGGTCAGTCTCGTGTGATCCATCTCATGAACCATGTCATTTAAGATTCTGTGGTTCTCAAGCAGATCCTCATCCGAGCTTCCTGCCATCGTGATCTCGTTGGAAAGCCCCCAAACCACGATACTCGGGTGATTGTAATTCTGAACAACCAGCTCCTTCATCTGGGAAATGGTATTCTCACGTCCGTTCGGCATGTGAGAGGAAATGTACGGAATCTCAGCCCAGATTACAAGACCTCTCTCATCGCACAGATCGTAAAAATACTGATCGTGCTGATAGTGAGCCAGGCGGATCGTTGTAGCACCGAGCTCGCAGATTAAGTCAATATCCTCTCTGTGATGCTCCGGAAGCAGCGCATTACCGATTCCCCATCTGTCCTGATGACGGGATACACCGCGCAGCGGATATTCCTCTCCGTTTAAGATAAATCCTCTCTCCGGATCAATCTCAAAGGTACGGCATCCGAAACGTGTGCTTACCGCATCAACGGTCTCCTCTCCAGATACAAGCGCCACCTCTGCGGTGTACAGATACGGATCTTTCTTTCCGTTCCACAGATGAACTGCCGGAATGGAAAGTACAGCCTTTGTCTCGCCGGCTGCGGTCTCTGTCTTTGCAACCTCTTTGCCCTCTGCATCTTTTACGGTATATACAAGCTTCTGGTCTGCAGCTGCATTCGTCAGGAATACCTCTACCTCCACGCTGGCATCCGCGCCCTTGATCTCCGGTGTCACCTTAATGCCAGGTCCGCCGTAGTAGTCCAGATCAAAATGAGACTTATTTACCGCAATGATATTGACGTCACGGTAAAGTCCGCCGTAGAATGTGAAGTCTGCATTCTGCGGATATACTCTGTCGTTTACGCCGTTCTCCACAGCGATCACGATCAGGTTCTCTTCTTCTGTGAGCTCCTTTGTGATGTCTACACGCCAGGTGGAATATCCTCCGTCGTGATGTGCCACCGCTTTGCCGTTCACATAGACGTCTGCGGAAGCGTTTGCTCCTCTTAACTCCAGATAATAGCAGTCTGCCTCCGGCAGTTCGCTCTTCTTTAACTGTTTTGCATAATAACAGGTTCCGCGGTAATAATCGTTGCCGCCGTCCTGTCCGTCAATCTCATTCCAGGAATGTGGAAGTGTTACCCAGTACCACTTCTCCGGCATCTCCTTCGGCACTTCTGTGGCTTCCTTGGTAAATGCCCATTTCGTATTAAAATTGATTACTTCTCTCATGTGTCGCATCCCTCCATAAAAAGTATCGTCAACATTGATCTGTCTGCATCGTAACACAGAACCGCACTTTTTTCTTTAGATAGTTTTTGGCAAATATGGCACAATATTTAGTATTTTACCTTTATTTTGAAAAACAAGTTCAATTCTTTGCCTGATATTTCAGGATCAATACGGAAAAAACCAGAATGCCCACGCACGGAATCAGATTGCAGAACATTCCGGTCACAAGCCCCACACGATCAGCAATCACACCGATCAGCCACGGCATCACGATCGCGCCAATCCCCGCCACCGGCAGCATCACACCGAGACTCGTTGCATTCATCTCCCTGCCGGCTCCCGCCACGGCGATCGGATTGACCCCTGCCATGGCGAATGCAAAGGCGAACAGCATGGCGATGGCTCCCACCGGATGCTGCATGTATACAAGCCCGCAGTACAGCACGCTGCAGCAGCCGCCCATCCACGCAAGCGCCCGGAAAATATGATGCACCGGAAAAACGAACGCGATCAGAAGTCTGGCGATCAGAGTCGCCCCCCACATCACCGTTACCGTGTATGCCGCAAAGGAACCCGAGAGGATTCCCATGTCTTTATAGTATGTCACGAGCCATCCCGTCACACTCGTCTCCGCCGCATTCTGGCAGAATAAAAGCCCGGTAATCAGCCAGAATTTCGGATCCTTCAAAAATGCAAACGAAATCTTTCCCCGTTCGCCGTTCTTCTCTTTGACCGCGCCCGGAAGTCCCGCCGTCAAAAATATCATCCACAAAAGCAGCCCCGTCACCGCCACTCCCACCATCGGCAGAGTGTCGTTGATTCCAAGAAGCGACGCCGCAAGAAACGGACACAGCAGCGCACCACACGCATAGCAGGAATGTAGTATGTTCATGCTGCGGGTACGGTCGGCGCTGTTGTCTTTTACAAGGATCGTGCAGTTGTTGAGCGCTCCTCCCTTTGCAAATCCGACCAACAGAAATGCCGCCATCAACACGCCCGGCATTCCGGTCACCGCCATCAGAAAGTACCCCAGGAAATAACCGCTGCAGAGAAGAAGCACTGTATTCTTCACTCCGATTTTCTGCGGCAGAATACCCGCCGCAAAGGACGCCGCCATATTTCCAATGCTCATCAGTCCGAGCATCGTACCCGTCATGCCATAGTCAAATTCATATTTTCCCTGCAGAATACTTACAATAATCCCGCTCGATATTGCGCAGATACCGCTCAAAAAGAATGTAATATAGCCGGTGTTGCGCCATCTTCTGCCCCAGTCCGTTGTATGATTCATCTGTACCTTCTCCCCTATAACCACTTACAGAGAGCCGCAATACGGCTCTCTGTAACAATACTTCCTGTGTTCCTGCTAAATGTTTATCTGTTTTTACCCGCACCGAACTTGTCGAGAATCGAACCGTCCGAAAACTTACGGATGTATCCAATCAGCTCGTCCGATACGCTGACGATGTGCGCTTTTACGCCATCGCACTCCTTCACCACGCCGCGGAGACGTCCCATATTATCTGTGGTGACCTCTGCGCTCTTCGCATTCTCATCTGCCGAAGCCGTAAGGGAAGTGACCCCGTTCTCAATGACGCTCTTATGATTCTCGAGGTCGCCGACCTCCGTGCCGATTCCGCCGATAGCGTCTCCGACCTGCTCGATTTCACGGTTGAGTGATTTGAAAATCTCCTCCGTGTCATGAATCTTCTCATTCTGTCTGGAAAATGCCTCCGATACCTGCTCGGTAATCTGAACGCTGTTGCTCGAGTTATCCAGCAGGACATTCACGACATGGTTGATCTGCTCTGTGGACTCTCTGGACTGATCCGCCAGTGTCCGGATCTCCTCCGCAACCACTGCAAATCCCTTGCCGTGCTCGCCTGCCCTGGCAGCCTCGATGCTCGCATTGAGTGCCAGAAGGTTGGTCTGGCTTGAAATTCCCGCAATGATCTCTGTCGCTGTCCGGATCTGTTGCGCGGACTGATTGGTCAGATCTGTCTGCTTTCTGACATTCTCGATCGCAACGCCGCTCTCCTCACTGATGGCAATCAGCTCCTGCATAATCTGCTCCGCCGATCGGTTATATTCACGCATGGTCTGCGCACTCTTCGTCAGATCCTCAATATTGGAAGAAATGTGATCGATCGACACGCTGATCGCGTCCACCTTTTCCTTCATATCCGCCGTCTCAGATGCCTGGGACACCGTATTGCCTGTAATCGTATCGACAGCATCCGCCGTCTGATCCATCGACTCCGACATCTCCGAGAAAATCTGCTGGAAATCGCTGGATACCCCCTCCAGCTCATCCACGGCCTTGCGGATTCCTCCAAGCACCAGCTCAATCGATGAGACGGACGTCTCAATGGAACGCACCATCTCTCCGATGCCGTCTTCACGGTCTGCCAGCTTTTTCGCCTTTTCCGCAACTTTTGTATTCTCCGATACCTTTCCGTTAATCACGGACCGGATCTGATCCAGAATCGACTTGATCACCATGAAGATTCCGCCGAACACGGCAGCCACGATCACGCAGATCAGAATCATCGCCATGACTGTTCCGATCACTCCGCTTTCCAATAATTTTAAAATGATCAAAAACGCCACCAGCACAATGGCAAGAAAGCCGGCAAGCGGTGCCATCACTTTCCCCCACATCTCATTTTTCTTCGTATCTTCCACGCAAATCCCTCCGCTTTCGTATGGTAATGTATAACACTTGCCTTCATTGTACCATAATTACCGCAAAATACAAACAGCTTTTACGGCTGCCCCATGGCAAGCTTTGCCTTCACGATACGCGTCACGGATTCATTGATCCGCTCCTCGGTGATCGTTCCGTCATTCACCGCATTCAGAATTCCTGTATAGGCGGTATTGTAGTCCGCCGGCATCAAAATCATGTCTGCCCCGGCTGCAACTGCCAGAACCGCCGCCTTGTCCGAATTGTAGAATCCGGTGATCGCTTCCATATTCATGGCATCCGTAATGACAATTCCGTTATATCCCATCTGTCCGCGAAGCACATCGGTAATCAGCACCTTCGACAGCGTAGCCGGCGCATTGTCTCCAGTCA
>ERZ1034882.433-NODE-433-length-20876-cov-12.314250_pt1 | contig 20876 bp, 18 predicted proteins | sample MGYA00520606_ERZ1034882 | MGnify/ENA primary metagenome ERZ1034882 (study PRJEB33766, sample SAMN09781726) | gut metagenome | biome: gut microbiome | host: Homo sapiens | place: Madagascar | study: EMG produced TPA metagenomics assembly of the PRJNA485056 data...
CAAAGATACAATTATTTTTAGTTTTATGCAACATTTAGATGTTACAATATACTAGATTACATATATGCATATTATGTGATGTCGTCAAGAAAGTTTAGCGACATGTTGGTGCTCAAACTGAATTCTTTTCAAAGACTGTCGAGTTGCATTCTCAAAATTGAAATTTTTTACAATAATAATCTCGTGAAATGCCCTGAATGAGCAATTTTGTCGGATAAGAGGTGGCTTATAGGGTAATTTTGTCGATTATGAAGAGTTTTGTCTTTTTTTCTTGTCAGATTTGACAACCCGCAAGGGACAGGTGGATATTACATCAAATGATTGTCTTTATTGAAGCACATGTGAGAAGCTCTGGCTTATTCATCTTTAGAAAAGCCTACCGCAAATGGTTGCTCCGCTATTCCTTATTTGCTGTTTGCGATCACAATTGGAGGCATCTGCCTACTGACTTTATCCATAAGTTCCTTGTCTTCACGGTAGTATTGGCATTGGTGGGCGTATTGTGGCTCTGGATTCTCTGGCGTGCCGTATTTTTTATAGAGACAGCAGAAAATTGGATCTGAGCGGAGGCCGACCTCGTATCCACTTCGGTGGTATTTGCAGAATTGGCAAGTTCGCACTTGGATTCCATTCTGAATCGCTGCCATATATCCGAACTCATAAGGAGAAGGGGAGTTCGGGTAGAAGCAGTCGATGCTGGCCTCGAAAATAGCTTTGTCATTATCTTTCGTGTGAACCTCTCTGCATGATTTGTGTTCGATATTAGTAACGAATGCCTTTCCGCTGCGGAATAGGTAGAATCGTTGTATGTCGCGTTTCTCCAACGGTTCAGGTGAAGAGGCTTTCTTCTTGAAATTATGGAACTTTGCGAACCCAATCGTTTCTATGTCCCTGATATTACCGAATTGTGTGTCTGGGTTTTCAACGATAGGGGAGCTCAAGAGTGCTTTGATGTCCTCTTCTGTCTTTATGCGGATTTCAATGATTCGCAGCCCTGACTGGAGCTTTTGGTCTGTGCTCTTATGCGATACTTGAATCTCTATTAAGACCGGCTCCCGATTAGGCTTCTCCGAGCTGGTAAGCAGCAGGTCAGCAATGTAGTCATCTACTGATTGTTCCTCAATGCAGGTGTCATAAAATTGCTTCAGGTCAAATGTGTCCAGTTTCCGTTCGTGACATTCTTCTGGCTTAACGAAAGGACAGGTGTCTTGATCTGAGCATTTGACATCGCGGTAGTAGCCGACCTCGAACGGGCCTTCTCGGTCGAACTTCTCTTTTATCAATCGCTTAGCCAATTTGTGGAGATAGGTCTCATTTCCGCAATTGTCCTCATCGCCACGATGGGCAAAATGGCGGGAGCGTACTTTGCCCATTCTAGGAATCATGCCGGCACCGCAGTTCAGGCAATGATAGGAATGGGCGTGTCTATCTTCTATTGAAACTTCGTCAATGCATACTAGATGGTTTTGCTCATCAAGAGCATAGTGATATTTTATACCAGGCATGGTAAGATTACTTTTAGCTGTTGGGAATCAAATCCAAATGTGCGTCAAGGATAACGCATATACGGGAGAGGATGTCCACGCCGGTGGAGTACTTGCCCTGTTCAATGCGGGAGAGGTTGGCAGCATCAATACCTGTGAGCAGGGCCAGATCGCGTGCTTCCATCTTTTTGGCCTCACGAAGTTCCTTGATGCGCTTACCAATGCGAACACGCTCGGCTTGTCGGTTACCGGAGTCCATGCCCATTGATGGTACGGCATTAAGTAGAAAATCGCGGCTAATGCGGTTTGCCATCTGTTCTTTGTTATCGGAGAAGTTCCGATCGAAAATAAATTCTATCAGATGAAGGACATAGCCTTTGTACTCATCACTATCGTACTTGGCAATGTCGGACATGATTTTGAAGAGTTCGCCATCTGGCGTCTGTACCTCGACAAAGTGTCTGTCGAGGATTTGGGCACGAGACCTCGTCTCGGTCGCCATGAATTTTTTAAGATTCTTGTCCATAATTTTCCAAGCGTTTTTAATGTGGTGCACCCCACAGGAAAATTTAACTTTGGGCAAATATAGAGAATGTTATTCTAATTGGCAAATTTACCAATTAGAATTTATGCAATCCGAAATGTGGTTTTAGATTGATATTAGGAACACTAACGGCGTGAAGATTGTACAAGTGATTATATGCTTGATGAGGATGATTCTGGTTGATGGATTGAACTTGAGATACTTCTTATGCTTATTCAATTTTTCCTTCTCCAATTTCGCTATCGGGCTCATTTTCATCACAATACTCATACTGAATTGGGTCCTGCAGATTTGTAATATGAAGACGCTCTTTTTTGTCATCTATATAATCATCTATATAATCTACAGATTCAATCTTACAATGTCTCATTAGTACTCTTTCTTCTGCAATGGAATATTCAAGGCCACATAGAGAAATAGGCACATTAATTCTAGTGACAGTTCTTACTATCGCGCATTTTGCGTATCTTTGTAAATCAATTCTCCCTCTGTGGTGAATTGAAGCATGTGCATCACCCATAACATTGATTAGACTATGGCCTCCGACATTGACCAAAATAAACTGAAAGTCGCAATTGACTGGATTAACAAACTCGCTAACGGGATGAATCCGCTTGATGGTAGTACACTTCCTGATATCGACATCGTGAACAACGTTCACATTTCCCGTTGCCTATTCTATGTGTCACACCTGCTTGAAGATGCTGGGAAGAAAACATCCTCCCGTCAGAAGCGATATGAATTGGAATTCCAGCTTACTCCTGAGATTGTTTCAAAGGTCTATATTGCCGAGAGAACGGGTATCGCTATGTTCGTCAAGGAGATCAACAAAGTGATTCCTGAAAATATGCAGCCTCTGGCCGCATCAAAGGTTACTCAATGGCTGGTATTAGTAGGGTATCTGGTGGAACAGCAAAGTAGCGACGGCCACAAATACAAAGTTCCGACAGAACTCGGAACATCCATCGGCATGACATCCGCATGGAGAGATGGCTCTCAAGGGCAGTATCTTGCTGTTTCTTATGATGCCAACGCGCAGCACTTTATCCTTGAGAACCTTTTCAAGCTATAGCTCAATTTCGCCTCGCTTTAGCATATTCTCATAGTACGTCAGGTTGATTTTCCGGTTGCAGGAACTGATGGAAGTGACGGGATGATGGAGATCCTTCGGCAGGCTGGTAAAGATCCTTCGCGTTGCTCAGGATGACATCATCAGTAGCGCCTCAGCACATAATTGACAATCCCCTCAACGTGCAGGGCGACGATTGCCCGGCGGCCTTCGTCGGATTCCAGGAAGAGGCAGTCGTCGGAGTTGTCGTGGAAGAGATTCTCGGTGATGGCGGCGGCACAGAGGGTATTCTTCAGGATGTAGAAGTCGCTTTCCCAGTCGGGATCTCCATCGGAGTAGTCTTTCCGGAGCTTGTGGCCGGGGAGCCAGAGCGCAGCGGCCTGATACAGGCAATCGGCAAGCTGGTCACCGGCCGTCTGCCCTTTACTTGTGTAGCAGGTCCAGCCGCAGACGTTCATCCACTGCTTGCCATTGCCGGCAGCATTGGTGTGGATGGAGACCAGGCAGACATTGCGTTTGCCCAGCTGCCGGCACCAGGCGTTGACGCGCTCGGTGCGTGCCCGGAGGGAGACATCGTATTCATCCGGAGTGACCAGGGCGAAGCGTATTGCATCTGCAAGGGTGAGGATGCTGTCATCGTACGCATTACTAGCCTTGCGCATCCTCTCCCCGTCATCATCTTCCCAGAACTGGTCAATATTCTCCATCATCTTATCGGCCGCCAACCGATATTATAGAGCGGCGGACTCATAGATATCCAGCGCCTCTTTCAATGCGTTCCTGCAGGATTTCTTCATCATAACCGTTCCTCCTTTTCCATAGTCAGGAAGCCTGAACGGTTTTCCATACGATACGAGGTCCCTGTCTTATGGAAAGCTACTCATAACCAAGGAGAGTCGATGAGAAAGAAAAAGTAATATCTTTGCAATTATGCTGCTGTCTGTTTGCAAGCAAACAGAGACTGCTCTTTGAAAGCCCTGCCCTCTTCGAGGGGGTCAATATCGTAAGAATGCACGCTTACAAAGTAAACACTTACATCTTTCATTTTGTTCCATCATAGTTTCAGAGCACGAGGAGGGTTCTCAAATTAGCCAAGGATCTTCTTTGCTAGGGCGTTGACGGCGTCCACGTCGATTGGTTCGAGGACGATTTTTTCTGGCTCCAGGTCCAGGAGGAACTGCATGTAGTTGGGGAGTGTTAGCAGCTGTCCTTCCCGGCCGACATTGTAGTCGCCGAATTTGATGATGTGTTTCACATGGTATTTGTCCGCATGCTTCAAGACAGTCTGGACGCTCTTGGCCTGGGCCGTTTTGGCTTTCACTTCAAGTGGCACACATTCGCCTTTCATCCGGACGAGGAAGTCCAGCTCAAGGCCAGAGTCCTTCAGGAAGTAGTACAGGCTTTGCTGCTTCTTGTGAAGAGTGTCTGCCATCAGATTCTCGAAGATGGCGCCTTTGAATCCTCCCAGGTTGCCTTGCAGTATATCCGCCCTGGTCCCAGGGCCAAGCATCTCGATGAGCAAACCGATATCTGCCGTGTAAACCTTGAACACATTGTCTTTGGCATTGCCTTCCATCGGGAGACCGGTGATATCGGTATTGTAGCAGCGGCAGATAATGCCGGCGTCTTCCAGCCACTGAAGAGAGCCAAGATAGGTTTCACCTCGTCCGCCGGGCTTAACCTTGCTGTATTGGAATTTCTTGTTCTCCTTGGCCAGCTGCTTGGGGATGGAATTGAAGCACTCGCGGATATGGGGCTTGTCTTTGTCCGGAGCATACTTGACCATATCGTCGCGGTACTCCTTCAAGATACCCTTGTATTCCTCACTGACGGCGTTCATATTATTGGTGGTCAGGAATGCGTTGATGGGGGCGGGGAGACCACCAATAGCGATATAGAGGTTCAGATACTGCCTCATGGCCACGTGGATTCCTTCCGGAACCGGCGTTTCCTCCGTGTAGAACTTCCGGAGAGCCTCGATGACATCCGGATTCATACCGTTGGCCCAGAGGAACTCCTCGAAGTCCAGCGGGTACATCTCGATGATGTCTTCGCTGCCTACAGGAACAGAGTTGATTCCCAGATCTTTCTTCTGAACCATCTTGCGACGCCGTTTCTTGAGCTCATCGCCGTAGCCCTGGACGCCCAGCAGGTAGCCAGTGGCAATCACGTCAAAGCGGCCGTCCTCTTTGAAGAACTTGAGCGAAGTCCTGGCCTCGGGGCATTCCTGGATTTCATCAAAGATCAGGCAGGTCTCTTCGGGGATGAACTTGACGCCCTTGATCTGCGCCGACAAGTTGAGCAGAATGCGGTCCACATCCTTTGATCCGACGAAGGCATTGATTCGCTCCGGCTGCTTGATGAAGTTCATGTAGACGACATTCTTGTAGTTCTGCTCAGCGAAGTGCCGTGAGATATATGTTTTACCGCACTGGCGGATGCCCATTATTAGCAGAGGCTTGTGCCCAGGCTTGTTTTTCCACGCAATGAGATCGTCTTCAATTTTCCTTTTCAGCATAGTATGACACTTTATCTGGAAGCAAAAATACACTTTTTTCAACGACTTCTCAAATACCCATCGTAATTTTTCTAACGACTTTTCGGCAGTTCGCCGTAATTTTTCCAACGAGTTTTGCCGGACTTGTACCAGAAGGTCTACTTTTCGCTATAATGTCTAGCATCTTAATTATCTAGCTCATCATTTTCATTGTTTTGGGGGGGCACTCAAAGTTTTGGGGTTCATATTATCGTACTTGTTACCATTAATTCCTGCTTGAATCATTTATCTCAGACAATAAAAATATGTTCTTCGATAATTTAAGAGCTATATTAGGTAAAATATCGGTTTTAATTATCTAATCCGTAACAAAAAAAACTAAATACCGGTTTATAAATTGGTTTATTCTAATTTTATAAGTATATTTGCATCGTAAAAGTGAAATTTTAATAGTACAACTATGATAGCTGAATTTTCAATTGAGAATTTTTTCTCTATTAAGTCGTCTCAAAAGATAAGTTTTGAGTCCACATCAGATGTGTTTATGTCTGATGAATATTCTTATGAAGTGAAAGAAGGGGTGCGATTGCTTAAAATAGGCATTATATACGGTGCTAATGCTTCTGGTAAAACCAATATATTGAATGCTGTTGAGTTCTTTAGAATGCTTGTTTTGAGTATGCCTAAAGATCGCAATGCGAAGACAGGTGTTGTTCCCTTTCTTTTGGATGATACATCCAGAAACGAAAGAACAAAGATGTCAATGACATTTTATATCAATCAACTGAAGTACATCCTTAGCTTCGAACTTGATTCAAAGCGAATTTATTCAGAATCTTTGGTGGTTTATGAATCAATTCGTCCTACCAAGTTATATAGTCGCACCTATGAAGAAAGTACAGATTCTTCAACAATTGAATTTGGAGCGAACCTAAAGCTTTCTAAAAAGGGACAGGATGCCATATTCGGTAATACTATTAATAATAGTAGCGTGTTGGCTGCATTCGGTAGGAGTAACGTTGAAAAAACTAAATTGAATGACGTGTACGATTATTTTGCTATGCAGGTCAAGGATGTATTGGCTCCTGGTATGTTGTTGTCGGGATACGTAAAGAAGCATCTTGATAAGGACAAAGATGGAGAACTCAAGAAATTTATATTGAATTTCTTAAAAGCATCTGACTTTAATATCGAAGATGTGGCACTGCATGAAGAAGAGGAATTGATAACTCCAGAACTGGAGCAATTAATACAGAAAGCACCTATTGATGATGATGCTAAAGCGGAAATGCTGAAGAAAGGGAAAATCACCAATACTGAATTGACTTTCACCCATAAAGCAGGAGAGAAGTTGTATGATTTGTCAGAAGAGTACGAATCAAATGGTACAATGCGTTTCTTGGGAATGGCTGTAATCCTGAATTTCCTTTTAAAGAAGAATCAATTTGTTTCTATTGACGAGGTTGAGACAAGTATTCACTATGAATTGTTGGCATACTTTATCAAAGTATTCCTGGCTAATAGTGACGGGACATCTCAAATGCTGTTGACAACGCACGATATCAATCTTCTCAATGAAGAATTTATCCGTAGGGACACGATCTGGTTTACAGATAAAGACGAACAAGGTGAAACAAAGGTTTTTCGTCTTTCATCTCTAGGTTTACACAAGAACCTGTCACCATACAAAGCTTACAAGCAAGGCAAGTTGGTTAAGTTACCATTCTTGGGTAGTCAATACTTCAACTTAAACGAATAATATATGGCAAGAGTAGTAAGTAAGAGTATAGCCATCATTGGTGAAGGGGAGACAGAATGGTTCTATTTTGATTCTCTACGTGTAGCTTGCCGTTTCCCATTCAAGGTGGCTCCGGACTTTCCGCAACATAGCGACATTCGGCATGTCTTAAAGTTGGTAGAATCATATATAGCCAAACAGTATGACTATATCGTTTGCTTGTTTGACATGGATAGGTTGTCTCAATATCCATCGGAGATGCAACAGTACCAAAGTGCAAAGAAGAAATATAGCACAAAGAAGTATGCTGGACGAGTCATGTTCATTGAGACTAATCCATGTACAGAATTTTGGTTCTTGTTGCACTTCTTGCCAAATGTGGTATGCAAACACTATGAAAGTTATGAGCAGCTACTTCCGGAATTACAGAAGTATATGCCAGGATACGAAAAAACTAAGCGTTATTTCATCCGCACCAATCTCTATAAATATTTGACTGAGAATGGCGATTTGGAACGTGCTATCAAGAATTCAGAGAAGTTATGCCAATTGTGCAAGGAGACTCCTGAAGACTTGAAAGCATATTCGGAGATACATAAGATAATAGAATTACTTCAAAAAATTAGTTGACAGATTTGAAGTTTAAATATAGAATTATTTATTTGGAGATGTGTAGGTTTAAATAAAAATACAATTTTAATTAAAGAGTTGAAAATTGAGTAATACATATGTGGTCAGATAAAGAAACATCAGAAGACCTTTTAGGATATACCGTTCATTCATCACTGCTAAAAAGTGTTATAACAAATGAAAAGAACCTTCCTATAACCGTGGGATTATATGGTGATTGGGGGTTAGGAAAATCAAGTATATTAAAGATTTTAGAAAAACAACTTGAAGAAGATGGAGATGCTGTTGTTGTCTATTTCGATGGTTGGACTTTTGAGGATTTTGATGATGCAAAGATGGCTCTTATACAAGGTATCGTGGATGCTTTGGAGAAAAACCAGAAATTTATACCAAAAGCTGAAACCACATTACAAAAATTTAAGGATCAGTTTTCTAAACTGAAAAATTCAATAAATTGGATGCGTTTATTAAAGTTTTCTGTTAAGGGGATTGTACCTGTTGCGACTGCTGCGGTAACAGGAGGCGTATCTATGATTATTCCTACTTTATTGTCTGCTATAAAAGAGAATAGGGATGACTTAAGTAATATCCTTAGTGAAGAGAATGCAGAGAATTTCCTAAGAGAGACCTTGTGTTCTGAAGATGAAGAGAAAAAATATACAGCGGTTAGAGAATTTAGAAAAGATTTTGAGAAGCTTATAGAAGATAGTAAACAAGGTAAGATTGTTGTACTTATTGATGATTTGGATAGGTGTTTACCTCGTCATATAATAGATAATTTAGAGGCTATAAAATTGTTTTTAAATGTACCTGGAACTGCTTTTGTTATAGCTGCTGATAAATACATTGTTTCTAATGCTATCAAAAGTGAATATAAAGAGATTATCCAGGCTGCTTCCGAAGATCGTCCAAATTTAGGAGATTCATATATGGAAAAGTTTATACAACTTCCTTATAAAATTCCAACTCTTAGTCCAAAGGAAGTAGAAACATATGTAACACTTTTGTTTTGCCAATCAATTCTTAACAAAGAATCCTTCGATAAAGTACGTAACGACTTTACAGAATTTGTTTCAATAAACAAGTTCGACAGATATGGTTGGACCAATATACAAACCATTTTAAAAGATAACTTACCAGAAAATATGGGGGAAACTTTAGGTTTCTTTTCTTTATTTTCTCGTATTATTGGTAACTCATTAAGGTGGAATCCTCGTCTCATTAAGAGATTTCTAAATGCGTATGAGATAAGAGTTCGTCTCTTAGAACAATCCGGAATAAACGATTCTAAATCAAAATTTGCATTGCTTAAACTAATGCTGATAGAGCAAAAGTTTATAGATCAATTTAAGCAACTGAATACGTGGGTAATGAGTTCAATAGATTCGCCGAAGGAGTTAATTGATATTGAAAAATATGCAAATGCTGAAACTAATGATATAGCTGATTATAAAGATTGGAATTCACCAGATTTGTTACAAATTGTACGTACAGAGCCTAAATTTAGTTCTGTTAATATGAGAGAGCTTTTCTGGGTATCTCGAGATAATATAATTGATGAAATGAGCGGAATGTCTCTAATATCATCAAGAGTAAAGGCGATATTTAATAAGGCATATAATGCTACTACTGATCCGATTTATAAAGAATATTGTGAGAAAGAATTGTCAATCTTATCGGTAGTGGATTTGCATGATATTTTTGATTTATTGGATGCTAAAATATTGTTAAATCCTAAGGATAAAAAAGCATACACAATATATTATTTCTGTATAATGAGTGAAATCCCAAATGCATACAACAGACTTTTATCTATTCTTTCCAGAATAGATGTATCATCTATACCTTTCTCATTAGGTAATAAATTTAAAGAGATTCTTCTAAAGTTTGCTTATGATAAGAAACTTCAAGAACTTATAAGTAAAAATAAACCTTTAATGAATTCTATAAATGGTAAATAATGGGAACTTCTCATAGACATACAGCAACTATAAAGGGAGAGCCTAATTGGGGTAATGCTTCTAAAGCACTAACATCTGTTGCTTCAGGAGTTGAAGAGTCAGATAATCTAACTAATAATCCACCACCAACGATGAGCCCTCGCCAAATTGGACGAAGACAAAGTACGTTAGGTAAGAGAATTAGTAATGGAGAACATCGTGCAGTCAGAAATTTGGTCAGAGCTGCAGGCGGAAGGACCAAAGTAAGTAGCGGAGCCTCAAGAGCCATAGGATATGCAGGTATTGCTGTTGCGAATAAATTCGTATCAACAATTGTAGAAATTGCCGATAAAGGACTTAATGGCTGGCTTAAGAGTAAAGGTGTTTTAAGTTTAGAAGGAAAATCATGTCGTGATATAGTAGATTGCATTCGTAGTTTTATTGAAGTTGATGTTGCTGGTCTTGATAACACTGCTGCAAATGAAGCTCTTGAGCATATTATGGATATGTTAGAACTAGAAATGTCTACGAGTGAACGTTCATACGATGAGGTTATGACAAATATATTAACCGAGGATAGTATTAAAGATATGCTTGATGAATTTTTTGGTATGTATATCTTTAGTCATCTGTCTCAAAATTTTTCTGAAAAGATTGGATATGAGAAGGGTACTGAAGTGAAGAATGCCACGATGGAAGACATCAAAGATCAGATTATAGAAGATGTGCGTAGCAGTAGAACAGTTCGCCCTATCGAATCAATAGATTGGAAATCTACTGAAGGAGAAACATTTATAAAGAAAGAATTTGACAGAATAATATTTATACTTTCAGGAAATGAAGATTAAAACGACATCATATAGAACCCTCAATAAAGGTAAAAAGGATTTCCGACTATTGGCAGATATATCGATAAATTTACCCGATAATTCTATCATTGAAACATATGCGGAAATTCAATTACATCCCATAGCATATTTCTATGGGATGTCACCTAACATCACTTTTTCCTTATTGATTTTATCTGCGATAGTATATGCTGTGGATCGAGCAGTAAAAAGGAATGAATACTCTATTGATGGTTGGTCAAGAGAATTTGAAGTAGAAATAAATATTCCAGAATATGAAGTGCTTCATCCAATTGAGGATAAAATAAATAGTCTGCTGTCTTTTTTAACAGGAGATTATTGGACTTGTCATTTCAAAGGAACTGCTAGAGTAAATTACCCAAGATATAGAAGTGGGAGTAGTTTGAAGATGGTATTACCCAAGTTAGTTTATTTTCTGGTGGGATGGATTCGTTAATTGGGGCAATTGATTATATAGAAAACCATCCGGAAGGAAAACTGTTTTTGACTTCTCATTATGATAGTTATATGTCTGGACCTAAATCAGATCAAAGCAAATTGATAAAATGTTTCAAGAGTAAATATAATGGTAAATATTGCTATCCTGGAGCAGTATTGGTACAACCTGGACTATCTAATGAGTTATCGTGTAGGTCACGTTCTCTAATGTTCATCTCATTAGCGCTTATTGTTGCTGAGTATGCTGCTTGCGATGTTATAGTTCCTGAAAATGGTTCAGTATCTCTTAATTTCCCACTATCAGCGTCGAGGAGAGCATCATGCAGTACAAGAACAACTCATCCTAAATTTTTAAGACAGCTTGGGGAGATATTAAAACTTATTGGCATTAAAGCAGAAGTTTCAAATCCTTATGAAAAAAGTACAAAAGGGGAAATGGTACAAAATTGTGCAAATAGAGATTATCTAATTCATATAGTTGATAAGTCCAATTCATGTGGAAAGAGAGGCATGCACCAGTTTATGTATGATAATCATAGTGCAACACATTGTGGCCATTGTATGCCGTGTATGTACAGAAAGGCTGCTCTCATAGGTAATGTTGATAATACAACATATGGTAACAGGTTCATTACTTTATTCAATAAGAAAGGTGAAAAAGTCGCAGAAGATTTTTATGCGATGTTTGACTTTTTGAAGAAAGATTTAACTATTAGTGACATTAAACGAGAACTAAGGATTGCTGGAATGGTAAATTTTAATGATTTAGACGATTATGCAAATCTTGTAGTTCGTACTCGTACAGAGTTACTCAATATGATTATGAAAGATAATAATTATTCAATTACTAATTACTTAGGCAAAATATGATATTAGACACTCATTGTCATTTTGATATGATGCCCAATCCAGAAAAGTATATCAAGGATGCTGAAAACAGAGGAGATATAGTTGTCGGTATGACTAATCTTCCTAGTCATTTTAGGATGGGAATAAATCACGTGAAATGCTATAATAATATACGATTAGGTTTGGGATTCCATCCTCAGTTGATTTCAGAACATATGACTGAGTTGGCAATATTTGAATCATCAGTTAATCAAACATCATATATTGGAGAGATTGGTTTAGATTTCTCTCGTGATTATATCGCAAGTAAAGATATTCAGTTAGAATGTCTTAAACGAATACTAAGCAGTATATGCGAAAAGAAAAAAATTGTTAGTGTACATTCTAGAAAAGCAGAAAAAGAACTTTTCACAATTCTAAAGGATTTCAAGATTGAAAATGTTATTTTTCATTGGTATAGCGGTCCCCTTAATTTGATAGATGATATAGTCAATGAAGGTTATTATTTTTCTATCAATGAGGCTATGACATTGTCTGAATCTGGTCGCAAGATTATCAGTAAAATCCCGACGGATAGAATATTAACTGAATCAGATGCACCATATAACAATAAAACTAATATACATAATGCATTAAGAAATATAGGTTTCAGCGAATCGTTAATACAATCAAATTTTAATACTTTAATTAAAAGGATTAAATAAGGATACGGAGATCTGCCACTTGCCTAATTTCTCTATGTCGAAAATAATAAGCCTCTGAAAGATTTGAGAGCTGCTTGAATGATAGGTTATCAAAAGTTTCATCAACGAAAATCTATAGGAATACAAAACAATGTAGTATATGTGTATTGTACATTTCTTTAAAACTTTATTTAAGAATAAAAAATCCTCAAATAATAATGAAGATGAATTTGATTGGGAGGCATATGAAAAAGCCGTTGCTGACCATCCACTACATCAGGTTTTTGAATGTGGAAAATTGTTAGAAGAGTTGTCTGAACACAGCATCATTGGACTATACGATAGTATTGATGCATTCCTCTTCCAAGACATCCATTTCGAGAAGGTAATTTCTAACATGCCAAAGTGGGTGTGCGATGAGGGCATTAGTCCCGAAGGGAGTTGTTCAAAGGAGTTTTACGATAAGTTTAGAAAGAAAGCTCACCATCCTGTATTTAGTAAATTTATCTACTATTATGATTTGTGGAGCATCGTGGCTGCTATTCAAGACAGAATATCGGCAGTAATGCTATATATGCAAGAATTTTACAAATTAGTTCCTTGTAAGATGAATTATAAACCTGAGCAATACACATCAGGGTCAAGACATGGAGGGGAACGCGAGACGCAAGCTCATGTACTACTAAATAGCATATTTGTGTCTTACGCTTCCATATTTGACTTACTTTCTAAGATTGCAGTTGAGCAATTTATGTTTGACCAGTACGACTTTACCAATTATAAGGATATGCATTGTAAAAAAGAAAAGGCAATGTATAAGCCGAATATCAAGAACATCGATCTATCTCTCAAACAAAATGGGTTGTTGTTTACTGACCCAGAGGTCGTAAGGAAATTTGAGACATTCAGAAATGAGTATGTTCATAATGGCCCCTGGGATTTAAGGAGTAGTGTTTATTATACAGCCGTAGATGGTGAGCCTGCGGATGTTATTATCTATAGCCCTGATATGGTTGATGGTCATTTTGTAACATCTGGTTCGCGCAATAAGTTCTATTCGCAGAATAATATAATCAATGCACAACTCCCTGATATGATAAAAGATGCCACACAGATTCTGATACGAACTGTTGATCAGATCTCAGCTCTTTACAAGAGAAAAACAGTCGGTAAAGAAGATCCAAAGCTAACAGAAGAATATCTTAACGCTATACATGATTATTACAAAAGTTTGGTTTAATATAACGATGAAAGATAATGAAAACTGTTAGAGAGATTTACGATTATTTCCATCAGTTCCCAAATGCAGACAAGAAATCGGCATCGTTAATGGAGTTTCTTGAGACAATACCAGGTTTTTCAGAACCTGATAGTAGAGGGAATGGATTGGCAACAATGAATATGTCGATGGGTAAAGAATACCTGAGAATATGTGAACAAATGGAAGACGATAATCTTTTAATTAAGGTTAAACATGCCTCTATTATAAAAATAGATCCACATTATACCGCTGTTGGTAGTGTCAACTCTTCTAATCCATCAGAGTTTCTCCAAGAGTTGAATTATGGACTTTATGATTTTAAGTATCGAGGTTTTTCTTATATAAGAAACTGTTTTATGGATTCTGTTTTGCCAATAGTCGGGATAAACAGGTCAACAGGCAATGAAGATATTGGCACATGTTATTATATAGGCAATAATATGTTTGTAACAGCCGCGCACTGCGTGAAAGGATTAGAGCGGTTCAATGTCCTTTATCCAGACAATAGTCCCATTGAATTAGAATCAGTGTGGTACGCAAAAGATCAGGACTTGAATGATTATGATCTTGCCATATTAAAAGTCAATAATGTGTGCGAGTGCATAAAGGACTTTGAACTAAAAGAACCCTATGTACTAGATGATGTATTAACTATGGGATATCCTCCTATACCAGGACTTAATCCTATTCTTATTTCGGAAACTTCCGCAGTAGCAAGTTATGTACAGGGAAGACAGAAATCTTCTGTTGGTCAAATTGTCGCGGAGGTCGGCTCCTATATGTCTAAACTTGATTTTTTTGTCATAACTGCAAGAGTAAAGGGAGGAAACAGTGGATGTCCCGTAATCAACAATGAAGGTTATGTTGTTGGAACTGTTTTTCAAATCCCTTTTGATAGTTATGGTGGCTCAGACGGTGGCAGGTATGATATTATGGGATATGGTGTTTGTCTTCCTTCCAAATATGTAATTGACTTGTCTAAGAACCCAGATATTCATCAATTGGTATCAAAAGATGGATATTATATTGAAGAGTAAAAAACAATAAAATGTCAACTGCATTCAATTCTTATAACGTCAATCCGAACAAAAGTGCATCAATATATCATAGAGAGTTACAATATGTATATTTCTGCCAATAATTTTGGTTTTATAGTGAGGATTAGAGAATAAAAGACTTTTTAATGTATGATTGGGATGAAATAACTGGCAACTCCAGTAACTCAATTGGGTATGTCAACTTCGTTGATGAGAAGCATGAGTTTGTGAGTACACATTATATCGTAAACGGAATTCCTGTTGTGAAAGTTTCGTTAAGTAAATCTGCTGATGATACATTGGAGTGGTTATATGAATATCTTTACGGTAGTGTTTCATCGAGTGTGTCCGGAGCCGGTCCCTCGGACTCTTTAGATATGCAAATATAATCAGTTTTCTTTTGGTTTGTCATCTTCTGCAACGGCCGAAGCGGAGCGAGCCATTTCAGCGAGCTCGCGCAGCTTCGGATCGTAGCAGCCGGAGGTCGTATATTCCGGCCCGTCGGAAGTCCTTCTGGAGCCTCTCTATCCAGTTTGTCGTGTAGATCATGGCCTGGATGCGATGGTCATAGTTCAGGTATGTGAAGTACAGCTTGTAGGAGCAGTCGTCACGCCTGCGCTTGATTGCCCTGTAATAACGGCCCCATTTGTCGCAGAATGACTGCCACTCCGTCCAGGCCTTCTCAACGGTGTAGTTCCTGTCACCGGTCCGGAACACCTGCTTGAGATCCTCCGCCACCTCACGCTTGTCCCCGATGCGTACATCGCTGATAATGTTGCGTTTGAGATGCGTCGTGCAGCGCTGCAGTGGCGTTTTGGGGAAGACCTCGGCAATCACGTCCTCCAAGCCTTTCAGACCGTCGGCGCATATCAGCCCAAGCCTCTCGACGCCTCTCTCATATATGTCATTGAGCATCTCGCCCCAGCCGTGAGCTCTCTCCGTGGGCTTGTTGTAGATGCCTATCACCTCCCTCGTCTTGTCCTCCTTCACGGCCAGCAGGACATAGAACGCTTCCGTATCGACGCTGCGCTTGCGGTGAATCTTGATATGCACGCAGTCAATGAACAGGACTGGATAGTATGCTTCCAGACTGCGGTTCAGCCACTCCTGGACATCCTTTCTCAAGTACTCCAGCATCCTTGAGATGCTCGCCTTGCTGTAGTGTTCACCGTATATGTCGTTGAACACATCACCGACCTGTTCCTGAGTCAGGCCCTTGCTGTACAATGTGCCTGCAAGTCTCTCACACTCTTCCTCCTGGCTCCTCAGCACTGCGAGGATGCGTGGGTGAAAATTACCATATCTGTCACGCGGTATCCTGAATGTCAGGGTGCGGCCCTGACCATATGTATGGCCCATCCTGAAGCCGTTTCCCTTGTCGCCCGGCAGGCCGTCTTCGCGCAGATACTCACGCCTCTCGGCTACCATCATACTCTCAATCATTATCTCCATCAGGTCCTGGAGACCATTTTCTCTCTCCGCATGCTTGCATAATACCTCGGAAAGTTGTTCCTTTGTGAAATCCATAAGTCTACGATTCTTTTGTATTTGTTGTTTCTCTTTTACAAATCTAAAGAAATCCGTAGACTTTCTTTTTATCTCAGCTCAGACACACTTTTTGAAACAGTATCTTGTGTAGAATTTGTTGGTAAAAGCCTGTGTGTTTTGTTCACAGTTTTCTTCTGAAGAAATTATTCAGCCCCCCCCTGTAAATTTATGCTTTCCTTTTTCATTCAGAGCCTCCATTGCCGTATTTCTCCGTACTTTTGTAACAAATTGTACACTTTACAATTATTGAGAACATGAAAATTGAGGCTATACTCATTGCTTGGCCAATCAGAATAGGGGGCTGAGAACTGAACAGATTACAGAGATGACAAACCGTCAGCTATTGCTACTGCCTTTAATGTAGGTGAAAATTATAAGGAAGATGCGCCACATCTGATAGTCTCATATTTCAAGTACACTTAAATCTGGTTCTTTGCACGAATTTAGATAATCCATGCCTTTTATCTTTAACTCAGGGTAATTTAGTATTGACATTGGGGTTTTCTCTCTTTTGAGATAAGATGTTGGTATCACTGTAGCTGTCAGCATCATTGATTTTACTCGGGGTGGAACTGCTAAACCTATGCGTTTCGCAACTTCATTAATATGCTCCGTTACCCAGCGATGACGACGTAAATGTTTAAGGACGAGAGCTCTCTTTTTGTCTTTCTCTGGATTATCACCACGACCAAGATATTCATCCATCTCGGTTTTCATTTCCTTAATATTCTTGGCTGTATTAGTGTTCTTACATTCTATCAAGTAGAGTATATCACTTGATGTATCATAAGCCATTACATCAATATCACCATAGTCTTTATCTGCTGAAAAATAACCTCCAGATTTGATAGTAGCATCGTGTTCCCATACTCGCATCATAGGTATCTTTGCCAAAAAAGATCGCACTTCGTCGTTGAACGCAAATCCTTTTCTAGCCTCAAATTTTCCAAGCAATGTTTCTATCTTCCTTCCAACATAACGTAAGCGACCAGAATAAAGTAAATCAGATAGCTGAACACCGGCTTGAATGCAAGAGCGGAACCCAAACATGCACATGACCGTGCCGTCATCATACTGATAACGAATAACAGGGCGACGAAGATAGCTTAATTCCCTATTGTATGACCAAGGGTAGATATCCTTACCCGCCAATCCATTTGGTGGAGTGAGATAGTTTTCCCGTTTATCTAAAGAAAGGCGAATGATACATTTCCTTACTAAATCTTCAGTTAGTTCTATACAATGCTCTTGAACAGCCTTTACGAGTTGAGACTCTTCCATCTCAATGACAGACTTCTGCTGTTTCATAGCTATGATGTAGCATACATAAAGGAACTGCAAGATATTGGAATATGAGACTCCCCAATCCTCTAAGAATGCCACATCTATCTCCTCAAGTTCTGCGTCCTTGTTTTTTTCTTTTATATCTGGACGGACTGCCATTCTGGCCATCTTGCTTTCGAAATCTTCGATTTGCCCATTTACACTCTCGAAAGTACGCATTGTAGCAAACTCTTCCATATTGTCGGAAAAATTATCATCATAGATGCCATAACGTCCAGAGTTTAATTTCTCAATGGTATGATTCGCCACGTCTAAATGTATGGCATCACATATGCCCCCAATGGATATTACCTCGTTCATGATAGCTAATAGGCTTTCTATATCATCATTGCCTGGTTTAACGTCACCAACACGATACTGTGTCGCAGCTAGATATTCTATCAATGCACGGGTAGATATTCCTGCATCAGTAAGTCGTTTTTCTGTAACTAAGAATTCATTCCGTCTAGACTCATTTTCTCCAAAACAAAGAACCTGTGCGGGTTGTAAAATTCTATTATGCTCACGCTGATAAACTAATGTTTCGTGATTCTGCATGAGCATACGCAGCAACCACAATGTGTCAAATGATGACAGGCGTCTAGCAAGCTCATCAAGGAGTACATCTACGCCTTTGTGAAGGAAAGTTACTTTTTCAGTTTTTGTGTTGAGTTTGCCCTCTATATCGTGACCATTTTCCTTCATCCACTGTGGAAATTTGTCTAGTAGTAGTTGGCTGGTGGCGGCATGAATATAGATAGGAGTATAAAGCCATAATGGTATTGCCAAAGGGTTGCGTGACTGCTCCGTCATCAGAATCATTTTTGCCTGACTCAAAGGAATATAACTATCTATAATTTGGCTTGCCTTCTCCTCGTCTATTCCTAGGAGTTCGGTTATGATACAGCGCATCATGGTACGCTCGCTCTCATTACCCGCCCCCAAAAAGGAATGGATATAATCATCATCAAATGTGACGGTAACTCCACTTTCTGTCTTGGATGTAGTAAGATTTCCTCCTTGCGAGGGCTTTATGTCGTTATCATAGTGTATTCCTTTATCGACCAATACCTTTCCACTGAAGACAAGTTCTATTTCTACAGAACACTCATAGTGTTGGCTGATCATATCGGCTAAGGCTGGTTGTAAAATATCCATCCAGTATGCAACAGCTGTTATTACAGTATCGGAAATAGAGGATGGATTTATTCCCTGCTTCTCTTCTTGACAACAATTTACCCACACAGGAATATTATAAGACTCACAACTCTTGGCGTTGATAACCGAGTGTACAGGCTTAAAAATTGCCGCATACTCTAGATCGCGTATCACTGGTATATGAGCATATCGTCCATTAAGTTTTTTCAGAGTTCCGTGTAAATACAGTTGATCTTTGCTTTTGAATATGAGGTCATAACCATCATTTGGCTCTATATAAAGCATGTATGATGGAGTGTCGTCTGTCATATAGAAACTCTCACCATAATGCTTATAGAGAGCATATACATCGAGAGATTGATTCATAGGAGTTTCGAGAAATGATACGTTCTCTTTGGACCGAGCATAACGAACAAGACTCAAACTGTCCCATTTCTCAGTCTGTATCAGTTGTAAGAAATCATAAGCTGAGAATTGAAGAAAATAGTCAGTTCCATTTTGTTTTTCCATGGCAAATCCATATGTCTCCCCCATTGTAGAATACAGAACAAGCGTCAGGATATGGTCATCTTTCGACCTTTTGTCATTTCTGATGGCATCAATACGTTTTTGTAAATGTTGGCTGAGATCTCGATTGCTGAAACTATCATTGCCGTCTATGGCTACATTATGAGCCAAATCATGAGCATAGCACACGTATGCAAGCCAGTTAACATCAATGCGGAATACATCTTCGTAATAGCCTTCAACAGTAGCAAGTATATCATCCATTGAATTTTGTACCCAGCTCATCTGTTCTATGCAGGAATGCCCGATGCGCATAGTGCGTCTGTTTTACTAGTTCTTCAAGACAATGATGTTTTCGAGCTGTTTTTAGGATAAAGTTGTTAATGGCACAGCCTTGACTGGAAATTCCGACAAAGTAGAAGTTGTTGTCAAACTCAACGATAGGTCTGTATAACAAGGGATCCTTGTCTGCATCTTGAGTTAGTATATTAGGAGCATTAACCTCTAACAAGAATGATTTCAAAATATTTCGATCTAACCTATTCCTATTAATGATTTCTGCCATCATCGGCAAAGTAATGACTAAGGATTGGTTAGTCTTTGGTTCGTTAAGCATTTCGCGAGGGGTCCCATTTCCGAGTACTAAGCCACTTATCCCTACTCGGGTTGACAAAATGTTGCTCAGTTCAAGCATAAAGACCACTCCATCATAAACTTCATTACGAAAAGCTCCCGTAAATATATTCCCTTTATTGAATATGGCTTCTGTCATCGAACGGAAAATTTCTGTAGCATGGGTCGAGATGCCAGGAAAGAATGTGTAATTACCTCCATAGAATACTACCGGTTCAGAAAACATGTTAATCGGCAAGTCTTCCATAAGATCAAATGAGAACTCCTGGTCAATTATACTCTTGAACTTACTGATGTCAGGAGTCTGGCTACTCTTTCCGAGATTCGCAACTGCTATTTGCAAAAGGTGTTCAATTCGGATATTCTTCCCACGATTTTGTGGATTAAGCTGCATTGCTGTCAAATAGTCCAATATAGGTGGGACTGCATGATTACTTAAATACGCTATCGTTTTTGGTGCATCAAGCCAAGAATCTGGCCACAAAGCATGATTTGCTCTAGGCAATGTTCCTATTGCCCGTTCCGTCTGCATACAACAATGCTTGTATTTCTTGCCGCTGCCACAAGGGCAAGGCTCATTACGACCTATCTTCTTTGACATTATATTTGAACTACTAGTATATTGTAACATCTAAATGTTGCATAAAACTAAAAATAATTGTATCTTT
>ERZ1034882.434-NODE-434-length-20854-cov-15.670128_pt1 | contig 20854 bp, 20 predicted proteins | sample MGYA00520606_ERZ1034882 | MGnify/ENA primary metagenome ERZ1034882 (study PRJEB33766, sample SAMN09781726) | gut metagenome | biome: gut microbiome | host: Homo sapiens | place: Madagascar | study: EMG produced TPA metagenomics assembly of the PRJNA485056 data...
GCGGAGCTAGAAGAATGCATGTCTGCACCAGCTGCTTAAAATCTGGTAAAGTTGAGAGAGCTTAATCTCCTGCGGTAATATTGGATTTTGAAAGCCAGAAATGATGAATTTCATTTCTGGCTTATTTTTTATTCTTTGTGCAATTACCAGAACCTCTCTTCCTGCTTCCGCTTCAGATATTCTTTGTTGATCTGGCCTGCCAGTTCCCCATCACCGAAGAGGTTGTCCGGATGAAAGATCTTGATCAGATCCCGATATCTCTTCCGCAGAGCCAGTGGATTATTAACTCCACGGAATAAAAGCTGTACTGCTGTAAAGCTGCCTTCCCCAAACTCCTGCTCTCCGGCCTGTTGTTCTCTGGCCTCCTTCAAGAGTGTCTGCCGTTCCTGCTCGAACCGCTTCCGATCCTCCTCCAGCTGCCGGAAACCCTCCTGTAAAATAGCCATTTTCTTCTCGAAGAACAGATTTTCTTCTTTTAGCCGTTTCCGCTCCATAACTGTACGCCGGTTCAACTCATCCAGCTCGTCCCGTAACTTTACCCGTTCGTCCAGAAATTTGTTCCGGGCCTGTTCCAACTCCGTACGCTCCTGTTCCAGACGCATATTTTCCTGGAAAAGCCACAGCTTTATTTCTTTTAATTCTTCGGTACTTTCCGCCTTAATGACCTCTTCCCAATCAATCATGCCGCACCCTCTTACTCACAACCACAGAAAAGATAATACCCTGCAAACAATAAAAGTGCGACCACGATCAGACCGATGAAACGATTATGAATCACCAGCATAAGCAGCATGCCGACCGCTACAAAAAAGAGTATCAATCCAATAATCTTTTTCATAATCCATCCGGATCCGGAATATTCTCACTTTATTATATGCAGAGTATCTCAAATATTACTTATCTTCTGCTGTTTCCTCTTCCGGAAATGCAATGTCCACCACTTCCGCATCGGACATTTCTTCTTGTTCCTTCGGCTTGGTAAATTTATCTACGATATCGGGAATCATATCCAGGATCTTAGTCACCGTATCCTGATTCTTGATATTTACCAGCTTTGTGGAACCGTTCTTAATGACCAGGACAGCGCTGGGAGTCATCTTACCGCCTAATCCTCCGGCTCCGGAAGCGGATTTTTTCTCGGAATTGTTGCCGGCACCGGCACCCACACCGAAAGTCACATCCACTAACGGTAATATGATCGTATCTCCGATCTTCGTAGCCTCTCCCACCACAGTCTTCGTGGAGAGTACCGTATCCATACCCTTTAAAAGAGATTCTACCACGCCCTGGAACTGATTATCTTTTTCTGCCATAACAAACCTCCTGTTACATCCTTTTATTTCTTCTGATTTTTTTGAAATGTTCTTATCTTAAGCTTTAATTGCTGTAATCTCTTATCCAAAAGCAGCCGCGCGGAATGGAACAATACACATGCTACTGTAAAATGCCCGGAGGCTTTAAGATCACCCTCCAGTATTGCCTCTTCGAAATCCGGTGTAATGCAGACTCCCTTTCCAAGCTTCGGAAGTATCATTCCATAGATGCCATAAAGGTATCCGGTGGTATCCGGTGAGCCGGTACCAATGCGGGCGTTCATCTTAAGCTTTCGTGGACGAAGCCTTTTTAAAATATGCCCGATACGCTTTCCCGCATGCTGAAGCAATCCCTTCGTATCCGGATCATTCCATAACTCCCTGTAAAAAGAAATATTCTTCAAAATATATTTGATTTTATCACAGATTTTACGGATTGTGTATCGTATTTTCTCAAAAAAGCCGGCGATCTTTCCGAACGTGGAAGTTTCCTGCTGCGGACCGGGTGTGTTTTCTTCCGCAGAAATTTTTGCATCTGCTGAAGCTTCTGTATCGGTCGCAGGGTCCGTTTTCGCTATATCGCTATCATGCGAGAGTAACGTCTGTCCGGAAGTTTCTGATGCATCCGAAGATTCTGAAGCATCCGAAGATTCTGAAGTCCTTGATGTTTCCTGTGCAGCCTCCGTTATATCTTTTTTTGGAGCTGTGTGTGTATCTTCCCCCGATGCAGAGTTTTTTTTCTTCTCGGAAGAATCATATACTGTTAAAAAAAGAACCTTTGCCAGCAGTTTCCCTGGAAACGGATAGCTGTAAGAGACCCTTACCAGACCGAACAGCCATTTTATTTTTGCGGCGAACTGCATTTCTTCGGCATTTTTCTTCCAGGACATTTTGTAACAGACCGGGAAAAATAATACCAGAAGGATTACCACAAGAGCAATTCCGAGAAGTATTAACAACAGGATTCCAAGAATGCTCAATATTTTAAAAAGAATCGTCAACATAGTAAATACTCCCGCAGATTGCAGTCGCCCCTGGCTTCCAGGCATTCTCTGGTGATCTGTTCGATCAGCTGCAATGCCTCCTCATATCCGGATACAATCCCGAGAACCAGAAATTCTTCATTTTTGTAATGGGGCTGTATCAGTTGTCTTGCATCAAAAATATCTAATTGGTCTGCCGGATTTGACGCCGGTGTAATCAGATATACGTTTGCCCAAAGAGGATTTTTCACCAGTCTCTTTTTTATTTTATCCAGTTTTTCAGATGCGATGCTCTCTCCCAAATAGAGATTTGGTGCAAATGTAAGCTTTCCTGCCATATATCATTTCCTTTTGGTCAATAACCCTCCGGCATACTTTCCCGCCAGCCATATGGCTCATTATAGCATAAATTCTGCTATATTACAATTTTTGTTGCTTGACTTTTCCGGATGTTATTTTATACTAGAATTAGTATAAATTAGGAGGAAAAACCATTGAAAGTAATTACGAAGATGGAGCTTCAGCCGGACATGGTCCTGGGCGAAGATATACTGGATCAGAATCATGTGATCTACCCTGCCGGTACGACTGTGACCCCGCAGATTATAGAAAAATTAAAGCGTTATGATCTGGTATGCGTCACGATCATGGAAGATGAGGATTTTGCCACCACTCATTACGAAAAAATACGTTTTGACTCTAATTTCAAAGCTTTTGAACGTGCCTATCCCATTTTCCTCGGGGAATATAAGCTTGCAATGAAACAGCTTCTGGTCATGGGCAGGAAGCCTGCAGATATCGTTCTGCTGACTATATACAGGGAATTATATTATTATATCTCTTCCGGTTCCGCTCTTTTGGATTATTTATACAATCTGATGCCCAGTGAAGATGAGCTTACCTATACCCAGGGTTTGAATGCCGCTCTTTTAGCCGGAGCTTTTGCCGACTGGCTGTCCATGTCGGAGGATGAGAAAAATACACTGATCCTCTGCGGTTTCTATTATGATATCGGCAAGCTGCAGCTGCCCTACGAACTGCTGTGGAAGCCCGGAAAGCTGACCGATGCGGAATTCAAGATCATCAAAACCCATCCCGTGGTCGGTTATACCACTGTCCGGAATCAGGATCTGAATGAACATGTAAAAAATGCGGTGATCATGCATCACGAAAGACTGGATGGCAGCGGTTACCCCTATCATATGACCGGTCAGAAGATTGATGTCTATGCCAGATATATGGCGGTCATTGATGCCTACATTGCCATGGCTTCTCCCAGAACCTACCGCAATGCGCTTACACCGCTGCAAATTTTGGGAAATTTTGAAAAGAGCCTGGATAAATACGATGTGGAACTGTTAATGCCGATTATGAAAAGGATTGCGGACGCGCAGATCGGTACAAATGTACAGTTGAACGACGGAAGTATCTGGGAGGTTCTGATCATTCATCCCAACAAGTTCTCCCGTCCTATTCTGAAAAACGAAAAGAACGAATTCGTGGATCTCTTACAGAGAACAGATTTGGAAATCGTCAAAAATGTATAAGCACTATAAATCCTTAAAGGCAGGAATAATCAATTTATCCATTGATTATTCCTTTTTCTTTCCAGGTATTCCGCATATGCCTTTTCCAAAATCTGTTTTTCATTGGCAAATTTCAGAAGATGATAGGCCTCATGGTATTTATAAAAACCGGAATCCGCAAAATACTCTTCTCTCTGAGGTTTGCTGTAATAGCTGTCGGTACTCATCAGATACCAGTGTACCTCCTTTGCCACCACATCTTCCGGAACAGAGAAAGAGTATTCACTTCTTCCCACATAATCTACGATAAAAGCTTTGGAACCACTTTCTTCCAGGACTTCCCGTAATGCGGTCTCTTCGTGAGTTTCTCCGGGCTCCACGGTTCCCTTCGGCAGGACCCATCCTTCATATTTGTTTTTAATATTTTTATAGAGTAATAATATTTTGCCGCGGAAAATCACCACTCCGCCACAGCTGGTCGCCTCTATCATCTTATTTTATCCTCCGATCTCACTGCTTTTCGCTAAAGTACGCATCAAAGATCCGTCTTGCAATAGGTACTGCATAATCACCGCCGCTTCCGGCACCTTCCACGATGATGGTAACGCAGACTTCCGGATCCTCCGCCGGAGCGAAACCGGTAAACCAGGCATGGCTGTCTCCCTTGACGTTATTATATTCCGCAGAACCGGTCTTACCTGCCGCTGTATAGCTTAGTCCTTTTAGCTTGGACGCCGTACCTTCCTGTACCACATCTGTCATCAGCTGACGCAAAATCGCCGCTTCGTCTTCCGACATCAGTCTTCCATACTCCGAGGCTTTAAAGTTTTTGATAACAGTTCCCTCATCATTCTCTACACGGTCGATCACATAAGGCTTCATAAGGGTTCCGTCATTTGCTATCGCACAGGTGATCATGTTCAGATGCATGGGGGTGATCTGTGTTTTTCCCTGGCCGATGGAGGTCTGCATCATTTCAGCGGACGGGGTACTTTCGGAGACCAGTGCCGAACTTTTGGCGTAATTTAAAGTTAACGGCAGGTCTTTATTAAACAACAGATCATTTAAAGTCTCCTGAAACGCCTCTCTGTCCAGACTCATTCCGATATTTGCAAAGGAAGAGTTGCAGGATTTGGCAAAGGACTTCTTAAAATCCACCTGCCCGTGGCTGGAACCGTGGTAACAGCTGATCTTACTGTCTCCCAGCCGGAAAGAACCGTTACAGTTATAAGAGTAATTCTGGTAGGTATCCGGATTTTCCCTGATATATTCCAATGCAGTAACTATTTTGAAAGTGGAACCGGGTGGATATAAGCCCTGAGTCGCACGATTCAGAAGTACGGTGCTGGAATCATTGTCCACCAGGTCATCCCAGATCTCAGCAATGGAATTCGGATCAAAGTCAGGATGAGACACCATGGCAATGATCTTACCGGTAGATACTTCGGTCACAATGATGGCGCCACGGTAAATATCCAGTTGATCGTTTGCTACCTGTTGGACCTTCACGTCCAGCGTGGTATAGACATTATCCCCGGGGTTCTTTTTTCCGGCAGTATCGTTTTTGACCTTATTGGTCAGAGAAGTATTTGTATTGATCAGATAATAATTCGCCAGTGCTTCCACTCCCATTCTTCCCTGTGTGGAATAACCAACAATGTGCGCAAACAGATTCTTATAGGGATAATTTCTGGTCTCTTCTTCCTCCTCGTTCAGGATGGTCTCCGCCAGCACTTCCCCATCCCTGGAGTAAATAGACCCTCGGTAGTTCCTGGACAGCAGAATCTGTTGTCTGGAATTGTAGCTGTTATTGATCATATCCTGTTCGCTGGTTGCCACGAAATGTCCCAGATAGACCATGAGACATAAAAACAGGACTCCGATCCCTCCTGCTGACAGCCAGATCTCCCGCTGGTTCCCTCTGCGCTTATTGTCAGGTGTCTTTTTCGGGGATTTATTTTGCGTCTTATTATTTTCCACCTCTGCGCTCTCCTTCCTTCTGCAGTCGGATATAAATTCCCTGGATGATGAAAAACATGATCATTGTTGTCATCACCGAACTTCCTCCGTAACTGATAAAAGGAAGTGTCACACCGGTCAAAGGAATGAATTTCGTACCGCCGCCGATGGTCAGGAAAATCTGGAAAATATACATAATGCCGATGCCGTATACGACAAGCTGATAAAATCTGTCATGAATCCTCACTGCTATCCGAATCATTTCAAGAAAGCTGCTGACACAGATCAGGATCAGGCACATACCGAAGATCACACCCAGTTCCTCGCAGATGGAAGAAAAGATGAAATCCGCTTCCACATAGGGAATCGCTGTCGGGTTCCCCTTTAACAGCCCCATGCCGAACCAGCTTCCGCTGCCGATGGCAAACAGCGACTGGGTAATCTGATATCCTTTATTGTCAATATATTTCCAGGGATCCTGCCATGCAAGCACACGGATCCTCACGTGATCAAACAGCTGGTAAGCAAGATACGAAGCTGCACCACCGCCTACGATTCCCGCAAACAGATACAGATAATTGCGTGTTGCCGCAAATACCACGAACACAAATCCCACGAAGAAGATCAACGCACTTCCCAGATCCTTGGATACCACCAGGATCACCACATGTGCCCCGGCAATGATGGCAGTCAGGACCACTCTCTGGAAGGATACATTCTCCCATAAAGCTCCCGCCAGGAAAAACAGAAACAATATTTTCACAAATTCCGAGGGCTGGAACGTAATTCCCCCCAGGGAAAAAGAGATCTTGGACCCATGGGTCACTTCGCCAAGGATCAGCACAGTACCAAGCAGTGCGATTCCCAATGTGGCATACAGCCAGGTGATTTTTTTGAAAAAATGAATTTTCCCAAGCAGATACGGTATCAGTAGTGAGATGATCAGAGATACCAGCACGATCACATACTGCCGTATTGCCTTGTCAAAAGACAGCCGGGATACCATACAGAGTCCGATTCCCAAAAGCATACACATATTATTCAGCAAAAGCCGGTTAATATTCTCGTAGACCAGTGATACCATCGTGATCGTTGCAAATAAAAAGATCAGAATAAATGCGAAGAAAAACAGGTATTGAAAATCTCCGCCGGTAAGTGACAGATCCAGGAAACATAATACCTGTACCAGAAACATCAGAACATCCTGCAGGATAAAAATCCCCTTGTGATGTTCGCCCGTCGGATATCGGAATGTATAAAAACAGCTTGCTGTATATAAAACCATAAAAAAGGCTATGAAATATTTGGATAATTCAATTACGTATTCCTGCATGCAGCAAAATACCTTTCTGTCTATTCTACGCCACGTTTTTCGTGACCGGTGGTATATTCCACATAGGGAAGTTCCTTGCGCGCACCGCCATAATAATTCAGGATCTGCAAAGTCTCATCCTCTGTCTCTGTGGTAAAATCCAGCCTCCCTACGACAATCTGTCTGTCCGCTTCCTTATGCAGAGATAAAGGTACACTATTGTAGATCACATTAAAGCAATGGGTACAATTGCGCATTACCGGAAATCTCTTATGATACCGGTCGGTCAGTTCCAGGATACGCCCACCTTCCCCTTTTCTACATCTGTCCAAGGTCTGTGTCACACAGTTAGCGGTAACCATCATAGGAATCTTACCGTAGATCAACTTCTCTGTGGGAATCGCAGGATCTATTATCTTCTTCTGCTCCGCTGCCGTAAGCTCAAGCGGCAGACAGAAGCCATCCAGATACTGCATCCAGAAATCTCTTCCTTCCACATTCCACAAATAGAGACTGTAATCTCCGATGATCTTTTTCCCGGGCAGTGCCCATTGTAGGAGCAGTCCGATATGTTCCATGCTGCCTGCCAGGAATCCCTGAAAACATGACGCATTCTCTCTTGCAAAGTTGTACAGCTTCTTTAAATACTGCTCATCCCTTAGGCGCAGGATCTTAGGCAGTACGATCTCACAGGGAATTTGTTTTTCAGAAGCCATTTTCAGCATTTCCGCTCCGGCTTCCGGATCCTGTAACAACAGATCCGCATCCAGATACAGCCTTATTCTAGCCGTCGATTCTCCGTTACCGTTCCCAAATACCGATCTGCAAAATCCTCTCCACTGCTCTTGTGTCTGCAATAGGATTGAAAATTTCTTTCCTATAGAAGAATCTTGAGGAGACTCCTGGGCTCTGTCTGCCATTCCGGTCTTATGCTGCACCTCACGTTGCAGTTCTACTCTCTCAAAGCAAAAACCGTTAGCCAGAATTATTTTCTCTTCCAGAAGAGCAATGCCTCTTCTGCGGAGCTCATTGATAGCCTTTAACGGATAGAATGCATTCCCACTCAGTTCGACTTCTATACTTCCGTCCAGAGAGAAAGAGCTGTCTCCTAACTTGCTTAACTGTTTTATAACATTTTCTTCCGAAATCGGTTGTCTGGAAGCTTCCTGCACAGGATTGCCCTCTAATGTGATGCGGATATCGCCGCAGGATATGGTCAGACTCGCCTCTTCCCCGGTAATAAACCGGGCCGTCATCCGTACCGGAAGAGTCTTACGTTTCGCCAAATGTTCCTTACGGATGTGTTCCAGCAGCCTTTCATCGCTTCCGCTGTATGCCGGACTGTTCAGAGTCACCATCTCTTTGCCGTTATGCTTATGATAATAACCGTCCTGACGCTCGCTTCGGATGTACAGACAGGACAGTGCATGCATATCTTCTTTGGAAATATTCAGAGTCTCGTCCGGATTCTTATAATACCGATCAATATATTTACGGTAAATTGCCGTAACTCCGGCGGCATATTCCGCTTTTTTCATGCGGCCCTCGATCTTAAAAGAATCGATTCCCGCCCTCAGAAGTTCAGGGATAGATTCTATGGTACACATATCCTTCAGGCTTAAGGGATAGCATTCCTTCTGTCCCTTACTGCTGTAAGGCAGACGGCAGGGCTGTGCACAGCGTCCGCGATTACCGCTTCTGCCTCCTAAAATACTGCTGAACAGACACTGTCCGGAATAACAATAGCACATGGCTCCGTGAATAAAGCACTCGATCTCCATACCGGTGGCTTCCTTGATCCTGCGGATCTCCTGAAGGTTAAGCTCTCTTGCAGGTACAACACGGCATGCCCCTTGTTCCTTCAAAAATTCTGCGCCGTATTCCCCGGTAATTGTCATCTGCGTGCTTCCGTGAAGTTCTAGACCTGGGAAATTCTCCCGGATAAATGAAAATACACCCATATCCTGGATAATAACCCCATCCAGTCCTGCCCGGTAATAAGGCTCCAAATATTCATATATTTCTGAAAATTCGGATTCTTTTACCAGCGTATTTACCGTAAGGTATACTTTCCTTCCGAAAAGATGCGCATACCGGATGCATGCAACCAGTTCCTCTTCGGAAAAATTCTCCGCATAGGCTCTGGCTCCGAAACGATTTCCTCCCAGATATACAGCATCCGCACCGGCATGGATCGCACCGTAAAATGCTTCCGTATTCCCGGCTGGCGCCAGCAATTCTACTTTCTTCATTGCACTCATAAACGTCCTCTATTGCAAATAGCTGCCCGAAAAACGGACAGCTATCAATTTACTTGTCTTTTAGTTCTGTCTCCAGACGAACAATTTTTTTTGCATCTTCATTCAACTGCTTCTGAAGCTCTTTTCCCTGCTTCTCTGCATTTTCCAGTTTGATCTGTGCGGAGATCAGTTCATGCTTCAGATCGTATAATTCCTTTTCTTTTCCCTGAAGCTCTTCTTCGAGGATAGATATCTGCTTCTTCGCTTTAAAATAATCATCGGCAATGTTCAGCTGCAGCAGAACACTTTGTCTGTCCAAAGGCTGTCTGCGAAAGCTGTCTATCTTCCCATATTCGTTGATCTTGTTATTGATATAGGAAGCGATTTTCTGCATGTATTCTTCACTCTCATAGCCGCTTAAGGTAAATACCTTACCGCCTATGATCACTTCGGTATCTGTCTTCGGAGACATCTTAAACACCCCTCTTAACAATCTTTTGAAAACACAATATGTGCCGTCTGTTAAAAAATATAATACAAGATTTATTATATATCAGATTATAAAGAGTGGCAAGTAAAAAATTGCCCGATTGTCTCCGTTAAAGCTTCAGTCCCAGGTGCTTGTAGGTCAGATCCGTCACCGTGCGTCCCTTGGGCGTTCTGTTCAGGAACCCATTCTTGATCAGATAGGGCTCATAGACATCTTCTATGGTGCCGGCATCTTCTCCGATGGCAGCTGCAAGGGTATCCAGCCCCACAGGACCACCGTTAAATTTCTCGATGATCGTCACAAGGATATTCCTGTCGATATGATCTAAGCCCATCTTGTCCACATCCATAAGATCCAGTGCGGTTCTGGCTACCTCTTCTGTAATGACTCCGTCGTATTTGACTTGTGCGAAATCACGGACACGCTTCAAGATACGGTTGGCAAGTCTGGGCGTTCCACGGCTTCGCCTAGCCATTTCTTTTGCTCCGGCAGGTTCGATCTCCACATCCAGGATCCCTGCGGAGTGCATGATGATCTGCTGCAATTCCTCTATGGTATAGAATTCCAGATGATGGATCATTCCAAAACGATCCCGCAGAGGTGCCGTCAAAAGTCCTGCCCGGGTCGTCGCTCCTACCAGCGTGAACTTCGGCAATTCCAGACGGACGGACCTGGCACTGGAGCCCTTACCGATCATGATGTCAATACAATAATCTTCCATGGCGGGATACAATACTTCCTCCACCTGACGATTCAGACGATGTATCTCATCCACGAACAACAGATCTCCTTCTTCCAGGTTGTTTAAGATGGCAGCCATCTCTCCCGGCTTCTCGATCGCCGGTCCGCTGGTCACCTTCATATGGACTCCCATTTCATTGGCAATGATCCCGGCAAGGGTGGTCTTACCAAGTCCGGGCGGTCCGTAGAACAGCACATGATCCAGTGCATCCCCACGCTGCTTTGCAGCAGTAATATAGACCTTCAGGTTCTCCTTTATCTTGGACTGACCGATATAATCGTCCAGCGTCTGGGGACGTAAGGAGCCTTCCAGCTTAATATCTTCTTCCGTGATATTTGTCTCTATCATTCTTCTGGGCATAGTCGTTGATCTCATTCCTTAAAACAATTTTTTCAGGGCAGCCTTTAAGATTGCTCCGGAATCTATGTTCTCCACATCTTCAATGGCATTGACAGCCTTTAAGCTCTCAGCCTGTCCGTAGCCCAACGCCACCAGGGCTTCCACAGCTTCCTTTTTCTTCTCACTGTCAATATGCAGACTTCCTGCGGTCAGGATGCCTTCCGCGCCGCCTGCTGCAATCTCTCTGGAAATCAGAGTATCGTCAATGGATATCTTGTCCTTTAATTCCAGGATCAGCCGCTGCGCTGTTCTGGCGCCTACACCCGGTGCCTTCGATATCGCCCTGGCATCCCCGGACATAATGGCGAAACGCAGAGAATCCGCATCCATAACGGATAATATAGCGAGCGCTCCCTTAGGTCCGATACCGCTGACCGTAATACAGAGCCTGAACATCTCCAGATCGCTCCGGGAGAGAAAACCATATAATAAAAAGGCGTCTTCCTTCACATAGGTATATGTATAGAGCCGAACCTGCTCTCCGATTCCGGGAAGTCTCGATGCCGTATCCGCAGAGATCCGGACATTGATTCCGAAGCCGTTGACATCGATCACCGCGTTATCTACCGTAATATCTTCCAAAAAGCCATTCACATATGCAAACATGTATGTTAAATCCTCGTCTTTCCTGGCATACAAAATAATAGCACGTAAAATTCGGCTACGATATGTTTATCATACCATAGCCGAACATATGTTTCAAGTGGTTTTAACTCTGGATCTGTTTTAACTGGTAGAACTCTCCCTTCAGAGCCATCAGCTCGTCATAGGTACCGTATTCCGAACAATGTCCATCGGCTATTACGGCGATCCTGTCAGCATCCCGGATCGTCGACAGTCTGTGCGCCACAATAAATGTCGTCCGCCCCTCCGTCAGATTGTTTAACGCCTGCTGGATCAGCTTTTCGGAGATACTGTCTAATGCCGAGGTTGCTTCATCCAGCACGATCACCTTCGGATTCCGGATCAGTGCTCTGGCAATGGAAATACGCTGTCTCTGGCCGCCGGATAACTTGCCGCCGTGTTCTCCCACCATAGTGTCGAGGCCTTTTGGAAGGGATGCGATCAGGTCTGACAGATTCGCGGCCTTGATCACATTCTGTAATTCTTCCTCTGGGACATTTTCACAGCCGTAGGTAATATTGTCGCGGATCGTTCCGGAGAACAGAATGGATGTCTGGGGTACCACCGCTAAATGCTTTCTGTATGTTCTAAGATCGATTTTACTTAAATCTTTGCCGTCGATCAGGACTTTTCCACTCTCTGCCTGATGGAAACCGATGACCAGGTTTAAGATCGTGGATTTTCCGGCACCGGACTCGCCTACCAGCGCAATGGTCTCTCCCGCTTTCACATGAAGATTTAAGTGGTTCAATACGTTATGCTCATTATTTTTGTAATGGAAGCATACATCCTCAAAGTCAAAGGTGCCGGTTACCTGCTCCAGTTTTTCCTTGCCTTCGTTGTCTTCGACGTCCTCAGACAGCAATACCTCACCGATGGAATTCACGGATTCGATACCTTTTGCAATAGTAGGCAGCAGAGTAACGATGGAGGATACCTGATTGACCACCGTAGCAAAATAACTCTGATACAGCGTGATGTCACCGGCCTGGATCTTCCCGCCGATGGCAAGATATCCGGTAAATGCCAGACAGATCACCTGAAAGATCTGGAATACCGCCCAGCCTACCGAGCCAAACAGTGCCTGGATCAGATCCAGCTTATATCCTTTCTCCGCCACAGCAAACAACTGCCCGCTCATTTTAGATACTTCTTCATCCTCCAGGGCATGGGCTCTGGTCACGGGTACCAGTTCCACCATTTCCATGACTCTGGCAGAGGTCTCTTCCATTTCCTTACGGAACTCCGTATTTCTCTTCTTCATAATATTCCGGAAGGTAACCATGGTAATTGCCGCCACCGGTGTGGTCAACAGGAAAAATACGAATACGATGCGGCTCTTACTGATAGTGACCACCAGTGCCACTCCGATATTCAGGGCAATATTTAAAATACTTAAAAATAGCTGTGTGGAAAGACCTTCCACCGCTTCCACATCACGCATGATCTTGGACTGTAGTCGTCCGGACTGGGTCTCTACATGATAGGAAATGGACAGCTGCTGTAATTTCCGGATCAGTGCTTTCCGAAGTCCTGTCTCCGCATAGCGGGTCGCCAGGCTTTTATAGGAAGTGTACAGATAATTCATGGGAATATTAAGCAGGATCAGTCCTGCTTCCAGAATACTGTAAAATATAATATTCCGGAAAGTATCCGGATTGTGTGCCGTCACATCGTTAATAATATTCGCTGTGATAATGGGCAGTACCCAGACACAGGCATGTTTTGCGAAAAAGCAGATCACTGCCATGACAAATTTATGATAATTCCCCTTATACAGATGCATCAGTGTTCGCAGGGGATGTCCCTGATTCTTCCGATAGCATTCAATAAACCAGCTCTCGGTGTCCATCTTTTTTTTCGGAGATGTTTTTGCTTCAAAGTCTTTCATATTTGCAGGATACCTTTCCCATTTGTTCGTTCCCTTCATTTTAGCGCAATTAATATGCGTTTTCCAGTTTCTTTTTGCGGTTTTTACCTATAAACAACTGTTTTTTTGCCAAAAATAAGGCTGTGTCAGAACTTTTACATTCCTCACACAGCCCTTTTCATAGCATTGTATTTTTACGATCGATTAGTTGTTGATCAGCTTATCGTTCTCATTGTTCCAGCTGTAAAGCTTACGGATCTCTTCGCCGACCTTCTCTGAAGGATGCTCGGAAGCCAGCTTTCTCATAGCCTTGAAGTGAACCTGCTTGCCTGCGGGAGACATATCTAACAGGAACTCCTTAGCGAAAGTACCGTCCTGAATATCGGACAGGATCTTCTTCATGGTCTTCTTGGTCTCCTCGGTGATCAGCTTGGGGCCGGTGATGTAATCACCATACTCAGCGGTATTGGAGATGGAATATCTCATGCCTGCGAAACCACTCTGGTAGATCAGATCTACGATCAGTTTCATCTCATGGATACACTCGAAGTATGCATTTCTGGGATCGTAACCAGCCTCAACCAGTGTCTCGAAACCAGCCTGCATCAGAGCACATACGCCACCGCACAGAACAGCCTGTTCACCGAACAGATCGGTCTCGGTCTCAGTTCTGAAAGTGGTCTCCAGAACGCCTGCTCTTGCGCCGCCGATACCCAGTGCATAAGCCAGTGCCAGATCCTGTGCCTTACCGGTTGCATCCTGCTCTACAGCGATCAGGCAGGGAACACCCTTACCGGCCTGGTACTCACTTCTTACGGTATGTCCGGGTCCCTTGGGAGCGATCATGGTAACATCAACGTTCTTGGGAGGTACGATACATCCGAAATGAATATTGAAACCATGAGCGAACATCAGCATATTGCCCTCTTCCAGATTGGGCTCGATGTCATTCTTGTACAGATCTGCCTGCTTCTCATCGTTGATCAGGATCATGATGATGTCAGCACGCTTTGCAGCTTCTGCAGCGGTAAATACTTCAAATCCCTGTGCCTCAGCCTTTGCCCAGGACTTGGAGCCCTCGTACAGACCGATGATAACATGACATCCGGAATCCTTCAGGTTCAGTGCGTGTGCATGACCCTGGCTGCCGTAGCCGATAATAGCGATAGTCTTACCCTCTAATAAAGAGAGATTACAATCTTCCTGATAAAAAATCTTAGCCATTTTCTTCTCCTCCGTTATGAGACATAAAATTTATAACTGATAGGGATATACCCTAGAGCTAACTGATAAGAACTTTGATCTTTCGATATTAATCTTTCAATATTAATCTTCGATATAAGTAACGTTCTCAATACCTCTGCCAAGTCCCGTAATACCGGTTCTCGCCAGCTCCAGCACCTCATACTCTTCATTAAAACGCTGGATCAATGCATTCACTTTGCTGTGGTTACCGGTAAATTCCACGATCAGGTTCTCCGCACCGACATCAATGATCTTCGCACGGAAATTGTTGGCAAGGAACTCTACGCCCTGTCGGATCTCCAGACGTTTCTCGGGATCTACTTTAACCTTGACCAGTACCAGTTCACGGTACACACTGTCCTCCGGATCCAGTTCTTTGATATCACGGACATCCACTAACTTCCCTACCTGTTTCTCGATCTGTTCGAGGATATCATCGTCGCCCGAAGTCACAATAGTAATTCGGGTAAAACGGGGATCTGCCGTCACACCTGCCGTAATGCTTTCGATGTTATAACCGCGTCTGGAAAACAGACCGGCAATACGGCTCAGTACGCCGGATGTGTTGTCAACTAACAGTTGAAATACTCTCTTCTGCATGAATGATCTACCATACCTTTCGTATTTCTGCAACTGCTCTCCTTCCTGAGTAGCAACTGTATTCTTAATATAGCAAGATGCCTTTACAATGTCAATTAGTGAATTTAACATTATAATTGATGTATTTTAATCATCATTCTCGGTGCATTTTGATAATGCCAGGGTTCCGGTTCTTGCTACTTCCACAATGCTGATCGTCTGAAGCATCTTGATCAGTGTATCGATTTTCTCCGGAGCATCGCAAATCTGCAGCATCATGAAGTGCTTTGACATATCTACGATCTCTGTTTTCATAATGTCACAAATTTCTATGATATCCCTACGATTATTCTTGTTATATTTAACCTTTAATAACATTAATTCCCGGGTATAACACTGTTCCTGGGATAAAGTTTTTACTTTGATGACATCCAGCTTCTTATTCAGCTGTTTTTCAATCTGCTCCAAGGTGCGTTCATCCCCGGAACTTACGATGGTCATGCAGGATACCGCATGGTCATCGGTCTCTCCCACGGCAAGACTTTCAATATTAAAACATCTCCGGGAGAACAGACCGGCCACCTTACACAGAACACCGGAACGGTTCTCTACCAGTACGGAATATATTCTTTTCATTTACGTCCATCCCCCTTCGCTATTTTACCAGATCCATGGGATCGATCAGACACTCTAACAGCATCGTGTTATCTTCTACTAAAAATGCATCCAGTACTTCATCTGCGTGCTCCATCGTATTCAGGCGCAGATAAGGGATGCCGTAGGCTGCGGATAATTTCTCCAGATCAGGGCTTCCTGACAGATCCACTACAGAATAGTGATCCTTGTAGGTATAATGCTGATATTCTCTTACCATGCCGAGATAATTGTTCTTCAATACAATGATCTTCACCGGAATATTGTGCTGTCTTATAGTAGCTAATTCCATCATGGACATCTGGAAAGAACCGTCACCGCAGACGGCAATGACCTGTTTGTCCATGGCTGCTGTCTTGGCTCCCATGGCTGCCGGAATGGAATACCCCATGGTTCCCATTCCGCCGGAGGTTAAAAATTTACCCTTTTTCACAATGTGATAACCGCAGGACCAGATCTGGTTCTGTCCCACATCCGCTACATACACACCATCCTCCTGCATTTTCTCGGAAAGTTTTGTAATAAAGGCCGCAGGATCCACATAATCGGGATTCGGAGTTCTCTTTTTCTCCATTGTGGAACGGTACTCATTTAAGGTAGTAAGCCATTCCCCATAGTCGCAGCAAAATTCTTCCTTCTGGAAATCCTGGAAAATGTGTTTGGCATCGCCGACCAATGGGATGGATGGACCGGCATTTTTACCGATCTCCGCGGGATCCACATCGATATGCACCAGCACCTTGTTCCGGGTAATAAGATCCGGCTGGCTGACCGCACGATCCGCAACTCTTGCACCTACCATGATCAGCAGATCCGATTCGTTCATGGCACGGTTTGCGTAAGACTTACCGTTATTGCCCACCATTCCGTAATAGAGCGGATGTTCGGTAGGCATGACACCGATCCCCATCATGGTGGATACTACGGGAATGCCATGTTCTTCGGCAAAGCTGCGCAGCTCTTCTTCGGCCTCGCTAAGTAATACTCCGCCGCCGGCACAGATGATAGGGCGTTTTGCACGCTCCAGCTCCTTGATAACCTTTTTGATCTGTACGGCATGCCCCTTGACCGTAGGCTTATAAGTACGCAGATTTACCTCTTCCGGATAATGGAAGTTCTTGATAACGGCATTCTGAATATCAATGGGAATATCGATCAATACCGGACCTTTTCTTCCGGTATTTGCAATATAAAACGCCTCTTTGAATACCCGGGGAATATCATTAACATTTTTTACCAGATAACTGTATTTAACAAAAGATTCCACTGCGCCGGTGATATCCGCCTCCTGGAACACATCACTGCCCAGCAGTTCACTGTTTACCTGACCGGTGATACAGATCAGGGGAATACTGTCTGCAAATGCCGTGGCGATGCCCGTGATGACATTCGTAGCGCCCGGTCCGGAAGTCACCGCACACACACCGGGTCTGCCGGTCATACGTGCCACACCGCTGGCGGCATGGGCAGCATTCTGTTCCGTCCGGATCAGCACCGTCCTGATCTCGGAATCCAGAATACTGTTGAAAAAAGGACATATGGCAACACCTGGATATCCGAATACCGTGCTTACCCCCTCGGCTTCGAGACATTTAATAATCGCATCTGCTCCAATCATTTTGCTCCGCTCCTTTATGTATACTCTGACTTTTTATTACTCCATTAAACTTTTTGCTAATTTCACCGCATCCGCGGCATCCTTGGAATAGCCGTCCGCTCCGATCTCATCTGCATATTCCTGGGTGATCACGGCTCCGCCGATAATGATCTTGGCGGTGATACCTTCCTGTTTTGCTGCGGCTACGATCTCCCGCATTCTCTGCATGGTCGTGGTCATCAGTGCAGACAGAGCGATAAACTCCGCATGGTGTTCCCTCGCCGTCTCCAGAATCTTTGCCTGCGGCACGTCCTTCCCCAGATCGATCACATGGAAACCGTGATTCTTGAGCATCAAAGCCACCAGATTCTTGCCGATATCGTGGATATCTCCTTCTACGGTAGCTATGACCACTACCGGCATCTCTTCACCGGCACTGCCCGTCTGTAACAGGGGTTCCAGTATCTCAATGGAATTCTTCATGGCTTCTGCGCTGGCAATCAACTGCGGCAGGAAGTATTTCCCCTGATCGAAGTATTCGCCTACCTGATTAATGGCGGGAAGTAATACCTGATTCAACAATTCCGCTGGCTTTTCCCCGCTTTCCAGTGCCTCCTTCGTAATCTTTACGATACCGTTGCGGTTACCCTTCAGGACAGCAGTCTTTAACTTGTCCTGCATTTCATTGATCTGCGGGCCTTTTTCGACAGCCGATTTTTCCACACTGCCTGCATTACTTGTCTGACCGTTTGCCGTCCCCTGACTTTCCAAAAGGGAGAGCTTTCTTGCCAGTTCCGCTTCTTTTTCTTCTCTGCGTTCCCTGACACCGCCGGCATACTCGATATATCGAAGTGCAGCTTCTTCTTTGTTCAGTAACAGATCCGTTGCAAGCGCACAGCTCACTAATAGTTCCTGGGACGGATTAGCAATCGCCATGGTTAGTCCTGCCTGAATTGCCAGTGTTAAGAATGCCGTGTTTACAAAGCTTCGCTCCGGCATGGCAAAAGAAATATTGGACAGACCGCAGATGGTTGCAAATCCGTTTGCCTTGCAGTAGCGGATCGTTTCTAACGTCTCCAAAGCTGCTTTGGGATTAGCTCCCACGGTTGCCACCAGTCCGTCTACCACGATATCTTCCTTATGCATTCCCAGGGAAGTGGCTCTGTCATATATTTTATGAATGATTTCTTTTTTCTCATCAATATCCTTGGGCAATCCCGCATCCGACAACGGCAGCAGGATGAACATTGCCCCGTATTTTGCTACGATAGGAAGAAGCTTTTCGAATTTCTCTGTCTCCAGAGAGACGGAATTGACCAAAGCACGTCCCGGATAATGGCGAAGGGCTGCTTCCAAAACCTCCACATAACTGGAATCCAGAGACAGTGGCAGGTTCGTCACGCCGCTTACCTCTTCCAGTGCCCGCAGCATACTGGCTTTTTCATCAATACCGCTCATACCCATATTGATGTCCAGTACCTTTGCACCGCAGGCTTCCTGTTCTTCGGCGAACTGGATCACTTTCTCGAAACTGCCTTCCTTAAGCTGTGCCTGCAATGCCTTCTTACCGGTAGGATTGATGCGCTCTCCCACAACAAAAAAACCATCCTCCAGTCCGAAACTGTGGGTAATACGTTCGGAGGTCAGATACCGGATGCCCTCCGGTCGCCTGGCTGCCGTAGCCTTTGCCTTCGTACCAAAGCGGTCATGGATCTGTCTGATAAATTCCGGGGTGGTACCGCAACAGCCGCCTAAGATCGTAGCACCGGCATTAACCAGTATTTCCATCTCTTCTGTGAATTCTTCTGCTTCCATGTTGTAACAGGTATTGCCGTTTTCATCCAGAAAAGGAAGTCCGGCATTTGGCTTTGCGATCACGGGGATTCGGGTATGGGTTACCATATCCGAGATAATGCTCTCCATCTGGGCAGGTCCTGTGGAACAGTTGGCACCGATGGCGCTGGCACCCAGGCTCTCCAGTACAATGGCTGCGGTCTTCGCATCCGTACCGAATAATGTTCTTCCGTCTGCTTCAAAAGTCAGTGTGGCGATCACCGGCAGATCACAGACTTCCTTTGCAGCAATCAATGCCGCTCTGGTCTCTGCCAGACTCATCATAGTCTCTACTACCAGCAGATCCACTCCTGCATCCACCATGCTAAGAATCTGTTCCTTGTAGATATCGATCAGGTCTTCCAGTTCCATTTTGCCTATGGGTTTTAACTGTTCACCGGTCATTGTGAGATCTCCGGCTACCAGCACAGTATGTCCGGGACTGCTTGCCGCTGCCTCCCTGGAGATTGCCACCAGTTCGTGGATCATGGCGGACATATTTTTCTCCAGATGATATTCTGCCAGCTTAATGCGGTTAGCTGTAAAAGTAGGTGCATACAGAATATTGGTACCCGCCTGTACATAATCCTTCTGCAGCTTCAGCATAACATCCTTATGTTCCAGGATCCACTGCTCCGGACAGACACCGGAGGGCATTCCGGCTTTCACCAGATTCGATCCGGTGGCACCGTCCAAATATAAAATATGATCTTTACTTAATGTACTAAATTCTTCTCTTGTCATGGCTCTCTTTTCCTGTTACTTGATTCTTTTAATCATACCACACTGTCCTTTTATTCGTAAAGGGGACGTTTTAACATTATGTGGTTGCGTAAAACCGCAGAATATGATAAATTTTTAGATGGATTATATGATTTGGAGGGATAAATATCTTGAAAAACAAAATACTTGCTATTACAGCGGGACTTCTTACCGCTATGGCTCTTACCGCCTGTGGAAAAGATCCCGAGCTGACGCAGTTTCGAGAGGAGATCGATGCATTTTGTACTGAGATCTCAGACATTGACACCTCGATCAACAACGTGGATGCCGAATCCGATAATGCAGCCGATGAACTTTTGGGATACCTGGATCAGTTGGATCAGGATTTTCAGGATTTCGCCGCATTGGATTTTCCTACGGAATTTGATTATCTGGAAAGTATGGCCGATGAAGCCAGTGAATATATGACCACTGCCGTGCAGAGTTATCATGATGCTTTCAGCAATGGCGGATATAATCAGCTGACTGCTGATTATGCCAAGGAGAATTACGCCAGAGCTTACAAGCGTATTCAGATCATCATCACTTTCCTTCACGGTGAACAGCCGGAGGATGTCAATCTGACGACGGAAGAAGACACCACGGAAGCTTCTGTTGCTGAATAATTTCAAATCACAGAGTAAAATACCCCCGTGCAATGCACGGGGGTATTTTTTAATTATGGGCTTTAGCCTGTTGAGTGCATCGGAGTTTCTCCAAACGGAG
>ERZ1034882.438-NODE-438-length-20740-cov-4.127967_pt1 | contig 20740 bp, 25 predicted proteins | sample MGYA00520606_ERZ1034882 | MGnify/ENA primary metagenome ERZ1034882 (study PRJEB33766, sample SAMN09781726) | gut metagenome | biome: gut microbiome | host: Homo sapiens | place: Madagascar | study: EMG produced TPA metagenomics assembly of the PRJNA485056 data set...
CCGTAACTCCGTATGTTTTGACATTAGAATCTGCAATATTGCCATTTATGTTATTAATATATCCATTTTCATAGATTTTCCATAAATTTTTACCAACAACCTTGATTGTTGGATTCACAACATTCTTAATCTCCTGCGGATAATCTGGGTTTGGGGATGGCTTTCCACCAGTATAAGGTTCATAGGAAGTGGCTTCTGAACCTTTTTCTAACTGAATAAGAACATTAGAAATGTCATAGGTTTTGCCATTTGTGATAGTAAAACATATTTTGGATACTTCTTCATTTTCTAAAGTAGCTGGTTTGTTATGTTGAATAACGGTTTTAAATGATTTGCTCGCTAATACTACTCCAACTATATTAGTACTATTACTGCTAAGTGTGTATCTACCATCTAACACAAAAGAATCAATGTCAAGAATCGCCCATCCTGTTTCTGTTGCAGTTCCTTTCAATGCAACTACTCCATCCTTCGCAGTAACGGTTACTCCTCGTAATGTTTGTGCTCCGTCTCTAATTTTAAGGAGATTCTTTCCAGTAGTAGTAAACTGCTCTGACTCGCCATACAATATCATATCTTGAATCTTGCCATTGTCGGAATCAGTGATGTGAGTTTCGCCCTGATTCGATGCATAGAACTTTGTAATTTTGTTTGGTAAATCTTCCTTCAGCTTTTCAACATCACTTGTTACGTTAGCAATTGAAACAGCACTAGCTTTAGCTTTTTCTGCCTGTACTTTTGCTGATGTGCTTGATTCTGTTGCTCTGTCTGCTTCTGCTTTTGCATTATCCTTTAATAATGTTACTGCTTCAATCGTACTGTCTTTCAGACTTGTGATTTTTGAAACTGTACTGTTTTTCAATTCTGTAACTTCTGTAACTGTTGCATCTTTTACTGTTGAAATCTCTTGTTTAGCACTATCTGTTAGAGTTTTTGTCTGCTCTACAGTTTCTTTCTTTAACTGTTCGACTTCTGCTTTCGTCTGAATAGCTGATTCTGCACTTTTTTGAGCATTCGTTGCACTGTTAGATGCACTTTCTGCACTTTCTTGAGCATTCGTTGCACTCTGACTAGCACTATTTGCACTTTCTGCTGATGCTTGTGCACTCTGTGATGAATTTCTAGCACTCTCTGCTGATGAAGCTGATGCATTAGATGCACTTTCAGCAGATTCCTGTGCACTCTGTGATGATTTACTAGCTGATTCAGAATATCCTTTTACAGTTTTTTCAACTGACAATACAGTTTCACTTGCTTCAATTGCTTTTTGTAATAGTGGAATATCAGTTGAAGATATCGGTGTATTTTCTGATAATGGAGATTCCTCTACACTCAACATAAAGTTTGCTGTTGCGATTCTTTCTCCACCCTTTGATAACAGAATTTCGCATTTGACACATCCTGCAAGAACAGTCATTTGTTCTTTCATGTCAACTACTACTTTATTATTTTCAATTGAGCAGTCGTATCTGAATCCCTTCCCATCTGGCTTCAAACCATTAATCGAAGCACTTGCTTCCGAAGGGATTTTAAACATGCTACAATCATTTTTTAAAAGCGTAATAAGCAATCTTCTGCCAGTATCATACTGTGATACTTTTACATACTTTTTAGATAATTGTGATTCTAAATTTAAGTTATACTCTTCTTGTAATATCATTTTTATCCTTTACTATCTCGTTGTACTCTTCCTGCGTAAGTTTCTTCTTTGCTAACAGAACATTCAATCGTTCCTTACTCCAATAAGTTGGGTAGTACTTCTTAGCTAAGTCAAATACTGATTTCATGCTTCTGCTCCTGTATCTATATCAGACAGAATACTGATATACGCAATGTCCGCCTGAGCTTGAGTCAGCTGCTCTGTTAAACTTGGAATCTTCTTACATTCGGCTTCCATGTTATTCAATCTGTCCGTTAAATGGTATTTTGATAGATTGAAAGAAGTCTGGTTGAACTGTAGAGAATATCCAATGTCGTTATCTAAAGTTAAATTTCTATATGCAGAAATTTGATTAAATTTATCATCTTTGATATAAACAGTTTCTAGATTTTCCTCTGTAAATTCCTTAAGAACTGATTGCGTTACACAGGTAGGAATAGACAAGCTAATATAATCATCGCAATCCTCATAATTAGACAATAAGAATTGCACTCCATTTTTTAATTCAATAATCATATATATATATCCTTTATTGGTCAGTTACATAAAATAAATGCATTTCGAATTGAGTTACTTGTCTAGTTGGGTCAGAAATGCATTGCCATCTAAGTACGTCATTTGCATTTAATACCTTCAAGAAAACCGATGATGCAGCACATGTATAGAATGTAGCGAACATGTCAAACTGATCGGGCGCCCATTCTCCAGAATTATCAAGTTTATTGACTGTATATCCAATTCCAAATGAGCCATTTTGTTGCACGTTTGTACCGTGCACACGGCAAACAATCAGATACATTCCTTTTTTATTAATTTGAATGGATGGATAGTTCTTATCGGCATCAAAGTGCTGCGAAGCATAAGCTGGGTCGTATACATAAACACCAGTGAACCTATGCCCAGCCATACCTGAGTTCATATATACTTTCGAACTGTCACTCGGTACATGATATCCTTGAGCAATATAATGCATTGCTGGACTAGCTCCTTTATACCTTAGCATCTCGGCACTAATTCCTTTTGGAGTAGATATATCGCCATTAATGTTTGCTGAACCGCCAACAGTCAGGTCACTTCCGACATTGAGCTTTCCACCAACCTTGACGTTATACTTGCCCATCCATAGTGCATACTGACCAACACCTAATACAGCTGTTGCTTCGGTCGATTCGCCAAAACCATCAGTAACTTTTGCCTTAATAGTAAAGTTCTGTACATAATTTAAATCGGTGTATGTCTTGTTAAAGGTTATCGTTCCACTGCTTAGCGTTGGATAAACAGTCGTACCATAGGTGTCATCATTACGCTGAATCGACATACGAATTGTATTGCTAAGAATAGTTGAATACGATCCGCTAACACTGAGTGTTCCTTTAGCAGATGTTTCACTTTCTCTTTTTAAAGTAGCGGTTATAAACGGTTTAGCATATTCGTAAAATGTCTGTTTAGCTTCATTACTAGATTGCAGACCTCTACTGTCAGTAGCGGTTATTTTATACGTTCCGTTCGATTTATTAGAAATATAACCTGTATAAGTGCCATTGTTATTAGTTAATGCAACACCGTCACAGACTACAGATTTGATACTTGTTGAGTACTTAGCTGTTACAGGAACAGATACAAATTTTCTAGATATCTGTTGTACAGTAACGTTGTCATTCTTTTCTTTTACACCTGCATGCTGTTCCACAAGTGAAATATCTCCAATAATTGGATTTGAATCATTAGGCACATGCAGATTGAAATTACATGTTTTTGTTTCTCCAATCTTTGTAGAACCACTATATGTTTCAACAGATATTCCACCATATCCAACTGTTGCTGTTCTGATTTGATCAAGCAATGATGTTGGTGGAGTCCATGAGCAATTATCTACAACTCCTGTAGCAATCACTCCACTCTTTTTTCCAAATGAGTATGATACTTTATGCGTGAAATTTGCATGCTTATTCATGTGAATAGTGCATGCAACCCCTGCAGTAATATCTGGACTGTTATTAGGGTATGTATTGATAGATGGCTGTGAAGCTCTTGGGATAGTACTGAGAGTTAAAGTAAACTCTCCATAAGGCATGCTTCCATATCCAGATGAATAATATGAACCGACTGTAGCTGAACCTGTTCCATCGGCATTGTGTGGAGCCCAGAATCCACCACTGACTAGCTGAACCCAACCATTAGCTGTCAAATGCGAATTTGTATATCCACCACCACCTGTAACGTTGCAATCAACGTTGTATGCAGAATAGCTACTTCCTTTAATCCATAATTCTGTACTTATATACGAACGGTTGTTTGCAATATCAACCTGTGTTTCATCAGCATAAACATGTATAGAAGAATATGCAGATAATGCATGTGAACGTCTTTCTGTTGCCATTATTGTACGTCTCCTATCCAGTATAATGCTGTTCCTTGTTCTTCGTTAATTGTTAACAATTCAGCTCTATGTGCACCAAACATCATGTAATCTTTGACAGCCAGGTTATTCATCTTTGATTGCTGTCCAAACTGTGCAACGTCATTCCCATTATTAAACACGTGCATTCCATCTGATTTGATGTGCGAATAGTTCTTTGAATTTTTTGATTCAAGAACACGAACACCATTTGAGTCTGCAATTACAATTTGCTCTAAATCATTAATGTCATTCCACGCATTTGTTGCTAATGCTTTAGCGGCATCGGAATCTTTCTGTGCTTTATCAGCTTGGTCTTTAGCTTTCTGTGCTGCCGAGCTTGCAGCTGCTGCGTCTGATTGTGCCTGATCAGCTTTAGCAGAAGCATTATCTGCAGAGCTTTGAGCATTATTGGCAGCGTTCTGTGCATTACTAGCATTAGTGTTTGCCTTGTCTGCTGATGACTGAGCACTGTCTATCTTGTTTGTCACTTCTTCATCTAAAGCACCAATGACTACCGAATTTGCCTTGATTAGATTGCCATTTAATTGCCCTGCATTAATTAAATCAGCATTAATTCCTTCACCTGTGATAGCTGTCCTATAAGGGCCATTGTATCCTGTTTTGGAAATACCTAATCCATTCTTGTTTAGACGGATACAATTAACCATTTGCTCAATGTTAGGCGAATCGCCAACAATAATTTCAGATGGATATCCATTTACATAATTTGTAACTACATACCCACCCAAACCACCTTTAATCAGCTCTGTTTGGTACTTAATGACTGCATCAAGAAAAGACTTTGTCACTGCACTACTTGTTACCTTTGTAATTTCTTGAATTGTCGAAGCAAGTGAAGATCGAACTGAACCAATCTTCAAAGAATCATATCTTTCTGCTAAAACGTCATACTTGTATTCAATGACCTTTGCTTTTGCATCTACTCCAAGCTCTGCAAATCTAACTGTTACTGTATCTCCAAGATTGATTCTTTCTCTGGATAAGCTCTTGTATTCTTCTGTATCTTCCAAAGCCACAAAAGAAACATCGAGAGATACTTGTGGTACTCCTACACAATTATTCTTGATGTACGATTCCGTGTATGCCCTTAACTGCTCTAATGTCGGTTTTTCTTCAAAATTGGATGAAAAATCCTTAACCACAGTCCGTTTAAATGGGTATTTGCTCGCATATTCACTTTCAATAGGCGTTTCAATGGTTACAACTTTGTCTCCATTAGAATCCTTCCAAAAAGGAACAATTCCTGTGATTACTTTGTCTATTGATTCTTCTTGTTCTAGGTCTGTTAGATTTTTGCCATACTCAATGACTACTCCTCTATCTATGCCTCTGTGTGCATGCAGTTTGACTGTATAATTATCAAACTCATATTCGCCACCGAAGCAGTCAAGAATAGACCCAGCTACCCCACCAAGTCTCTGTCTGAATGATGCTGGTTCCTTCTGTGAGTACTTTGTAGCTGTATTCGAAATATCAGTCCATACACTGAATGGATTGCTTGTCAATGAATTCTCTTTAAGTCCATTCAAAGCTCCAAGAACGCCAACAGCATCAAACGGTTTAACAGGTACATAGCTTAACTGATAAGAAATGTGTGTTGCTTCAACAGTCACTTTTCCACCAATTGGTTTTGTGATTGTGTCGATTCTGAAATGCTGAACTGCTTTTCCGTCAGAAGGTATTGCATCTACAATTGCCCCAACCTTGATATCAGAAAAATGCACTCCTGTTATTGGATATGTGAATTTCAATTCATATACGCCATTTAACTTTTCATGCACATAACATGTAATGCAGTCTGTTAAGCATCCAACACCCTGTGAATCAAATTTTGTTTCATTTGCTTTGTACAATACAGGTATCATGCTTTCTCCCTTACCTGCATATTTTCAAACGAATCAAACTCACCGTTCCGCAAAAAAGAGCAAAGCTCATGCTCTGCTCTATAATTCGTACCATCTTGGTTTTACTGTAACTTTTGTGATTCCTGTACCCAATGTGATCGTATTGTTTCCACTTGATAAGCTACCCCATTGGTTTACTTTGATATTGCTGTTTCTGTTAGCTGTGCCTTCATATGCTTGCTTCGAATCGGTATCTATCTCAATGAATTCTGTTCCTGCTGTATTTATTACAAATACATTAGTTCCTACTGTCACAGTTCCTTTTCCATAAACTCTTATTAGTGGTTTGGATGGAAATACAGTCGGATTCAGAATACTTCCGTTTTCAGTGAATACTGTTTCTTGTTCGCCAGATTTCAAATACCATTGTGGCTTGCAGTCAAATTCAAGTTCAAATGTGCCAATCCCACGTGCAAGTTTCATCTTCCCTTCAATTCCACTCTTCAGTCTTCCTAAGCGATACATATCTTTTTGGAAATCATCTTCAATTCTCACATAGCCATCTTGAGATAGAATTGCACTTCTAAACGGAACAAATCTATCTTCAAATTCCTGTGAAATAAATGCTTGATAAGTTATATCAACATTTTTATACCTGCCATTATTGATATGCAGATCACCATTTCTACCTGCTATTTCATAGCTTGTATAGTCTGGCTCTGGAGAAGCATAGATTCCTGCATCAGAAACAAGAACACCATAGTCTTTACAGTTGATATTCCCAACAACTAGGTTTCCAATCATGCGAATACTTCCTCTTCTTTCTTTCTGGCTTTTTCGAGCTTAATCATCAATTCTTCTACAAGCTCATCAATATCCATTCCTTCAGAAGCATAGACATTGATTACAATTCCACCACCAGTCTTGTATTTGCTTGAACCTTCTGACTTATTAGAATCTGTAACGGATTCACCAATTGCTTTTACGGAAGCCTTGATTGACATTGAATCTGCTTCTTTCATGACTTCTTTACCCATGTCAGCCATTGAAGAAATTACTTCTGAAGCATTATCATCAATGCCTTTTGACATACCAAACATGAGCATCTTACCTACCCATGCAGTCTTTTTGGATGGAGAATGAATTCCAAAGAATCCCTTGATTGATCTCAATACCGAACTTGTAAATCCACCAATTTTATTTATAATCCAACATGTCATATTGCTGATTCCATTCCAGATTCCTCTAACTAGATTAGTTCCCAAAGATGACCAACCAATGTTATTGAAGATATTCATTGCTGACTGTCCGATACCTTTTAACGTGTTCCAAACATTAGCTCCTGTTTGCCTTAAAGCACCTGTAATCTTACTGATCAGACTACTTCCCAAAGATGACCAATCTATATTTTTGAACCATCCTTTTGCAGTATCACCAATATTTTTCAATAGATTTGGAATATTGTTGAATAAGTTTCTAATCCCATCAGTGATCCATTTGATTACATTTTTACCCATATCAATCCAATTCAATGCAGTCCACACATCAATGATTGCTGAGAAAATCTCTGGAATATGAGTTAAAAGTGTTGGTATTGCATTAACAATACCTTGTGCTAGTGTAACTAGCATATTGAAACCTGCTTCAAGGATTTTTGGCAAGTTATCGTTAATAAGACCACAGAATTCGCTAATAATCGTTGGTATATATTGAATCATTGTTGGCAAGCCATTTGCGATACCTTGCACCAAATTCTGAAGTACTTGAATACCTGCATCTACAATCAAACCGAAATTTTCTCTCAATGATTCTGCAAACTGCAAAATCATAGGTAAGGCTTGTTCCAATAAATTAGGTATACCTTCGATCAATCCTTGCGAAAGACCTACGATCCACTGTGTGCCACATTGAATTAACTGAGCTAATCCATCTCCTGTAAACCACTCAAATACTTTTGTTCCAAGTTCTTGGAAAACAGTTACAACTGATGACAGTGCTTCTGACATTGATGTATATATTCCACTCCAATCAACTTGTGTCATTAGAGTTGAAATAATCGTAGGTATAGTTTCAACTATAGATGATAACAATGCAGGTAAAGCACTCACGATTCCACTGACTAGTGCTGCAGCACTTGTTAAAAGGCTTGGAAGAAGCGTAGATATCATAGTAGGTAATTCTTTATTGATAATAGGGATAACTGCACCAATAGCTAGTACAATGCCTTGAAATGCTTTCTCTACAACAGGCAATACATTATTAAATGCAACAGTAGCAGATGATACAAACGTATCTACTGCTTCACCAACATTATCTAAGTATCCTTCTACTTCTGTATTACCAAAAGCAACTAGCAAATTTTCCCATGCCATCTTAGTCATGTTCAATGAGCCTTGAATTGTTGTTTGTGCTTCTTTTGCTGTAGTACCTGCTACGCCTTGCTTTTCCTGCACTAATTCGATTGCTGTAACAATATCTGAAAATGAATCAATGCTCATATCAGATGCTTTGCCTATAGACTTCGCATACTCGTTTGCATCATCAATCAGCCTTTCCATTTCTTCTTTCGTTCCACCATACCCTAGTTTCAAGTTGTCTAGCATTGTATAGTTCTGCTTGGAAAAACCTTTATATGCATCTGTAATTGATTCTAAATCACCACCAAATGTATTCCAGTTATCAGAAATTGCTCTCATTGCAACTTCTGTTTGTTTAGATGCTTCTTCTGAATTTCCTTTTAAAGAGCTTATCAACGATGCAGAAAACTGAGTTGCTGTTTCCATATACTTATTTGCAGACATTCCAGATGTCTTATAAGCATTGACTGCATTCTTCATTACTGAATCATATGCATCACCATATAGCTTTTTAATTCCACCAGCATTTTGCTCATAGTCAGAATAAGAATCAACTGCTTTTTTTGTTAATAAACCAATAGCTGTTGCTCCTGCACCAACTGCAACACTAATTCCTTTTGCTACTGACTTAGCTGTATTTGAAACCTTTTCTAATCCTTTATCGAAGTCAGAAGAATCCATGCTTAATTTGGCGAACATTTCAAATACGTCTACTGACATGTTTTTCTTCTCCCATAAAAATAAAAGGTTAGCACCCCATACTAACCTTATGCGTGTGCGTTCCGTTCTGCTTTTGTCTATCTTCCGATAGTGTCTCACGCTCCCTAGAGTTGCGACCTCTCCCTGTATACGCTATATTTTGTGATTGAGATATTCATCAATCTCTTTGCTTACTAGCTGAATATCATCGGTGTTTTCTCCACCTAGCTGATTTTTCAATGTGGCTTGTGTTCCCTTCATAAGCAATCGTAAAATCACATGGTTATCCTGTTGTTCCTTAGTCATCGTCAGAACTGTTGATTCAAGAGCTTTCAACCTTTTGTTGTCAGAATCTAACAACTCTTTATGATGTGCTACATCTTTTTCAAGTTTTGCAACAGAAGTCTTTGAACGACACCATGTAATGAATTTAGCGATTGCTGTTACAGCCCCTGCAACACTTGCTCCATAGACAATCCATTGAGCAATCAAAGCCCACACTTCCATTGGTATCTGTGCAGGCATTGATTAACCCTCAGTTTCGTCTACTGTCTTTTCTGTTTCTTCTTCAATATATTCTGTTTCAGAATCCATTTCTTGCTTAAGATTCAATGCAGATACACCAATCAGAACACCTACAAGTGTTCCTAATGCCTGTAATGTCTTTGCAACTTCGGCTGTATATGGAAGGTTCCAAATAGCACCAATAGTTGAGTAAAATGTTCCAATTGCAGGTAATGCAATTAAAGCTACCCATTTCAATACTTTGTATACTCTGTCATTTAATACCATTATTTTTTCTCCTCAAGGATTTGCATTTGTTAGATATGGTGATGTACCACTGTTTACCTTCGCACCACTTGATACATATCCTTCTTTCTTTCCGTCTGTAACTCTGTACCAAACTGTATTTCCGTTATATGCATAATAGCCATAGTAAGTAACGGTAGTTCCTTTTGCTAAGGTCTTTACGATAGATGCTTTTGTGGAAGCATCAGTTCGCATATTAAGTGCAACCTTAGTAACCATCTTCTTTCCTTTGCCATAGCCTTTTACAAATCCATGCTTGATTGTTCCACCACTAGATGAATTTGATACAGTGTATGGAACTGTTTTAGTTGTCTTCCATGACAGCCCACCACCGTTTCTGATATATGAATAGCCATCTAATAAGAACAGCATTTGGTTAGCTCTAAGCATGTTTGCTAGGATATAACCACCTTTACTATTTCTGTATTTCTGTCTGACATGACCTGCACAGATTTCCATGTGAATATGGTTTCCTGTAGCATATCCAGAAGTGCCTTCTTGATACATGATTTCGTCATATCCATAAAATTTACCGACAGTAAATGACCTTTTACTATGGGTTAATGCAAGAGTGATGTATCTTAATGCACCATCTGCACATAAGACCTTCTTTGGTTTTCCATCTTTTCCGTAACTCCAGAAGAAGCGAGTATTTCCTGTGTTTGCATTTCCCCATGCACCTGCACAGTACCATCTTGTGTTAGGCATCTTGTTTCTCCAGACATCTACACCTGTATCCATACCTGCAAGGTCTACTTCAAAACTAGTATGTGAATAGTGATTTTTTCCATCATATCCAGAGCCAACTTGAGACACATTCAGACACTTCATTCCGAATATTAATCTGTCATAAGTTTCTATCTTGTTCTCCCTTTACAACCTTTAATCCTGCTTTATTTAGAACATCAGAAATGATTTCATTCGCACTTCTAGTTTCAACTTTCTTGTTTATCAAATCATAATATCGTGTGTTTAATCTCTTATTATCACTTTGATAAAACATAGAATCTGTAACATAAATGCGATATGCTTCATCTTTCTGCTGTTGTTTAAACCGTGCAATCAAATAGCACATGAAAGGTTTTACTTTGCTTCTGTTTCCTCTGTATTCTCCGTAGCAGAGCCAGAAGCATTCAGTTCCCCACTCTGTACGGAAGATTTGAAAAGTGACTGTACTGTTTCATCAGAGAATAAGTTGAATAAGTCAAATGCTAATGTTGCTAGATTGCAGTGATATTCTCCATCGGAAAATGCTGTCAAAATCTGCATTGCTTCTTTTTTATGATTCTTAATCATATATGAAACAATTGTTGCAATTGGCTTATCCCTGTATTTTTTAATTGCTTCATCAGCACAAATAGTAGAAATAGGTTCAACTACTTCTGCTAACACATCTAAAGCATCTTCATCTTTAATATCTTTAAATGCTCTAATCATGCTGTTACCGCCTTAGTCTTGCCAGATGATAATGGTTGAGGGAATGTTGTACCATCTTGCTTGATATAGATGTCAAATGGAACTTTATCTTGATTCTTAAGTGAATAGTGTGCCATATATTCAAAAGCAAATTGCCCTTTATTTCTATCGCTTGTCTGGATTTGGAAGCCACCTGTAGATAATGCATTCATTAAATGACATGCAATTACTCCACCTTCTCCATAATCTGCTACGAGCCAGAAATCATTAAAATCTGTGTCTTTTACTTCGTCTCTAAGTGTGATATGACCTGCATCGTTAGAATCTGAATCAGCTAATGCTGCAAGACTTTTTGCTGTTTTTTCCGTAACAGAAATAAAAGTCCCACTTGCTTTGATCTCCCATGAATCAAGTTTCTTTAGCTCCTTCGTGTTCTTCGGACAGTTATCAATATCTTCACCAAAATCCGTAAATGTTGGTATTGCTGAAATGTTTGTACCACCAGAAGTTGCCCCCATAATATCAGCATCTTGAATAGTTGCTGTTGTTGGGTCAAATTTACTGAGTACTACGCCTGCATTTAATTGGATATTTTTAAATGCGTCTGTTGCTACTTTTGCAAAAGTCATTTATTCTCCCTTAATTTGTAAAATAATCAACCAACAGGTTGATGTATCTGCTTCTAATCGTGTCATCTTCTTCATCGCTTACTGCTTGACAATAAGGTGCCCCAGGATTTACCCAAAGCATTCCGTCATCGCAAATAACTTGATTGTTCTCTTTTAACTTGTCTGTTAACTTTTGAACCATTGCGTTTATTTCTTTTTCAGATGTTGTACGGTAATACAATCTAACAGTAATTGACACATGGTCAGCCCAATTGCCTATTACGTTTTGATATGTTCCATACGGATACGAAATTTCTTTCATGTCTGGAACATTCGTATCAACATAGAAGGGAATCCCCAAATCATTGAACCATTTGTACATAGCTTGGTATTTATTCATTAGGCAACTCCCATCTTTCTGCTGATACTACACTCATATCAATCGTTGAGAATGAAGGTGATGCTTTTTCTTCAGCATTTGATGTCACTCTAAAGATAACTCCATCTTCAATACGCTTGATCACGTCGTGATAATCTAATTTCACCTGTCTACTTGTCGTTATCCTAAATGTAGATGTAACTCCATCATGCTCTGCAATCTTAGCTTGCATGCTATTGTTCTGCGTAATTGCACACATGATATGAGCACCTTCTTTCCACGTTGTTATGGTTCCACCTTCGCCATCAGATAAACGTTGCTTTTCAAGAATCACACATTCTTGCATCATTCTTTCATATAGCATCATTACAATCTCCTATAGCAATTCAATCTGCTTCTGAACGCATCGTACCATGTCACTGTTTCTCCTTTGCCGTTTGTGGCTTTTGTATAGCTATAATCTGCAAAGTTTTCGCTAGTGAATGGTGTTAATTGTTGTTCTGAATATTTGCTTTGATATGCTTGTATTTCATCTACTAGAGATAAGAAGTCTCTAGGCACTGCCATTGTGCTGATAATTCCATTAAACGTTTCATCTGATAGTGCTAGTCCATCTGTATACTTGTACACACCATCGTTGAATACACTTCCGTATATTCTGAAATATTGATTTTTTTGAACGAAAGGGAGAGCAATTCTGCCTTCCTCAATCGTCCACGTTCCTTTAAAGCTATCTACAATAAAGAAATTGTTAATTCGCTTCATGATTTCGTAGAGCATATTGTTCTCCCTATGCTTATGCCTTTACTTTTAAAATGACTACTTTTTCTTCATTTGTTAACGCTGGCATACCAAATGCTGTACAAACAATTTCATCTGATACGCCAACATGTCTAGCATGTTCAACAAGTTCACCTCTCTTGAGGAAATATGTAATTGCAGGTGCATCATCTTCTGTTTCTGCATCATTTGTTAACTTGATAATTGGATTAAAGTATGCAGGAGTAGTTACCTTAGTCACTTTTTCTCCAACCTTTGCAAATGGTAATGATTTCTGAACTTCTGCTAAATTAGTTGAAGTAATTGCAGTTCCACTTTCATCATACTTATACCATTCGCTAAATTTTTTAACTTTCTTAGATACTCTTACATCGCATCCAGAAATTCTACCAATAGCCCCATCTCTTAATACGCCTGCTTCGTATTTGTCAGCAGATGTAAAATCTGGATCTTTTCTTAATGTAGACATTTGTTCGGGTGCAATAATAATGACTTTCTGGGATGCAACTTCTTCATCAAATTTATCTGTACCATCCACAATAGCTGAATACTTAATTACTGCTGTTGTATCATCTACGATATTCTTTGCTCCATATAATGCATCTACAGAATCGTTGTCTAACTTCTCTGCAATAGATTTTGCAATCTGATTTGTTGCTTCTCCAATTGGATTGCCATAGCCAGAAAGCTGTGCTTCATCTGTGATTTCTACACCCTTACCAATCTTCTTGATTGTGTATTGCTTCGTTGTGTAAGACATCTTTGTAGAATCAATCTTTTCACCTTCCTGCAAATCAACTGCTTGACCAATGTAGCCCCATACAGGAATTGTCTTAGTGGAACCAGGTGTTCCCTGCAATGTTGTGTCAGTCTTTGTATAGCCAGTCATCAGTGATTTCTGACTGACTTTTGCGGAAATCATATCTGAGACTACTTCTGGGTCAAATACATCTCCGTTTTTAAACATTGTTACTGTCATTTTTTCTCCCTTATTTTCTTCCTGCTAAAGTGTTATACAATTCTGGATTCTCAGCATGCAGCTTTACTCTTTCGTTGTATTTCATCTTTGCAAATTGTTCGGATGTCACTGTTGAACCACCATTCTTAGGTGGATTATCAACAACAGCACCTTTTGTGACTTCTTTTGTGATAAATTCCGACCATTTTTCTTTTGCCCCATTTTCAAGGCTTTTTGAATCTTTAAACTTCCCATCATCTGCAAGTTCGTATTTATCTAGATTTGTGAGCTCTACAATCTGATTAATAGTCTTTTCTTTAATACCTGCTTCTCTGAGTAAGTTTGCATAGGCTTTCTTCTTTTTGCCTAATTCCACACTTTTTACCTGCTGTTCTTTGTAGGCTTCAAAGTCTGAATGTTCTTTTTCATACTTTTCTTTGTATGAATCATTGTTTTCTGCACCGTTCTTTGCAGATTGTTCAGCTTCGTCAAGCTGTGTTTGAAGATTCTTATTTGTTTCTTTCAAACCATTTACTGTTTCTGTGTGTGCTTCGATAATTGCACTTACTTGTTCTTCAGTAAGCCCCATTCCTTTTAAAAATGCTCTTGATAATGCCATTTATATGTGTCTCCTTTTCTTCGGTGGCGATTCTTTGCCATTCAACACTTGTATTTTTGCTTGAAAATCACTCACCGTTCCGCAAACATAAAAAAAGTGAGAATTACTCTCACTTGATTTTTTCTTTCAGTACGGTCTGAAATATTGTTTTGTATTCCTCAGCATGATCACTCGCAGATGGCTTAAGAAATGGCTGTGCTTTTTGCCTAGATGTGCCGAATTCTACATATGGTGCATATTCAACATTCGTTCCAATGTATTCATCTCCATCAGCATATTGATGACCAATACTATTTCTTAGATTTCCTGTATCAACAGGACAAGCTATTTTTGCATAGCCTTCAGCTTGCATTCCTATTGCTTCCATTGCCCTTTCAACAGCATTATTCTTCTGATTGATGATATCCTTACGCCTGTCATTCTTAAATTCTATTTCACAGTATTTAGGCATGCTATTTTTCACCTTTCTTTTGGCCGAAATCTCTGTAAATATATTTTTCAAGGTCATTAATAGCTTTTTTATTTTCATTGAATGCTTTTTTTACGTCATTCGGTGCATCTTCTCGGATTTTTAATTCAAGAGTTTCTTTGTCTATGACATACCACTTCCTATCAATATCTTTTAATTCAATCATAGTTTTCTCCTTCTCAACCATATTTCCATTGCTTTTCCAAAGACATTTGGCTCTCCTAACTGATAATTTGCAAAACTTTCAGCAAAGAATTCAGAATCTTTGGTTAATCCATATATTGACATACTGTTAGAAATATCAGAATTTGGTTCTAACATTTTTGCAATTGATATCAGCTCTTCCCTATGCTTTTTTTGCACTATTAACCACTTGTCTTCATCTTCTGTTCCTGCTTCTTGTGCTAAAATACTATTTTGAATCATATGGCCATATTCATGTGTGACTGCATAAACATCATAGTTAGATTCTTTGCATGGCATAAAGTTTCCTTTCAACACATCTGCTTTTATTGCCGAAATAGCTTTGTTCTTATTACTAAATCCATTATCACACAAATGTAACTTCATCGCTCTAGGATTTCCTTTAATAAAATCAACATATCCTAAAGCATTTTTGACATCAGTATTATTCACAGATGTTATAGCACTTGATTCAAGATTGTGAATAATCTGAAATCTGTTTTCTAATGCAATCAATTGATCTGTTGCTTTAGAAATCATATAACCATCTTGATTTCTTAAACTTTTACCAATTTTTTCAAATCCAACGACATTTCTAAGAGCTTTTATATCGCTATCTTGCACTTTTCTTTTGAAACTCATTATATCTAATGAATCATAAGCTGTAAGCATATTAACGATTTTTCTATTGAGCCAGCTCTGATATGATTCAACCGTGTTTTCTGTTCTTTTTCCTCGAATTCCTAAAACATCAGCTATCAATGTGCATCTACAGTTATATACTTCTTCTGGTCTTCCACTTGGGTCTGCAGGATACATCAATCCATTAGGAAACTTCTTGTTATACTCAACCTTTACACCATCTAAATGTGCATGGCTGTCTCTAACTCTTCCATCATGAGCTGATAGCCATTCTTTTTTGAATTTTATTCCGTTGTCGTGTGCCTGCTCAAATCCTCTCTGCCTTCCACCATTCTGTGCACTTGTAACTGCTGTTCTTGCATTTCTTACAGCTGATCTCTTATTGCTTCCCATGACTGCATAGAAGTCTTTAGCAATCTTTGGAATGCTTTTACCTTGCACGATTCCACTAGTCAATGCTTGCTGAATTTTCTTTCGATTCCATGCATAGTCCTTTTTCTTGTCAACAGACAGTGTTCTGAATTCAATATGATTCTTGCCTGTTGCAAGTTCCTTCACTGTATTCTTGTCAACAATAGTAAATGCAATGCCTGTTTCCTTTTCAAACTCATATGCAGTGTAATTGTGATTGTACGCAAATATTTCTGGAGTTATGTCATTGATATAATCAGATGCAATTACATTTGTATCTGTGATCTTCTGTGCATAATCATCTATTAACGTCCTCATTCTCAAATCTGAATTTAGCCATCCAATACGCCACATCTTGTATTCTTCTTTAGTAATCTGACCATCATTCAAATCTTTCAGCTTCTTCTTGTCAGATTTAAGAAAAGCAGAGAAACTTTTTCTCCGTTCCTCTGACATTTCTTTATACGCTTTTCTGTAAACGGAATCTAAATGCTCAACAATTTCATCTAACGTGTTATCAGTCCACTTATCTGCTTCATTTAAAGCTAATTTAGCCATCATTTACTCCGTTATGATATCTTCATCATCTGGATTTAAATCGTTGCCAGAACCGTTGCTATTCGCTTTATTTTCACCATCATTAAACTGCTCATAGTCTTCAGTTTCTTTGTTTTTCAAAATGGTGCTGATTTCATCAGAAGATAAGAATGGCAAATGCTTCAGAATTGTTTCGTTATCTAGGTATGATGAGCATTCAATAACCATATCTGTTTGCTCTTTTTTGTTGCTGATTTTATTTCTTGTAAACAATGGTATGTATTTCTTCCCCAATGCAAGTTCTGTTAAATTCATAACAGTATCAATAATTTGTTTTTCATATTCATCAGCTTCCAAATCCATAGGCTGATAGCCTGCATCAATATGGTCATTTGTGCTTCCTGCCTCTACTGTATGTACATCTAACACATGAAAATCTTCATACATGTCATTCTTGATTTGCTGAAGTGTTGCCTGTCTTGCTTGAAATGGAATTTCTTGTGTGTATGGTGTGATCGTGGCTTCATCCACTTCTGTAACAGTTGCAACATGTCTATCACGGATATTCTTCATCAAGTTACTGATATCCTTGTCATCCATTCCACCTGCATTGTTAATCAGCCAATAAATTTCACTGCAATCTTGAACTGTGTCAATGAATCCATTCTTAATCAAATCGTATGCATCAATATGTGCCTTTAAGAATGCATTTGTTGATTCTTTATATCTGTTCCCAAGCAATGGAAAAATAGGCAAATTAGAATAGTTTTCTTCATTGATGATCTCTGGCTCTGTGTCTGCTTCTGCTTTCTTGTAATTGATTCTATATGCTGATTTTGGTTTTGTTACTTCATAGTTTCCTGTTCCAAATCCATCTTTACTGACAAACTTTGTGTATCCATCTTCCTCATATAGCACTGCATTCACAGGCTTATTGTCATCAATCTGCCAGAATCGAATTCCTGCTCTTAATGAACCTGTATTCTCATCCCACAAAGGCACAAACTCTGTAAGTTTAAACACATGCACATGGTCTACATTCCAAAACATGAATGATATTCCGTGTATCTGTGCAAAATATCCTGCTTCTTTCAACTCTGTATCAAATTCTTCGCCTAATTTTGATTTGATTTCTGCATCTTCAAATTGAATCCCATTTCCCAGGGAATAGCTGTTTCTTTGCGTATTTAGGCTTCTAAAGAAATTACTGCACAATCTGTTGTTAGCACTATTTGTGTCTATCTTCTTTTCGCCAATATAGTCTGTATAGATTTTTGAAAACTTGATGATAGTTGTATTTCTCTGTTTGTCATACTCATCAGCATCTAAAGCAACTCTATACGCTTCTGAAGCCTTATGCATCGAAATAGCATATCCAATTACTTTAGATAAGTTGCCTGCTTTTGTGTCTCTTTGAAAATCTTGAAATGTATACATTCATTCTCCCTTGTTTGTTCTTCTGACTAAATACTTTGTTCTTACAAAATACCTAGCTGCATCCATTGCATGGTCATTTTCTTTTAGTGGTGCATCTTCACCACGATCGCTTGCTTTCTCATCCCATGAATAGATTCCAAATTCGCCTATTGTGTTTACACAACAATCACAGAAGGCAAGTAACTGATTTGCAAGCATCGTTGATACATCGTCTATGCCTTCTTTAACATCATTGTCAGCCCTTCTTACGTGGTATCCTTTTCTTCGTATCTCAGTAATTAACGCTGATGCTGATGGGTCAACAATAATAGCTCTCGGTTCTATTCCGTTAAGCATTTGAATAAGTCCTTTCACGTGCTCAGAAACCGTCTTCTGATAATGGTTATCACGTCCACTGTAGTAATACTCATTTAGACAAATCCAACGCTTAGAACCAACTTCTTTTTGCCATAGAAGGAATACTGTAGCGTTTTGAATACCATAGTCTGAAGAAACATAATAGTCACCTTCTGTTTGTACAGCACCTTTTCTTACAACGTGGATATCTTTGTTAAACATTGGATATACAAGTCCTTCTGCATTGCATCTCTCTCCAAGGATGTCTCTTCTGTACCATACAGAATTCTTGTCATACTGTGATTCTATGTCACGAATACGATCTTCAGTGATTGATGCATTGTCTCGTATCGTGAAATGCTCATAGTTATATCTTTCACCATACGTTTCTTCGAACTTGTCAATGTAATCTTTGTAAATGAAGTTTGCAGGAGACGATGGGTTTAGATCCCAAAAAACACGTCTTGTTTTAGATGCGAGCTGTCTGTTGAATGCGTCTTTTATGAACGAATCATGGTGCAAGTTTATTTCAGTTGCTATCCACATTCCATAAGAGTTACCACGAATTTTTTTAAAACTGTCAGCCTTACTTCCACCAACAAAGATGACAATGTATTCTCTGTTTGCTGTCTTAATCCTTAAACATTCATTGCCTTTGTACTTACTCCATTTGCATCTTCCTCTGAATATATACTCAAGTCCAAATCCGTTGCAGTCACCAATGTTCAGTTTTGCGTTTGCTGATGTGCTTCCACTTGCAAGATGAATTTTGTCCTGCACGCCTAATTCAAGCATCTTTGCAAACATGGCCACATTATCGACTGTCTTGCCTGCTCTTACAGCACCTTCTGCAACTGATATAGTTGCTTTGATGCCTTTATGCATATATTCCTTATGCTTTGCAGTCCACTTTGGATGGAGTCTCTTAGAAATCATCTAACCCTGCGTCCTTGAAATATGATTCAGTATCTTCTTGATCTAATGATTCTTCTGGATTATCTCTCTGGCCCAATTTCTGTTTTCCAAGGAAAATAAGCATTGGTACATTTCCTTTTAACGCAACTTCTTGTTGTTTTCTTCTTAATGACATTTTTCCAAAAGAGCTGAACTTTTTATATATTTCGGAAAAACTCACTTTATATGTTCGTTTGCACCATTTATTAAGTGTTTTATCTGTCACATTTAAAATTAAACATATTTCTTCTTGCGTACACCAAATAGAGCAAAGAGCTTCAAATTGTTTTCTGTCTAATTCTTTTAAAGGTCTAGCCATGTTATCACCACCTTTTGCATGCTCCTTTTCGATACAATTTTGGTTTAAAAGATGCTCACCGTTCCGCAAAAAAAGCAATCCGTTTCAAGATTGCTCATAATATCCTAATTCTTCGGCTACTTCATACACAAAATCATGCGTCCACTTCTCTACTTTTCTTCGTGATACATACAGCTCACTTGCTACTCCGTCTGCATTTTTCTTGTCCTGGAAGTAAATCTCATTTATCGCTCTTACTCGCTCAATTCCATCATCTTCATCTAGTGTTCTACTTATTACAGCAGAGATAGCTTCATTGGCTTCTTCTGCTTTTTCTGTATTGCCTAAACCGTTTGGAAACTCACGAATCATCGCAATAATATGTGGATACCACCAATACTTGTATCTTGTGTATCTCTTCAAACTATCTCCTACACTCAATATCCCTTAGTGATTCTTCTGCGATATATAGCGTGCCTGTTTCTTTGTTCTCTCTTTTTTCTAGCGTTACTTCAGAGCCAATGATGGATGTAAGTCTTCTGGCTATATGCTGTTCTCCATACTTATTAACGTCTTTTGCAGGAACTAATGAGTTTCCATACAGCAAGATATTCTTAACCATCCATCCGTCCTCTGCTTCTAGTAATGCTTTCTTTTTTTCCTTAGTGTAATTATCCCACTTGTCTGATATCACCTGTTTCTCCCAATCAAATATATAATTGCTGCACCGATCAGAAACAACATCCCTATGGCTGATACAGTTGCTATGATTTTTATTGCGAATGAAATTATCCAATTAAAGGCATATAAGACACAAACTAATGTTCCAAATACAATTGACATTGTTTATCCCTAATCGCATCCACAGCTTAATTGTCTTAAATAAGCATTTTCTTCTTCTAACTGTATAATCCTTAGATT
>ERZ1034882.439-NODE-439-length-20675-cov-6.823181_pt1 | contig 20675 bp, 17 predicted proteins | sample MGYA00520606_ERZ1034882 | MGnify/ENA primary metagenome ERZ1034882 (study PRJEB33766, sample SAMN09781726) | gut metagenome | biome: gut microbiome | host: Homo sapiens | place: Madagascar | study: EMG produced TPA metagenomics assembly of the PRJNA485056 data set...
AGGATGACATATAGAACGGATGAAGAATTTGGTATGAAGTTTTGAAGGAATCAGAGTTGATAAGGACAAAGCATTTTGCTTTGTCCTTATTGTTTTTTTATGTAATAAATTGTAGAATGATATAAGAATTTATGTCGAGTTCCGGGGGGAAATATGGTATTTTCGAGTCTTGAGTTTATATTCTGGTTTTTACCAGTTTTTTTATTGCTATATTTTGTAGCTGCTGATAAATATAAGAATTATGTATTACTTTTTGCAAGTCTGTTTTTCTATGCATATGGTGAGCCATTATATCTGTTATTAATGATATTTTCAATTGTAATTAATTATATTCTGGCGCGTATTATGGTCAGATATGACAGAGTATCCAGGCTGGTTTTCGTGTCAGCACTTCTGATTGATTTTGGGGCATTATTTATATTTAAGTATTATAATTTTTTTACATCAAATCTTAATAATTGTTTAGGATATGCCCATATTCCAGTGCTTAATCTGACTTTGCCACTGGGTATAAGCTTCTATACATTTCAGATAGCATCGTATATGATTGATGTATATAAAGGTAAATACGCAGTTGAGAGTAACATAATTAAATTTGCTGCATATGTTTCGATGTTTCCGCAGCTTATTGCTGGTCCGATTGTTAATTATGATGAAGTAAGAGAGAGCCTTAATCATAGAAAGATAGAACTCTCATCAATAGAGAGAGGTGTACAGATATTTATAATTGGTTTGTGCTATAAGGTTCTGCTGGCTAATAATATTGCCTCATTGTGGAATGACGTTGATACAATAGGACCATATGGCATCAATACGCCACTTGCCTGGTTTGCATCATGGGGATATTCAATGCAGTTGTATTTTGATTTTTTTGGATATTCACTTATGGCGATTGGATTAGGAAAAATTATAGGATTCAGATTTCCTAAGAATTTTAATAATCCATATGCGGCAGTTTCACTTACTGATTTCTGGAGAAGATGGCATATCACATTAAGCCGGTGGTTTAAAGAATATGTATATATTCCTATGGGAGGCAACAGATGTAATCCGGTAAAGCATATATTTAATCTTATTGTTGTCTGGATGTTAACTGGTTTATGGCATGGAGCAGACTGGAATTACCTGTTATGGGGAATATGCACGGTTGTAATATTAATATTTGAAAAATATGTCTTACATAAAGTGCTTGATAAGAGCCGTATACTTGGACATTGCTATATGTTCATACTGATTCCGGTTTTATGGACAATATTTAACATTAATGATTTGAATTTCTTAGGACTATATCTTAAAAAGATGTTCTTTATTCCGCTTGGCGGGTACACCGCAGGCAATACAATGACAACATTTATATATATGGTAAAGAAATACTGGTGGATGTTCCTGGCGTGTGTTATATTTGCAACACCATATCCAATGAGAGTATATGTAAAATGCAGAAAGAAAATTATATGCAATGTATTTTTGTTTGCCTTATTCTGGCTGTGCGTATATGAGCTGGTATTTGGAACAAATAATCCATTTTTATATTTTAGATTCTAAGCAGAGTTAAGACGCAGGGGAGTACAATGAAAAAATTTATAAAAAAATGTCCGCTCACATTTTCAATAATAATAGCCTTTATTGCTGTAAATGTGTGTGGAGGTATTGCTATATATAAAAATGTCATACCATTTGACATATCAATGACACATCCTGTCGTTGCCTCGGTGTTTGAATATGTGTCAGATAAGAATAATAATAATGAATATATATATGATGAGACACCTATAGAACCCATTGGCTCGTTATATAAGCCGGATGAAGATAGCAGCGGCACACAGCATACATCTGTATCTGATGATGAAGATAATGATAATTCCAAAGAGGATAATGGACAGGACAAAGAGCAGGATACACAGGAAAATGTAAAAGATGATAACTATGGCAAAGTTGTATACACAGAACGTATATCTTCGCCACCAAGAAGTTCTTATTATGATGAAGTTAATATTAAAGCATCATCTACACAGTTCGATTATTCAACTGTTGATAAAGAATATTTCAGCAATACCTTATTCATCGGGGATTCAAGGGTCGAAGGGTTATGCAGATATGGTGGAATTGATACAGCATCATATTGTTTCAAGTCAGGTGTTTCTGTGTGGGATATAAAAGAACAGAGCATGTTTGACGGAAGCTTTAATAAAACAACGCTGGACTATGCCTTGAATATGCAGGAATACGATTTCATATATATAATGATAGGAATTAATGAACTTGGAAGAGGCACGCCAACATCATATGCAAACCAGTACAAAGAAGACATAAAATATATAAGGCAGTACCAGCCGCAGGCTACTATTGTAATTATGGGAATATTAGGGATTGCCCAGGAATATTCTGATAGTAATGACGTATATAATAATGACAATGTCAATGCAAGAAATGTGTCGATTTCATATCTTTCTAATGGAATAGATGTATTTTATCTGGACGTTAATGATTCAGTGTGTGATTCACAAGGCGCAATGATTGAAGAATATTCAAGAGATGGTATTCACCTGAAAGCTGAATATTATACATTATGGGCAGATTATCTATGCAGCCACGCTATTGTCAGATGATAAAGGAGTTGAAGATATATCGTTATGACTGAGAGTAAAAGAAAATATAAAATTATAATATTGGCATTACAGGCTATAGTGCTTGTTATTGTGATAATTGCATCTGTACATTTATTGAAAAATACGAGTGTTCAGGCTCACAATAGTTCAACGGAAAATTTCGGCAATATTGAAAATGTAACAGAAAATTTTAATGAATCAGAGCAGACTGCCATGTTAAGTGAGGATACTAATGGACAGACAGAGGATTTGAAGGCAGTCAGTATTAACAGATATATTTATGTTGGTGATTCAAGGTATGTTGGCATGCGTAAATTTGCGCAGAGTGATGATATATTTATAGCGGAAAATTCGCAGGGGTATGATTTTCTGGTGTCTAATCTGGAAACTATTAAGCAGTATGCTGATAAGAACAGTGTGCTTATAATCGGTCTTGGCGTTAATGATTATGGCGTTAACTATAAGAATTATATTAAGATTATGAATGAGCTTGCAGATACTATGGAATGTCCTGTGTATTATATGCTTATCAATCCAGTGGAGGAAGAGAAAGAGATTCCATATGGATATACAGTTTATAATGAGATGATTGATAAGTATAATATGCTTATGAGAGCTGGTTTTAGTGATAAGGTCAGGATAATTGATTCTAACTCATATCTCAAAGAAAGTGGCTTTTCTACTGTGGATGGGCTGCATTATGATGACACTACATACAATAAAATATATAATTATTTAAAATCTAATGCTTTATAATTGAAAATATAGTGAAATTTTGTTATACTAGATATAGGTTTGGAGTACGTGATTTGGAGGAAAGATACTATGGAAACTAATATATTAATGGAAAGTGGAACTAATGAACTTGAAGTACTTGAATTTATGGTAGGTGGAAACCACTATGGAATAAACGTAGCTAAGATTAAGGAGATTGTTCCTTATACTAAGATTACACCAGTACCTAATTCGCATCCAAGTGTAGAAGGCATATTTATGCCAAGAGATTTAATGATAACAGTAGTAGACCTTGCAAAGGTTATTAAGTCTAAGCCATCACCAGATGTCAGCAAGGACATGTTTATCATTACTAATTTTAATAAGCTTAATGTTGCATTCCATGTTCATTCTGTTGTAGGTATACACAGAGTTTCATGGGCAGATATTATAACACCAGATGCTACAGTAAGTTCAGCGGACAGCGGAATTGCTACAGGTATTGTTAAGTATGACGGTAATCTTATTGTAATCTTAGATTTTGAGAGAATTGTATCTGATATCAGCCCTGAGACAGGTCTTAAGGTATCTGATATTGAAGGTCTTGAGGGAAGAGAGAAGGTTGCTTCTCACATTGTTATTGCAGAGGATTCACCACTTCTTATGGCACTGATATGTGATTCGCTCAAGAAGTCTGGATATACTAATATCACAGAGTGTCCTAATGGCCAGGTTGCATGGGATTATATGTGTGACGTAAAGAGTGGCAAGGTACCTGACGATGTTAAATGTATCATAACAGATATCGAGATGCCTCTTATGGATGGACATAGATTAACTAAGCTTGTTAAGACTGACGAGAAGTTAAAGTCAATTCCTTTGATAATATTCTCTTCATTGATTAATGAACAGATGAGAGCTAAGGGAAAATCACTTGGTGCGGATGTTCAGCTTTCTAAACCAGAAATCGGTTCACTTGTAAGTGAGATAGATAAGTTATTAAGATAACTGTTTTATGTAATAGCTGCACAATACTGTGCAGCTATTTTTTTAAGGAGAAATATATGGAAAAATATAATAATCTTATAGAAGCCTACAAAGAAGCTGAGATGCTTGTTATAGGTATAGGAAGCGAGCTTTGTAAAAAAGCATTTGAAGATGATGATAAAAGAAGATCAGTTTTAAATGAGTATAATAAGATTTTAGACAAGAAGAATTATTTTATCATAACAAGTCATCAGAATGATATATTTGAAGGCACGGATTTTAATACAAGAAGAATATGCAATCCGCTTATTCAGGACGATAATTCGGAGAAGCAGTGGGATTTGTATAATAAATGGCTTTCAGCATCTCTTAATAAAAAATTATTGATTATAGAGATTGGAGAGGATTTTAATCATCCTAATATATTCAGATGGCCATTTGAAAAGGTTGTATTTATCAATCAGAAGTCAAAAATGTTCAGAATTAATGATGTATTTTACCAGCTTCCAGCAGATATTGGTGAAAGAGCACAGTCGATAAAGGCAAATGGAATGTCATTTGTATCGGAATTAGTTGATTATATTGTTTAATTCTAGTTGATATGATACAATAAAATATATGTATATTTTTGAGGTGGCATTATGGCAGAATTAGACGAAGAGAGTTATCTTGATAGTTTACTTGGCTCAATTGGTGATGTTGAAGATATAGTAACAACTAAAGAAATTGGTGTTGAGAAGATTCTTGAGAATCAATTATCAAAAGAAGATAACGACAATGTAATAGATGAACCAGAAGAAAAAGAGGCTGATAAGGCAGAAGAGCCGGAAGTAAAAGAGGCAGAGAGTGCAGAACCAGAACAGAGCATGGATATAGATGCTATTTCTGCTAATGAACTCAATTCACTATTAGGCAAGGAATCGGAAGCTCCTGCTGCTGATAATAATGAAGCAGGTGATAGTGCCACAGAAGAAAGTGCTGTGGATGAAAGTAGTAATAGTGATAAGCCTGATTTTTCTGAACCTGAATTATCAGAGAGTGATATGGAAAGATTAAAAGACATGGATCTTGACAATATCATTGAGCAGGTTAAGACAGATTCCGCATCTGAGGATGATTTATTTGATACACAATCAGATAGTAAAGCCGAAGAAGCATCTGGCAAAGAGGCAGATTCACAGACTGCGGAGCAGAAAGAGCCAGCTTCAGACGGTTCTGGTGAGAATATAGAGATAGACAAGTCTGTTGAGAAGAAACTCAAATCAAAGGATAAGAAAGACGGCGTAATGTCTGTATTAAAGAGTGTGTTCTTTGAGAATGAGGATGATGAGATAGCAGAAGCTGTCAATGGAAAGAAAGAATCCGAAGGAAACGGAAAAGATAAAAAAAAGAAAAAGAAATCCAAGAAAAAGGACAAGAAGGCTTCTAAGGCAGAAGAGATAACAGATGAGTTATTAGCTGACGAACAAAAGACAGTTGATGAGAACCAGCAGTTGATAGATGAAGTCTTTGGAGATAAAGAGACTCTTGATGAGAATGTGGCTCCTCAGAAGGGATTTATAGCCAAGATTAAGTATCGTCTGGAACAGTTCAAGAAAAAGAACGCAGAGGAAGAGCGTCTTGAGGAAGAGGCTGAACAGCGTGATATAGAGGAACGCAAGAAGAAAAAAGAGGAAGATAAAGCTGCCAAGGCTGCTAAGAAAGAAGAGGCTAAGAAGGAAAAAGAGGCTAAGCCTAAGAAAGAACCTAAACCTAAGAAGGCTAAGCCTAAGAAAGAAAAGAAGCCAAAGCCAGAGCCAAAACCAGAAGATATCCTTAAGATTAAACCTAAGTCACTTATTATGTTTATCTTTTTGATTGCTGGTATATGTGTGCTTACGATTGTTGCATCTACACTTATATCTAATAATTCAGCATCATCATCTGCAAGGGGCAGTTATGAAGTTGGAAGTTATGATAAGGCATATGAACAGCTTGCTGGTATGAATATCAGTAAATCTGACCAATCAATCTATGAGAAGTCATCTGTTGTAATGTATGTCCAGAGACAGTATGAGTCATACCAGAATTACATGGAAGTAAACATGTACACAGAGGCAATCAATGCTTTAGTAAAGGGCTTGGAAAGATACAATACATATTATAACGAGGCAAAACAGTTAGGCGTTGATAGTGCATTAGATGAACAGAAACAGCAGATATACAATGCATTTAATACATCATTTAATATATCACAGGCTGATGCTGATAAGTTGTTACAGGAATCACAGGACAACTTTACACAGTATTACGTAAAGATTGACAAGATGGGAAAGGCAATGAAGAAATGATAGCAATTATTGACTATGATGCAGGCAACCTTAAAAGTGTTGAGAAGGCTCTTAAATCATTAGGGCAGGAGACTGTTGTCTCAAGAGATTCAAGCGTTATCAAGGCGGCGGACAAGGTTATACTTCCTGGAGTTGGTTCATTTGGTGATGCCATGAACAATCTTGACCATTTTAATCTGGTTGACACTATTAAAGATATCGCAGAGAGCGGAAAGCCATTTCTTGGAATATGTCTTGGACTTCAGCTTTTATTTGAGAGAAGTGATGAGACACCGGGAGCAGAGGGCCTTTCAATATTACCAGGTGAAATCTTAAGAATACCACCAAGTGAGGGATTAAAGATACCACATATGGGCTGGAATTCAATCAAGATAAAGGATAATGCCAGACTTTTTAAGAATGTGCATGATAATTCATATGTTTATTTTGTTCATTCATATTACCTTAAAGCCGCAGATGAGGATATCGTAGCAGCTACTACAGAGTATTCTACCCACATACATGCATCGGTTGAGAAGAACAATATATTTGCCTGCCAGTTCCATCCTGAGAAAAGCAGCGATATAGGATTACGTATTCTTAATAATTTTGCTAATTTATAGTAATCGTATAAGGAGATGTCGATATGTTTACAAAAAGAATTATACCATGTCTTGACTGTAAAAATGGCAGGGTTGTTAAAGGAACTAATTTCGTTGACTTAAAAGATGCTGGTGATCCTGTTGAGGTTGCTTCGATGTATGATAAATCCGGAGCAGATGAGCTGGTATTTCTTGATATAACAGCATCAAGTGATGGAAGGAATACAACAGTAGACCTTGTAAGAAAGGTCGCTGAGAAGGTATTTATTCCGTTCACAGTTGGTGGTGGAATAAGAACAGTTGATGATTTCAAGGTGCTTTTAAGAGAAGGTGCTGACAAGATATCAATTAATTCGGCTGCGATAATGAATCCTGAGCTTATAAGCGAAGCTGCGGATAAATTTGGCAGCCAGTGTGTTGTAGTTGCCATTGATGCCAAGAGAAGAGAAGATGGCGGATGGAGTATCTATAAGAACGGTGGAAGAGTTGATATGCATATGGATGCTGTTGAGTGGGCTATGAAGGCTGAGAAGCTTGGCTGCGGTGAGATTCTTCTTACAAGTATGGATTGTGATGGTACTAAGGCAGGATATGATATAGAGCTTACAAGAACTATAGCTGACAACGTATCAATTCCTGTTATTGCATCAGGTGGTGCCGGTAATATGGAGCATTTCTATGATGCATTTGAAGATGGTCATGCAGATGCGGCACTTGCAGCATCATTGTTCCATTACAAAGAACTTGAGATTATGGAATTGAAGAAGTATCTCTCAGATAAAGGTATACCTATGAGAATGATATAAAGAAGGTGTTATAATAATGAGTATGATAGATAATGACTGGCTGACAGCTATCAGCGGCGAGTTTAAAAAGGATTATTACAGAAAGTTATATGCATTTGTTAAAGATGAATATAGCAGGACAATAGTATATCCACCTGCTGATGATATATTTAATGCATTTCATTTTACACCACTCAGTAAGGTAAAGGTACTGATATTAGGTCAGGACCCATATCATAATGTTAATCAGGCTCATGGATTGTCATTTTCTGTACCACCAAGCCAGAAGGAGATTCCACCTTCTTTGCAGAATATATATAAAGAATTACAGAGTGACTGTGGATGTTATATACCTGATAATGGATACCTTAAGAAATGGGCTGACCAGGGAGTATTGTTGCTTAACACTGTATTGACAGTGAGAGCTCATCAGGCTAATTCACATCAGGGAATGGGATGGGAGCAGTTTACAGATGCGGTTATACAGGCTGTTAATGCGCAGGACAGACCTATTGTATATATGTTATGGGGTAATCCTGCACAGAGAAAGATTCCAATGCTTACCAATCCTAAGCATCTTATTCTTACAGCACCACATCCAAGTCCATTGTCAGCGTACAGAGGATTCTTTGGATGTCATCATTTCAGCAAGGCTAATGAATTCTTAAAAGCTAATGGGCTTGAACCGATTGACTGGCAGATAGAAAATATCAATTAAATATTAAGTAATAAAAAAGGGCTTAAAGCCCTTTTTTTATTTGTCTTCATCACTGATTTCGTTAGCAATTACACCTGATAATGCAGCAGCAATAACAACAACAGCAATAATAGCAACTGCAACACCTATAATAGGTCCTACGAATAAAAGAAACATCTCTTACACCTGCTTTCTATAAGTATAATACCCAGAACAATTAATAATATTATAAAGCTATTGAGCTGCTTTTTCAAGATTTTTGTTTGCTGTTGCAAGCATAAGCTTGATTCTGTTTAACTGGTTAACTTCAGAAGCACCAGGGTCATAGTCTACAGCAATGATATTAGCTTCTGGGAACGCTGCACGCAATTCCTTGATAACACCCTTACCAACAATATGATTTGGAAGACATGCGAATGGCTGACAGCATACAATGTTGCCGGCACCATTATGTATAAGCTCAATCATCTCACCAGTAAGCAGCCATCCCTCACCAGTCTGATTTCCTAATGATACTAAATCCTTTGCAAGAGCAGCAGTGTCTTTAATGCTTGAAGGAGCATCAAATCGTTTGCTTTCACGAAGAGCTTTATTACCTTCTTTTCTGAACCATTCAAGGATTTTGATTACTGTATTATTAATAAATGCTGATTTCTTGGAAGCACCAAGGTAGTCACGCTTGAAGTTTGCATTTTCAGCACAATATAACAGGAATCCCATAAGGTCAGGAACAACAGCTTCAGCACCCTCGCTTTCAAGTAAGTCAACAATATAATTGTTGGCAGATGGAAGGAACTTAACAAGAATCTCTCCAACTACACCGACTCTTGGTTTCTTGATGTCAAGAAGCTCGATATTATCAAAATCATTGACAATAGCGTGAAGGTTTTTCTTATAGTCCTTCATTGAAACTTTATCCTTAGTGAGCTGTTCAATGAGTACTTTTTTCCATTTCTCATGGAGAGCATTGACAGAACCTGGAACCTTTTCATATGGTCTTGTTCTGTATACAACATTCATGAATATATCACCATATTCAATTGCCATCATGGCTTTCTTAATCATCTTTAAGTCATATTTGAATCCAGAGTTAGTCTCAAGACCCTGGGCACTTAAAGATATAACAGGAATATGTCCAAGACCAGCCTTTTCAAGAGCACGTCGTATGAATCCAATATAGTTGGAAGCACGGCATCCACCACCAGTCTGTGTTATTATTATGGCTGTTTTATCAAGGTCATATTTACCAGAAAGAACAGCATTCATAATCTGTCCTACAACCATAAGAGAAGGGTAGCAGGCATCATTGTTGACATATTTAAGTCCCATATCTACTGATGACTTGTTATCGTTGTCAAGCACTTCAAAATTATAACCGCAAGAAGAGAGTGCAGGACCGAGTAAGTCAAAATGGATTGGTGACATCTGAGGGCAGAGGATTGTGTAATCTTTTCTCATCTCAGGTGTGAATTCAACTCGGTTGTATGCTGAACTTACAATCTTATGCTTATAATTCTTCTTTTCACGTACCTTTAATGCAGCAATAAGAGAACGTACTCTGATTCTTGCGGCACCAAGGTTATTAACCTCATCAATCTTTAATACAGTGTATATCTTTCCTGATTTAGTAAGAATATCGTTAACAGCATCAGTTGTTACTGCGTCAAGACCGCATCCGAATGAATTAAGCTGGATAAGGTCAAGGTTATCACATTTCTTTACGTATGATGCAGCGGCATACAATCTTGAATGGTACATCCATTGGTCCATAACAATAAGAGGTCTCTCGACATTGCCAAGGTGTGATATTGAATCCTCAGTAAGAACTGCAATTCCGTATGAATTGATAAGTTCTGGTATACCATGATTGATTTCAGGGTCAACATGATATGGTCTGCCGGCAAGTACAATGCCTCGTTTTCCTGTCTCGTTAAGGAACTTGATAACTTCCTCACCTTTCTTATGCATATCCTCTCTTGACTGCATAAGTTCAGCCCATGCGGCAGATACAGCAGCTTTAACTTCTGCCTGAGGAATATCAGCGAATTCTTCTGTAAGTCGCTTTGCAAGAATCTCTTCATTCTCAAATGAAAGGAATGGATTCCTGAAATCAACATGTTCTGTCTTTAATTCCTCAACATTGTTCTTGATATTTTCTGCATATGATGTAACGATAGGACAGTTGTAGTGGTTGTTAGTCTTGTCTATCTCTTTGTGCTCATATGGAACACAAGGATAGAAGATAAACTTAACTCCCTGCTTAATAAGCCAGCTTATATGTCCGTGGGCAAGCTTGGCTGGGTAACATTCTGACTCTGATGGAATAGATTCTATTCCGAGTTCATATATCTTTCTGTTTGACTGAGGTGAGAGAACTACTCTGTATCCAAGTTTTGTAAAGAATGTAAACCAGAATGGATAGTTCTCATACATGTTAAGTACTCTTGGAATACCGACAACTCCTCTTGAAGCGTCATCTTCACCGAGTGGCTCGTAATCAAATAAGCGGTGGAGCTTATAATCAAAAAGATTAGGAAGCTTATCGTCAGTCTTTTCTTTTCCAAGACCACGCTCACATCTGTTACCTGTTATAAAACGTCTGTTGCCAGAGAATTTGTTGATAGTAAGGTGGCAGTTGTTAGTACAGCCTTTACATCTTGTCATAGATGTCTCAAATGTAAGCTCGTTAATCTTATCGATTGAAAGCATTGTAGAGTCAGATATTCCGTCATATCTTTCTCTTGCGATAAGGGCAGCACCAAAGGCACCCATTATACCAGCTATATCAGGTCTTATCGCATCGACACCTGTAATCTTTTCAAAGCTTCTTAAAACGGCATCATTATAGAATGTGCCACCCTGGACAACTATATGTTTACCTAAATCATCCGGGTCAGCAATTTTGATAACTTTGTATAAAGCGTTCTTAATAACCGAGTATGCAAGACCGGCAGAGATATCTGCGACCTCGGCACCTTCCTTCTGCGCCTGCTTAACCTTTGAGTTCATGAATACTGTACATCTTGTACCAAGGTCAATAGGATGTTTTGCAAAAAGAGCTTCTTTAGCGAAATCCTGAACTGAGAAGTTAAGTGATTTGGCAAATGTCTCTATGAATGAACCACAGCCTGATGAACAAGCTTCATTTAACTGTACAGAATCAACTGTCTGGTTCTTGATTTTGATACACTTCATATCCTGTCCACCGATATCGATGATACAATCAACTTCCGGGTCGAAGAAAGCAGCAGCATAGAAGTGCGATACAGTCTCAACCTCACCATCATCAAGCAGAAGTGCAGCCTTGATTAAAGCCTCGCCATATCCTGTTGAACAGGAAGATACAATCTTAGCCTTAGGAGAAAGCTTAGAATATATCTCTTTGATTGACTTGATAGTTGTGGCAAGTGGAGAACCATTATTGTTTGAATAGAATGAATATAACAGCTTGCCGTCCTCGTCAATAAGGGCAACCTTAGTTGTTGTTGAACCTGCATCAATTCCTAAATAGCAGTTTCCCTCATAATTCTCTATAGGCGCTGTTGCAACCTTAGCCTTCTTATGTCGTTCAGTGAATTTGTCATATGCTTCCTGATTTTCAAATAATGGCTGCATACGCTCAACCTCAAAGTCTAATTTAATCTTGCCTTGAAGTCTGCTTATAATATCAGCCACATCAACTAAAACATCTTCTTTATAGTTCATTGCAGAACCAATAGCTGCAAAAAGGTGAGAGTGGTCAGGTGCAATAATCTGGTCAGAGCCAAGACTTAATGTACGGATGAATGCTTCTTTTAACTCTGATAAGAAATGAAGCGGACCACCTAAAAATGCAACATTGCCTCTGATAGGCTTACCACATGCAAGACCAGATATTGTCTGGTTAACAACAGCCTGAAAGATAGAAGCAGATAAGTCTTCCTTAGTAGCTCCCTCATTGATAAGAGGCTGTATATCAGACTTGGCAAATACACCACATCTTGCTGCGATAGGATATATAGATTTGTAATTTTTAGCATACTCATTAAGACCAGAAGCATCTGTCTGTAAAAGAGTAGCCATCTGATCGATGAATGAACCAGTACCACCAGCACATATTCCGTTCATTCGTTGGTCTATTCCGTTAGTGAAATATATTATCTTGGCATCCTCGCCGCCAAGCTCAATAGCTACATCACACTGAGGTGCTTCTGCCTGAAGGGCTGTAGATACAGCAACGACTTCCTGAGTGAAAGGAACTTCAAGATGCTTTGCGAGTGTAAGTCCACCCGAACCTGTTATTACAGGATAACATGAAAACTCGCCGAGTTCCTTTACAGCTTTTTCAAGCAGAAGCTGTAATGTTTCCTGAATGTTGGCAAAGTGTCTTTCGTAATCAGAAAATACAATATTATTATTGTTGTCTAATAAAGCAATTTTTACAGTTGTAGATCCGATATCAATACCTAATTTATATTTGTTCATAAGATTATTGTCTCTTAAGACTATCCTCCTTAAAAATTTGCATTATAATAAGAAAAAACTAATTCAGAATGCAACTTTGCATATTATATTATGAAAAACGACAAATTTCAACATAAGTATTGCTATTAAATACTAAAATTAAAAGTTTTTAATACTTTTTTTAGATTTATTTATTTGGTATATTGATTGACTTTTATATTGACTTTACTTATACTTCTTGATGTCTGACATAATTGAAAGGGGCTTGTTTATATTATGAATTGGTTTGATAAGTTAGAACGCAAATTCGGACGATATGCAATTCACAATCTGATGTATTATATAATTGGAATATATGTAGTTGGATTTATTATTGCGATGTTCGCACCACAGGTATACAGCAGCTATTTAAGTCTTGATGTATCTATGATATTAAAGGGACAGGTATGGAGAATTGTAACATTTATGCTGCAACCGCCATCATACAGTCTTATATTCATTATCTTTACACTGTATTTTTACTACGTAATAGGTACTGTGCTTGAGAATGCATGGGGAGCTTTTAAATTTAATGTGTATTATTTCAGTGGAGTGATACTTCATATTATTGCGGCATTCCTTATATATGCAATATTTGGAGAGTCATTTACAATGTCAACATATTATATTAATCTTTCACTTTTCATGGCATTTGCCGTTGAACAGTCAGAGACTAAGGTATATCTTTTCTTTATACTTCCGGTTAAAATGAAATGGCTTGGTATAATAGATGGTGTTATATTTGCTATCACAATTGTAGGTGGATACCTGGTACCAGTTATGCCAAGAGCTTTATGGGTAGCATTATATAATATGGGACTTCTGGGTGGAAGTATGTACTCATGCTATGTCAATGCAACATGTGCGCTGATTTCAATGCTTAATTTCATAGTATTCTTAATTATCATACTCAAAGGTTCAAGTAAGACTGAAACACAGAAGAATTTTGCCAAGGCAAGAAAAACAGCTATGAAAGCGCAGGCTAAGGCACAGCAGCAGGCAAGACAGCAGTATGGAAGCTTTAACCAGAACACAGCCAAGGCGGCATATGAGCCTAAGTCATTTGTACCAGGACACGGCGCAAGCAAACACAGATGTGCAGTGTGCAACAGAACAGAGAATGACGGCGAAGATCTTGTATTCAGATATTGCTCAAAATGTAACGGGGCATATGAGTATTGTAATGAGCATTTATATACTCATGTTCATGTGAAGTAAGGCTAGACAATAGCGAGTTTTTGTGAGATAATTTTAATTAAGAATGTTATTTAATTATTTTAGATGCATATTATATTATGGAGGAAAATATGAAAAAGACTAAAATTATATGTACTATGGGACCTAATACTAACGATAGAGAGCTTATTAAACAGCTCGCTTTAGCTGGTATGGATATTGCCAGATTTAACTTTTCTCATGGTGATCATGAGGAGCAGGCTGGCAGATTTGCACTTGTTGAGAGTGTAAGAAGTGAGCTTAATATCCCTATAGCTACATTGCTTGATACAAAAGGACCTGAGATCAGAACAGGTTTATTAAAGGATGACAAGAAGGTTACTCTTGTAGAGAACCAGAAGTATACTCTTACAACAAGAGATATTGTTGGTGATGACAAGATTGGCCATATAACATATGACGGACTTCCACAGGATGTTTCAAGAGATAACACAATCCTTATCGATGATGGCCTTATCGAGTTAAGAGTTGACCAGATTATCGATGGAACAGATATCGAATGTACAGTAATCAATGGTGGTGAGTTAGGTTCTAAGAAGGGTGTTAATGTTCCTAACGTAAGCATCAGATTACCAGGTATCACACAGAAGGATAAGGAAGATATCATATTTGGTATTGAGCAGGGATTTGATTTCATCGCAGCTTCATTCGTTAGAAATGCAGCATGTATCCAGGAAATCAAAGAGTTATTATGGTCACATGATGCTGACATCCCAGTAATTGCCAAGATTGAGAATGCAGAAGGTATTAAGAACCTTGATGAGATAATCAGAGTTGCAGATGGTATCATGGTTGCCCGTGGAGACATGGGTGTTGAGATTCCAGCAGAGCAGGTTCCACATATCCAGAAGGAGATTATCAGAAAGTGTAACGCATCTTATAAGCCAGTTATCACAGCTACACAGATGCTTGATTCTATGATTAGAAATCCACGTCCTACAAGAGCTGAGGTTACAGACGTAGCTAATGCTGTATATGATGGTACAGACGTTGTAATGCTTTCAGGTGAGACAGCTAATGGTAAGTATCCATTAGAGGCTCTTAAGATGATGGTTAAGATTGTTGAGTCAACAGAGAAGAAACTTGAGGGTAACAGAATTAATTATTCTAACCTTCACTCTAAGAGAAGCATATCAAGTGCTGTTGCTAATGCTTCAGTTCAGACAGCAGCTAACCTTAATGCAAAGGCAATTGTTTGCCCAACAATATCAGGATTTACTGCACGTCTTACATCTAAGCTTAAGCCAGATGCTATGATTATCGGATGCTCTCCTTATGAACCAGTTCTTAGAAAGATGCAGATATACTGGGGCGTTAAGCCATTAAAGACAGCAGTAGAGAAGTCTACAGATAAGATTATTGAGCATGCTCTTGAGGCATCTGAGAATGCTGGATATTTAACAGATGGTGATATTGCTATTGTTTCAGCAGGTATTGCTACTAATTCAGCACCAACATCTAAGAGAGGATTAACTAATACAATGCGTGTAGTTAATATCTAATTATGAAAATTGTTAAAAAATTATGTGTATGGATTCCTGCTGTGATTATTATTGTATGTATATTTGGATTTTCACAGCAGAATGGAGAGCAGTCAATGGGAATCAGTTACAAGGTATCTGAGTTTCTTGTTGATTTTGCAGATAGTATACATTTGATTGATATGAAGTGGAATGACAGAGCTCATGCACTTGAACAGATGCAGACTCCGGTAAGAAAATTAGCACATATGGCGGAGTTTGCACTTCTTGGATTTTCAGTATATTTTGCCCTTAAATATGACGAATTTTCATACAAGTTTACAAAGTATGTTACATTCTTTATTGTTCTGGTCGTAGCATCACTTGATGAATTCCATCAGCTATGTGTGGCAGGAAGGAATGGCAATCCAAGAGACGTAATGATTGATATGTGTGGCTGCCTGATAGCGATATTTATATCGGTTCTATTGGACAAAAGAAAGAATATTGTTGTTTAGTCTGATACGGCTATTCGACATTTTTGGAGGAAGAGCAGATGACACTTTATGATGAACTTGTAGCCAGAGGACTTATTGCTCAGGTTACTGATGAGGATGTTATTAAAGATTTGATTAACAACGGTAAGGCAACATTTTATATTGGATTTGACCCTACTGCTGACAGTCTTCATGTTGGACATTTCATGGCTTTATGTCTTATGAAGAGACTTCAGATGGCTGGCAATAAGCCAATCGCCTTAGTTGGTGGTGGTACAGCCATGATTGGTGACCCATCAGGACGTACTGATATGCGTCAGATGATGACAACTGAGACAATTAACCATAATGTTGAATGTTTTAAGAAGCAGATGTCAAGATTTATTGACTTCTCAGATGGTAAGGCATTAATTGTTAATAATGCTGACTGGCTTCTTAATCTTAACTATGTTGATTTCATAAGAGACGTAGGACCATGTTTCTCAGTTAACAATATGCTTAGAGCTGAGTGCTATAAGCAGAGAATGGAGAAGGGCTTAAGTTTCCTTGAGTTCAATTACATGATAATGCAGTCATATGACTTCCTTATGTTATATCAGAAGTATGGATGTAATCTTCAGTTTGGTGGTGATGACCAGTGGAGCAATATGCTTGGTGGTACAGAGCTTATCAGAAAGAAGCTTGGAAAAGATGCATCTGCAATGACTATAACATTACTTCTTAACTCAGAGGGCAAGAAGATGGGTAAGACAGCTAAGGGAGCAGTATGGCTTGACCCAGAGAAGACTTCACCATATGATTTCTACCAGTATTGGAGAAATGTTGATGATGCAGATGTTATAAAGTGTATTAAGATGCTTACATTCTTACCACTTGACCAGATTAAAGAGATGGAAAGCTGGGAAGGTGCACAGCTTAATAAAGCTAAAGAGATTCTTGCATATGAGCTTACTAAGCTTGTTCATGGTGAGGAAGCAGCTAAGACTGCTGATGAGACAGCTAAGTCTATCTTCACAGGCGGGGATGCTGAGAATATGCCAGTTGCTGAATTATCAGATGATAATTTCAAGGATGGTGCTATTGATATAGTTTCACTTGTATTTTCAGCAGGTCTTGCAACATCTAAGTCTGATGCCAGAAGAGCAGTTGAACAGGGCGGTGTTTCTGTCAATGGCGAGAAGATATCAGCTAAAGATACAGTTATTGCAAGAGATATGTTTAATGAAGGTCTTGTGCTTAAGAAGGGCAAAAAGAGCTTTAGAAAAGTTATCGTAAAGTAATTGTTTGATTGCTTTTACATGGAGATTATCTATGAAAAAAGATGATATACTTATTATAAGATTAGTCAGTGTGGCAGTATTACTTGCTGCACTGGCTTTAATTATTTTATTTGGTGTAAGATTTAATGTGTTTACACAGCTTTCAGATAGAATCACTGATGGAACAATAACAACTGCTGATGGTGGATTTCCACTGTATGCAAGCCTGTATTACAGAGGTATGGGAGCTATATATAATATATTGTTCTCACTTCTTATATATTCATCAGTAGTATCAATCGCCGGCATTTTTCTTAAGATTAAAGGAACACATGCGCTTGCAGCATGTGCAAGCATAACAGGTATAGTAACTGGCGTTTTTCTTGTGCTTTCCAAATGCTTTGAGAATAACAGTCTGTTAAACAGATTATTTGCAAGAATATATCTTGGCGAATCAATTAATTATGTCAAAGCAGATAATGCTGTTGGAGCTATGCCGGTAAGAGTTGTTGTCTTTGGCATTCTGCTTATAGTTATCGGATGTCTTGCAAGAATTATGGTTAAGACCAGCCTGATAGGCAGGATGAAGATATATAAGGCATCTGGAGCAGCATGGCTTATATTGCTTCTGCCAGTTGCATATGGCTTGTATATTGATCTGGTAAGAAGCAGAGTGATGGAATGGGCATTTTCACATAACACCGTTTCACAGCAGATATATGGAATATTTGATGACTATTACCTTAAAAATATTTTCTTTATATCTCTGGATAAGATATGTGTTGTGCTTATAGCTGTGGTTATAACACTTGTGTTATCCAAGGCCGGGTTTAAAAAGAAACTGATAAAACATATTACAGCGATAGCGGTGGGAGTTTTATCAGCTATAGGAGTTATAATATTCCTTGCCAATCCACCAAGACTTTTTGGATACATAACTGTTGATGAAAGCGTGTGCGACATGGTTGAGAGTGTTGGCATAGTGGCAGTTTTAGTTATATTACTGGATATTATTGTTACAGGACTTCTGACATCACTGTGTCTTGACACCAGCAACAGAATTTCATACAAAAAAATACTGATAATCATATCGTGTTCAATGATTATCAGTATAGCTGTTATAATAGCTGGAATATCAATTCCTGTTATGGCAGTATATATAAGCCTGCTTGTTATCAATGCAGCATCATTAATCGCACTGGGTAAGTTTACTTATATCCGTTGATGCGATAAGTGAATAATTCGTGTAATACACAACGAATCCCGGTTTTGCGGCGGCAGGCTTTTTAATTTCTTTCTTTAGAACATAATCAACTTCAACTTTTTCCTGATTCTGTCCTTTGGAGTAGTATGCAGCAAGTGATGCAGCTTCTTCAAAGGCTCTGTCAGGAATTTCATTCTGATTCATTCCTTTCGTCTTTAAAATTACGTGTGAACCAGCCATATTCTTGGCGTGAAACCAGAAATCATCACCTCTTGCAAACTTGAATGTCAGTTCATCATTCTGGTAGTTGTTTTTTCCTACATATATATCAAATCCATCGCTTGAAACATAATGGAATGGCTTGCTTGTTATCTTATTCTTTTTATTGTTAGATGAAGCCTTTTTAATATAACCTGAGTCAGCTAATTCTAACTTTAACTGTGCAAGGTCGTCTTCTGATACAGCTATATCAAGAGCAGTAGCAATAGACTCAAGATGTGCAATCTCGTCCGTTGTCTCTTTTAACTGGATAGTGCTTGCTTCAAATGTTCTTTTTAATTTATTATATCTGTTGAAATATTTAACCGCCATCTCAGAAGGAGTAAGCTCTGGGTCAAGCGGAATTGTAACCTCTTCGTTGGTATAATAGTTAAGCGCATTAAATGACTTTGACTTAGGCGGTATGTTATATCCATATGTGTTGATTAATTCACCATAAATTCTGTATTTATCCCTGTCATATGTGTCTTTTATCTGTCTTGACTGGATATCTTCCTTTTTTCTTGCGCGTTCTAGTGCTGTTGAGACAATTTTCCTTAAATCAGATGATTTCTGATGCATTCTTGTTATACTGTCTTTTTTAGAATAATAATCTTTGATTAATTCACTGATAGAATCGTAAGCTGCTGTCTTTTCATAGCCTGTCAGTTTAAGAGACGCAAATTCAGCAGGTACATTGTTTTCATATGCTATATTAGGGAAGAATACACCACATTTAATATTATCCATCTCATTTTCAAATGTTTTATACAGATGGATTGACTCGTTTTCATTAAGGCAGTTAGCGGCAAAGCCGGCATCAAGCGATGCATCTGTTATTATCTGGAGTGCAGATACAGGGCTTATTCCAGTGTATGTCTTATATATGGCACTCTGGAGAGGCATAGGCTTTGAAAGCACAGTGCTTTTAAATTCTTCATAATTAGTGTTAAGCGGGTTTAATTTATCAGTTGTGTTCGGTATGAAATATTCACGGCCCGGAAGAACTTCACGCACAGAGCTCATCTGTGCAGATACATGCTTAATACTGTCGATTATCATATTGCCGTCACAGAATATAATATTGCTGTGTTTTCCCATTATCTCAGTGATTATGTGTTTACGGCATAAATCACCCATCTCATTTAAGTGTTCGACTTCAATGTCTATCACACGTTCAAGTCCAGGCTGTGTGATTCCTATGATTCTTCCGTTGTTAAGATGCTTTCTTAACAGCATACAGAAATTGGGTGCAGTCATAGGGCTTGGCTTGTTATCCTTTGAAAGATATACAAGTGGAAGAGAGGCGTTAGCTGATAATACTAATCTGTACTGACCAGTTGGTGCTTTGATTGTAAGAAGAAGCTCATCGCTTTCTGGCTGGGCTATCTTATAAAGTCTTCCACCTTTTATAGTGTTATTTAATTCGTTGCATATATTAGAAATTACGATTCCATCAAGTGCCATTACATTTATCTCCGTTAAATAAATTTGTTACTTTTTTTAATTACTTTAATATATATGATGTTGGGGTCAAAATGTATTTTGACCCCTTTGATACCAGATTGCTACGTGC
>ERZ1034882.441-NODE-441-length-20538-cov-20.136845_pt1 | contig 20538 bp, 15 predicted proteins | sample MGYA00520606_ERZ1034882 | MGnify/ENA primary metagenome ERZ1034882 (study PRJEB33766, sample SAMN09781726) | gut metagenome | biome: gut microbiome | host: Homo sapiens | place: Madagascar | study: EMG produced TPA metagenomics assembly of the PRJNA485056 data...
TAGTATATTATTGCTTAATCCAAATGAATATTATAAATTTAGGAATTCTTGCTCACATTGATGCAGGAAAAACTTCCGTAACCGAGAATCTGCTGTTTGCCAGTGGAGCAACGGAAAAGTGCGGCCGTGTGGATAATGGTGACACCATAACAGACTCTATGGATATAGAGAAACGTAGAGGAATTACTGTTCGGGCTTCTACGACATCTATTATCTGGAATGGTGTGAAATGCAATATCATTGACACTCCGGGACACATGGATTTTATTGCGGAAGTGGAGCGGACATTCAAAATGCTTGATGGAGCAGTCCTCATCTTATCCGCAAAGGAAGGCATACAAGCGCAAACAAAGTTGCTGTTCAATACTTTACAAAAACTGCAAATCCCGACAATTATATTTATCAATAAAATTGACCGTGACGGTGTGAATTTAGAGCGTTTGTATCTGGATATAAAAACAAATCTGTCTCAAGATGTCCTGTTTATGCAAACTATTGTCGATGGATTGGTTTATCCGATTTGCTCCCAAACATATATAAAGGAAGAATACAAAGAATTTGTATGCAACCATGACGACAATATATTAGAACGATATTTGGCGGATAGCGAAATTTCACCGGCTGATTATTGGAATACGATAATCGATCTTGTGGCAAAAGCCAAAGTCTATCCGGTACTACATGGATCAGCAATGTTCAATATCGGTATCAATGAGTTGTTGGACGCCATCTCTTCTTTTATACTTCCTCCAGAATCAGTCTCAAACAGACTTTCAGCTTATCTCTATAAGATAGAGCATGACCCCAAAGGACATAAAAGAAGTTTTCTAAAAATAATTGACGGAAGTCTGAGACTTCGAGACATTGTAAGAATCAACGATTCGGAAAAATTCATCAAGATTAAAAATCTAAAGACTATTTATCAGGGCAGAGAGATAAATGTTGATGAAGTGGGGGCCAATGATATCGCGATTGTAGAAGATATGGAAGATTTTCGAATCGGAGATTATTTAGGTGCTAAACCTTGTTTGATTCAAGGGTTATCTCGTCAGCATCCCGCTCTCAAATCCTCCGTCCGGCCAGACAGGCCCGAAGAGAGAAGCAAGGTGATATCCGCTCTGAATACATTGTGGATTGAAGACCCGTCTTTGTCCTTTTCCATAAACTCATATAGTGATGAATTGGAAATCTCGTTATATGGTTTGACACAAAAGGAAATCATACAGACATTGCTGGAAGAACGATTTTCCGTAAAGGTCCATTTTGATGAGATCAAGACTATCTACAAAGAACGACCTATAAAAAAGGTCAATAAGATTATTCAGATCGAAGTGCCTCCCAACCCTTACTGGGCCACAATAGGGCTGACTCTTGAACCCTTACCGTTAGGGGCAGGGTTGCAAATCGAAAGTGACATCTCCTATGGTTATCTGAACCATTCTTTTCAAAATGCCGTTTTTGAAGGGATTCGTATGTCTTGCCAATCTGGTTTACATGGATGGGAAGTGACTGATCTGAAAGTAACTTTTACTCAAGCCGAGTATTATAGCCCGGTAAGTACACCTGCTGATTTCAGACAGCTGACCCCTTATGTCTTCAGGCTGGCTTTGCAACAGTCAGGTGTGGACATTCTCGAACCGATGCTCTATTTTGAGTTACAGATACCACAAGTAGCAAGTTCCAAAGCTATTACAGATCTGCAAAAAATGATGTCTGAGATTAAAGGTATCAGTTGTAATAATGAGTGGTGTCTTATTGAAGGGAAAGTTCCATTAAATACAAGTAAAGACTATGCCTCAGAAGTAAGTTCATACACTAAAGGCTTAGGCACTTTTATGGTTAAGCCGTGTGGGTATCAAATAACAAAAGGCGGTTATTCTGATAATACCCGTATGGAAGAAAAGGATAAACTTTTATTCATGTTTGAAAAATCAGTATCATCAAAATAATGGAACGATCCAGGAATTTCTATAAGACAATACGGTTGGGGTATATACTTATCTCCGTTCTTATCGGATGTATAGAGTAGATGGGGGGACCATAGCACCTCTCATTGCACCGAAACGATTTGGATATGTTAAACTTGGGATAAAAAGGGACAGAGAAAAAGCTCCTCTGTCCCTCCTCATGTCAGTCACGTCCGAGTCTCTTACGCAAAGCGCACACAACAACAACATGCTATAAAATCCGTTGAAGACGTACAAACGGACGAACCGCACATAACGACAACGGCTTAATCTTTTCTTTCCCTTGTTGTCTCAATAGACACTTTTACGAACCCAAGGTTTAGGCTAAAAGCCAACTTCCGCATTTTCAACGGAAGAGTATCAGACAGAACTTCACCCATTAGGTTCTGGATTCTCCCTTGTTCTGCCTCCTCTGGAACTATGCCATTTGCGGCATCAGCATTCACCTTGCCAATCGCCCTGGCAACCTGGCGAAGCTTTGCGAACGTCTCAACGATAGCAATAGTCACCTCTGCAGCCATTGGAGATTTAAGGATGGTGGCAAGCATATACAAGCCCTTTTCCGTGAAAGCATGAGGCGCAACGGTAGAATGTTTCATACTTTCGAACCGGTCAAAAGTTTTGACCAGTTCGTTTTTCTCGCTGTTATTCAGCTCGATAACATATCCATCAGGAAACTTTGCGGGGTTGTTTCTCAAAGCTTGGTTTACTTCCTTTGTAGTAACCCCATACAGCTCGGCAACGTCCCTATCGAGGATTACACGTTGTTCCCTGATGACGATGATTTTGTTTTCCGTCTTTTCTATATCTTCTTTCTGTCCCATATCTTTGAAGTTTGATTTTGGGTGCAAAGATAATAAAAATATCTGGAATGCCAACAAATACCATGAAAAACACCCGCTGGCGGCGGTCCGCCTACGTCGGGGGGTCTGGGGGGCTGACGTATGTGAAGCCCCCTAATCGCCTATAAATGCCATCTTCTGCCTTGGCTGATATCCTGGTCTTGTTCCTGATTCTCTCCCCTGGCAATCTTCTGCATGCACATTTCCGCTCTGTCCCAATAACTTGACAAGTGCGGCTGTGCGTATGCTCCGCCATGGTAGTAGGCTATCTTCCTAAGTGCGGCTGCGTTGTCTGGGTCTCCACCCAGAGCCGTTTTAAGTATTGCAGTATCTTCAGTACTGAAACTTCTTCTGCCTTGTCTGACGAAAGACACGATAGCGTGTACACAAGCACGGATGATAGGGATAGCCAAAAAGGCATCGAGTATCTTTTCCAAGCCAGATGCGTGGGCGGTAGCATTCTTCACTTGTCGCTCTGTCTCTGCCCTTGCATTCTTGGCTTCGTCCCATTTGCTGCGCCATGCCTTGCCTATCATTTCGGGGGTGACCTCCTTGTCTCCAAAGTTCAACCGAGCAACATCGAGTATCTTTGTAACTGCCGCTTTCTCGCCCTCGGCTCTGGCTGTATCGAGTTGTTTCGGCAACTCCTTCAGCTGCTTTGCTTCCTTGCCAAAGCCGAGTACGTTGCCGATTTTGTTTGCTGCGCCAACCGCCAATCCCTTTGCGGCTTCGGCTTTTGCGGCTCTCTTCTGTGCCTTTGCTTCCTCCGCTTCTCGCTGTGCCTTGTCTCGCTCCTGATTGAGATTCAGGATTTCACCAGACACGGCTATTTTCTGTGCATTGAGGTGGAAGAGGTCGCTTCTGGCTGCTTGCACAACGTCTGCAAGGCTTTCGGCTTCGTTGCCAATCTCTTCTTTTTGCGTTGTAAGCCCCAAAATATCGTTTCTAAGGCGTTCTTTTTCCTCTCGCAAGGATTTCCCCTCCTCGGACAGTCTTTCGTTTATGAGGGCTTTCTTTTTGGCTTCCTCGGTATTGAGTTCGAGTATTCTTCCCATGTTTTTTGCGCTGAGGGCTAATCTGTCACATTCCTTGCTCTTGGTCTTGACCTCCACCAACAAATCGCTAATGTCATTTGATAGGTTCTTCTGTATGATGCCAAGTCCTCTCGTTTTGCTCTCGATGGCTTCTGCCCTCTGCTCCTCTGCTGCAATCTTGTATTGGATGGCCGAAAGATGCTGCTTCTCGCTGCTCTTGCCCCTCTCCATGCCCAATACCTCTGCACAGATAGTTTGCATTTCCGACATGTCGTTGCGGTTGAGCTTTAGACTTTTTCCGCTCTGGTGGTCTGTCCAATCAGCTACCAGATGAGCGTGAAGATTGAGCTTCAAGCCATCCTTGCCCTTGCGGTAGCCCTCGTCCTTGTGGATTGCGATCTGGAACACATCGATTCCGAAGCGATCGTTAAAACGCTTCGCCAATTCCTTGAGGTCGTCCATAGTAGTTTCTTGTGAAATCACGACAACCGCTTCACGTATCGGGGTTGCCTTGGCTTGCATCTTTCGCCCTGTCTTCGCCTTAGCGTTGGCGGTGACAAATGCAAGTCTGGCTTCTTGGGTGTCACTCTCCCAATAGTCGTTTTGGCTCGATAGTTCGTGGTGTACATAGTCGAGCTTCTTTGTTCTCTTGTTGTGTTCCTCGCTGCCACCTTTGACCGCTTGGAAATGGATGGATGTCTGTGCCATTGTCGAATAAATTTTAGGGCGGCTGCCATGGGGGTTGAGGGGCGCAGCCCCCACCCTCGGAGAGCACACAACTACGAAAAGCGCAGCTTCGTAGTTATAGTGTGCTATAACAAGCACGCTTTGTTTTACGGCTGCAAAGTTACATCAAATGTGCCAAAGTTCCAAATCTCTTAAGCAAGATTAACCCTTGGTGGCATCAGCAATTTTGCCTTTCAAGGTGGCAATAAGGTAGCCGATAGGCTTGCTTTTCTCCCTCATCTTCGGACCGATTTCAGCGAGAACAGAAACGAGGTCTGGGATAACCTTTTGTGCTTGCAAGAAGACATCTTTGTTAGAGTTGATGGATTTCTTAGGCACATTCAGGTTATACAGAAGATAGTCCGAAACGTTCTTGTCGAGCATTCCGAAGCGTCCTGTAATATTGCCGATTTTAGCATTCAGTTCTTTCTGATATAGTTCCTCGTCTCGGTTCTTGACAAGGAATCGAGGGTAGAATGTATATCCTGTAACCTTGTAACCATTGCGCCCTCTCGATGGCTCTTTTATTGGCTCATAGGTGAAAGAATATGGGCTATGTTCGTCCAGCTCTTTCTTCGCTACATCTAACACTTTCATTTCAAAGTCGTGTACAAGTTTGTATTTGTTTTGAAGCTTAAAGCGCAAACGCAAATCATCGATGGTGAAAGAAAGTGGGGTCTGCTGTCCTGAAAGTAGCTCGTAGAAGCGCATGGAATAGACGGACTTGAAGCGCATGGCGGTGGCGAGTTCGTATTTTTTGTACCCCTTTGAAAAGTTCAGAATACACTTCCATACAGGGTCGTAAACGTGAAATGTTGCGATTCCTGTACCTTTGTCTATTTTGGGGTGTTCTATGACTGACGTATAAAACCAAGTTTCCTCGTCCTCGTATTCTAATCCTTTCTTTGACAAAGAACGAAATGCCTTTTTTGCAATTTCGTAGTTCTTGTCTGTTTCGTCTTTTAGAATGTCTGAAACAGGCATTGTTATATTAACTCCACAGTCGGAAGGCTCAATTTTGCGCAAGTTTTCCCTTAAAGGTTGAACTACATCTTTTTGAGCCATTTCGACAAGGCGGTACATGATTCTTTTCTCATAAACAGAAAAGTCATACTTAGCCGTGGTGAGGACATACGACTGAAAGACATCTTTGTTGTTCTTCTTAATTCTTGCCATCTTCCACCTCCTGGATATAGTTTTTGATGCGCTCGCATCGGTTTATTTTGTCTTTTTGCCCAAAATAAGGGCAAATTCCCCTTGCGACACCCTCACATTTGGTGGTGCAGCATGCTCTTTCTATGTCTTCAAATGCTATCATAACTCATTGTTTTTAATTCTATTGCAAAGATACAAAATAATTTATGACTAACAAAATATTTAATCATAAAAAGTATTAAATAAGTCATAAATAAACTACTATTTTAGTATTAAATAGGTCATAAATAAGTATTAAATAGGTCATAAATAAACCCTTTTTTCTTCTTATAACACGTTGATTTTTAGTGAGTTATAAAAGCCGAAAAAAAGTTGATAGGCAATATAATAGAGAATGCTTATAACAGGCAAGGGATTTTTTTGATTTTTAGGGGTCGGGGGCAAGCCCCGACGGGGCGCAGCCACTGACATTTGAAGAGGAATGGAAAGCAAAGCAAGCCCCCTTTAGGGGGTTGGGGGGTACAGCATCAAAAAGGAAGATTTTAGCCGCTGTCAAGATTTTTTACTTTTAGGGTTAAACCTTGCGAATTTGAAAGCTTCGAGAAAGTTGCTTGCAAATACGAAAACGTCAGATGGCTTTTTTGGGTGGAACATAACCCTAGTTTGACAATTTAGGGAAATTTTCATAATTTTTCGGCAATGTTTTTGGCTGATACTGCAAGAGAAACGGTTTGACTATGTTAAACTTGTGTTAAAAAGCTCCGAAAGTTGCTAAGTTTTCAGATATACCTAAAATCCGCAAGCCATATCAATGGCAATCTCAATGGCAGTAAAGAGCTTGAACACTATGCATCATGATAGTATGAGCGTGAATTTTGTCCGATTTGTGCACACCTTCCCCTTACCCCACAATGCGACTTGAGGCAATACGCAGATTAAAACCATAAGGAACGGACTTTATCCGAATCCAGTTTTGAAAGGTCTTGCATAAGCCCGATTTTCAGTATAGATATTCAGCACGTATTGCCTTGCTGTCATGATCCACTTGGCAGGTACGGAGATGAAGCTGAAGACAAAAGCCTTTATGCGACTCGTTTCCTTGAGCCCGAAAGCCTTGGTGTCAAGCTTGCTAATGATGGTCTTATAGAAATTGTGTATCAATGCTGTAAGCAGAAGGAATACGGTGTTCTCTGCCATGAACGACTTGGGGAGCCTGTTCCAGCCGAATCCGTTGTTCATATCATCGAATATACGCTCTTTGCCCCCACGCTTGTTGTAAAATTCGACGATGTCTCTTGTTGATGAGTCGTAATCGTTGGTAAGAATGCATCTGTAGGTGTATTCACCTTCCCACAAGTCAAGCTCTCCATCCATGCGCTTTTGTCTCTGAATGACAAGACGATAGCACTTGCCTTCCCATTTCTCAACGAGAATGGAATTGAGTTCAAACTGGATACCGTTGATTTCCTCCGTCTTCCATCCCCTCAGTGCAAACAAGTCATCGTAGAGCGAACTGCATCTGTTGGCGCTGATGTAGAAGTGCGTGCAATGCTTCTCTATCTCACTGACAATTTCCTTCGAGCACGAACCACAGTCGGCTCTGAAGCGATTCACACGGATGCAGTTGGCTTCCAGTAGGGCAAAGAATCTCTTGTGGGTCTCAGCCTGATAAAAGCGCACATTTGTGTTGCCATCGCTGTTCTCAATATAGACAATCTTCTCATCGATGACATATACGCCAGGTCTGTAGCCGAGGAACTTCTTGTATGTCGGTTTTGCATCATACTTCTCTGTTTCAAGGAACTGATGGTCGAAATCAACATCATAGGATTCCACCTCATTCAGTTCACTGGTGGAAACCAAGGCTTTTATAAGCAAGGCGTTGAGCTTGTCTGCCGTATTGAAATCATAGGTCTTGCCCTTATCGGAAGTATATGAGATGTTTTCCTGTGTCAGTTCCTTGATGGCTCTGAGGATGGTATCTGAGCTGCATGTGCGCAAGGTCGGATGATACGAGAGATGACGCATTAGATGCGATGTTACATCCTCCACGCATGAACCGCCACAGAAGTATACGCTCATCAGAGAACGAATAATTTCGCTGTACTGGTATCCGATGATACTGCGGCATCTCTGACCAAGTGTCTGGTCGATAATAGGTGAAAGCATGGAGTCAAATTGCTCCATGATTGAAAAAATTCCTCCAAAAGGTGTGAGTTTTTCGGATTTTATTTGTACCTTTGCCATGTCTTGTTACGATTTTCGCTTGTTTTCTAATTGCAACACTAAGATAAGTGAAAAATCTGACATGGCAAAATCCTGAGCAACTTTTTGTTGCTCAGGAACTTATAAATAAAGTTAAATTATAGTGTTGCGGAGTTAAGGTAGATTAAAAAAGTTCTTTGTGCTTTTGTCAGGGAACTTTTTTTTCGTAAATTTGCGTTCAATTATGCGGCAGTAATAATATACATATTAATACGAGTTAAGAATCCTGTAGTTTTCTACATGCTACGAGGAGGTATTAAAAGGTGCGTTTCGGCAATGCATCTATTGTAGTATATTATTGCTTAATCAAATGAACATTATAAATTTAGGAATTCTTGCTCACATTGATGCAGGAAAAACTTCCGTAACCGAGAATCTGCTGTTTGCCAGTGGAGCAACGGAAAAGTGCGGCCGTGTGGATAATGGTGACACCATAACAGACTCTATGGATATAGAGAAACGTAGAGGAATTACTGTTCGGGCTTCTACGACATCTATTATCTGGAATGGTGTGAAATGCAATATCATTGACACTCCGGGACACATGGATTTTATTGCGGAAGTGGAGCGGACATTCAAAATGCTTGATGGAGCAGTCCTCATCTTATCCGCAAAGGAAGGCATACAAGCGCAAACAAAGTTGCTGTTCAATACTTTACAAAAACTGCAAATCCCGACAATTATATTTATCAATAAAATTGACCGTGACGGTGTGAATTTAGAGCGTTTGTATCTGGATATAAAAACAAATCTGTCTCAAGATGTCCTGTTTATGCAAACTATTGTCGATGGATTGGTTTATCCGATTTGCTCCCAAACATATATAAAGGAAGAATACAAAGAATTTGTATGCAACCATGACGACAATATATTAGAACGATATTTGGCGGATAGCGAAATTTCACCGGCTGATTATTGGAATACGATAATCGATCTTGTGGCAAAAGCCAAAGTCTATCCGGTACTACATGGATCAGCAATGTTCAATATCGGTATCAATGAGTTGTTGGACGCCATCTCTTCTTTTATACTTCCTCCAGAATCAGTCTCAAACAGACTTTCAGCTTATCTCTATAAGATAGAGCATGACCCCAAAGGACATAAAAGAAGTTTTCTAAAAATAATTGACGGAAGTCTGAGACTTCGAGACATTGTAAGAATCAACGATTCGGAAAAATTCATCAAGATTAAAAATCTAAAGACTATTTATCAGGGCAGAGAGATAAATGTTGATGAAGTGGGGGCCAATGATATCGCGATTGTAGAAGATATGGAAGATTTTCGAATCGGAGATTATTTAGGTGCTAAACCTTGTTTGATTCAAGGGTTATCTCGTCAGCATCCCGCTCTCAAATCCTCCGTCCGGCCAGACAGGCCCGAAGAGAGAAGCAAGGTGATATCCGCTCTGAATACATTGTGGATTGAAGACCCGTCTTTGTCCTTTTCCATAAACTCATATAGTGATGAATTGGAAATCTCGTTATATGGTTTGACACAAAAGGAAATCATACAGACATTGCTGGAAGAACGATTTTCCGTAAAGGTCCATTTTGATGAGATCAAGACTATCTACAAAGAACGACCTATAAAAAAGGTCAATAAGATTATTCAGATCGAAGTGCCTCCCAACCCTTACTGGGCCACAATAGGGCTGACTCTTGAACCCTTACCGTTAGGGGCAGGGTTGCAAATCGAAAGTGACATCTCCTATGGTTATCTGAACCATTCTTTTCAAAATGCCGTTTTTGAAGGGATTCGTATGTCTTGCCAATCTGGTTTACATGGATGGGAAGTGACTGATCTGAAAGTAACTTTTACTCAAGCCGAGTATTATAGCCCGGTAAGTACACCTGCTGATTTCAGACAGCTGACCCCTTATGTCTTCAGGCTGGCCTTGCAACAGTCAGGTGTGGACATCCTCGAACCGATGCTCTATTTTGAGTTGCAGATACCCCAATCGGCAAGTTCCAAAGCTATTACAGATTTGCAAAAAATGATGTCTGAGATTGAAGACATCAGTTGCAATAATGAGTGGTGTCATATTAAAGGGAAAGTTCCATTAAATACAAGTAAAGACTACGCCTCAGAAGTAAGTTCATACACTAAGGGCTTAGGCGTTTTTATGGTTAAGCCATGCGGGTATCAAATAACAAAAGGCGATTATTCTGATAATATCCGTATGAACGAAAAAGATAAACTTTTATTCATGTTTCAAAAATCAATGTCATCAAAATAATGGAGCGGTCAGGAAATTTCTATAAGGCAATACGGTTGGGATATATACTTATCTCCATTCTTATCGGATGTATGGCATATAATAGCCTCTATGAATGGCAGGAGATAGAAGCATTAGAACTTGGCAATAAAAAAATAGACGAGCTCCGAAAAGAAATAAACAATATCAATATTCAAATGATAAAATTTTCTCTATTGGGTGAAACAATACTGGAATGGAACGATAAAGATATCGAGCATTACCATGCACGGCGTATGGCAATGGACAGTATGCTCTGCCGTTTCAAGGCCACCTATCCAGCAGAGCGCATCGATAGTGTGCGCAGTCTTTTAGAGGATAAGGAACGACAGATGTTCCAGATAGTCCGGTTAATGGATGAACAACAATCTATTAACAAGAAGATAGCCAATCAAATTCCGGTTATTGTGCAGAAAAGTGTGCAGGAACAGTCCAAAAAGCCAAAACGAAAAGGTTTCTTGAGCATCTTCGGCAAAAAAGAGGGAACGAAGCCAACGACAACAACGACTACGCTCCGTTCATCCAATAGAAACATGGTCAACGAACAGAAAGCGCAGAGCCGTCGATTGTCAGAACAAGCCGATAGTCTTGCTGCCCGTAATGCAGAACTTAACAGACAACTGCAAGGATTGATTTGCCAAATCGAAAAGAAGGTACAATCTGATTTACAAAATAGAGAAAGCGAGATAACAGCCATGCGTAAAAAATCATTTATGCAGATAGGCGGCTTGATGGGATTTGTTCTTTTGCTGTTGGTCATTTCCGATATCATCATACACCGTGATGCAAAGAACATTAAACGATACAAACGCAAGACAACGGATTTGATCGAGCAATTGGAACAGTCCGTGCAACAAAATGAGGTACTCATAACCTCCCGAAAGAAAGCGGTACATACTATTACCCATGAGTTGCGTACACCACTGACGGCAATAACCGGCTATACCGAACTTTTGCGGAAAGAATGCAATAGCGGTAATAATGGGCAATATATCCAAAATATACTGCAATCCTCCGACCGTATGCGGGATATGCTCAACACTTTGCTTGACTTCTTCCGCCTGGACAACGGCAAGGAACAGCCCCGTCTGTCACCCTGCCGGATTTCTGCAATCACGCACACACTTGAAACGGAGTTCATGCCTGTTGCCGTGAACAAAGGGTTGTCCTTGTCCGTGAAGACTGGACACGATGCCATTGTATTGACCGACAAAGAGCGAATAATACAAATCGGGAATAACCTGCTGTCAAACGCTGTCAAGTTCACAGAAGAAGGCGGTGTTTCTTTGATTACTGAATATGACAATGGAGTTCTGACACTGGTCGTTGAAGATACAGGTACAGGCATGACAGAAGAGGAACAGAAACAAGCGTTCGGTGCGTTTGAACGTCTATCAAATGCCGCCGCAAAGGAGGGTTTCGGGCTTGGGCTTGCCATAATGCGTAATATTGTGTCGATGCTTGGCGGAACAATCCGTTTGGACAGCAAGAAAGGGAAAGGCAGTCGTTTCACAGTTGAAATTTCTATGCAGGAAGCTGAAGAACAGCTTGGATATACAAGCAATACACCTGTTTATCATAACAATAAATTCCATGATGTTGTCGCCATTGACAATGATGAGGTATTACTTCTGATGCTGAAAGAGATGTATTCCCAAGAAGGAATACACTGCGACACTTGCACCGATGCTGCGGCACTGATGGAAATGATACGCCAGAAAGAATACAGCCTGTTGCTGACAGACTTGAATATGTCCGGTATAAACGGTTTCGAATTGCTGGAACTATTGCGTTCGTCCAACGTGGGCAATTCACCAACAATCCCGGTGGTTGTGGCAACCGCTTCGGGCAGTTGTAACAAAGGGGAACTATTGGCAAAAGGCTTTGCCGGATGCCTGTTCAAGCCGTTCTCCATATCGGAGTTGATGGAGGTTTCCGACAGGTGTGCCATAAAAGAAACACCGGACGGGAAACCGGATTTTTCAGCCTTGTTGTCCTACGGCAATGAAGCCGTTATGCTGGAAAAGTTGATGACGGAAACCGAAAAGGAGATGCAGACAATACGGGAAGCGGCAACAGAAAAAGACCTGCGAAAGTTAGATTCCCTGACACACCACCTGCGTAGCTCATGGGAGATACTCCGTGCTGACCAACCGTTGAGGGAACTTTACAGATTGCTTCATAGCGATGTAATCCCAGATGAAGAAGTGTTAAGCCATGCCGTGATCGCCGTGTTGAACAAGGGAGCGGAAATAATCCGGTTGGCAGAAGAGGAAAGGAGAAAATACGAAAATGGATAAGACAAAAATAATTGTGGTGGAAGACAACATCGTGTACTGCGAGTTTGTCTGCAACATGCTGTCACGGGAGGGCTACCGTACCGTGAAGGCTTACCACCTGTCAACAGCGAAGAAACATCTGCAACAGGCGACGGATAATGACATCGTGGTTGCCGACCTGCGCCTGCCTGACGGTAACGGCATAGACCTCTTGCGCTGGATGCGAAAGGAGGGAAAGATGCAACCTTTCATTATCATGACAGACTATGCCGAAGTGCATACCGCAGTGGAAAGCATGAAGCTCGGTTCGATAGACTATATCCCCAAACAACTTGTGGAGGATAAACTTGTCCCTCTTCTCCGTTCCATACAGAAAGAACGGCAGGCGGGACAATCCCGTATGCCCGTGTTCGCCCGTGAAGGTTCCGCCTTTCAGAAAATCATGCACCGCATAAGGCTGGTAGCAGCAACCGACATGAGCGTGATGATATTCGGAGAGAACGGCACGGGCAAGGAACATATCGCCCACCACCTGCACGACAAGAGCAAACGTACGGGCAAACCCTTCGTGGCGGTTGACTGCGGTTCACTCTCAAAAGAACTTGCGCCGTCGGCATTCTTCGGACACGTCAAGGGAGCGTTTACAGGTGCGGACAGCACCAAGAAAGGGTATTTCCATGAAGCGGAAGGCGGCACGTTGTTTCTGGACGAGGTGGGAAACCTCGCGTTGGAAACCCAACAGATGTTGCTCCGTGCCATACAAGAGAGGCGGTATCGCCCGGTTGGTGACAAATCGGACAGGAGTTTCAATGTCCGCATCATCGCCGCCACCAACGAGGATTTGGAAGTAGCGGTGAATGAAAAGCGTTTCCGACAGGATTTACTCTACCGCTTGCATGACTTCGTGATAACCGTGCCGCCTTTGCGTGACTGTAAGGAGGACATCATGCCGCTTGCGGAGTTCTTCCGCGAGATAGCCAACAAGGAACTGGAGTGTAATGTGAGCGGTTTCAGTTCCGAAGCCCGAAAAGCGTTACTGACCCACACATGGCCGGGCAACGTGCGGGAACTTCGGCAGAAAGTTATGGGTGCTGTATTGCAGGCGCAGGAAGGTGTTGTCATGAAAGAGCATCTGGAACTTGCCGTGACGAAACCGACCTCTACTGTCAGCTTCGCCTTGCGCAATGACGCGGAGGATAAGGAGCGGATATTGCGTGCGTTGAAACAGGCAAACGGCAACCGGAGTGTCGCCGCCGAACTGCTCGGAATAGGCAGGACAACACTATACAGCAAACTTGAAGAGTATGGACTTAAATATAAATTCAAGCAATCATAGCCTGTAATTCACTGAATTTGGCTATCTTTGCATAACATTTGAGAAAAACGGCGATTGGCAGGAGCTTTTCGCCGCCAACATATAGGATAAGACCGCAAGGCGTTTCAAGCGAAAATCTGGTAAATTGGAACTACGGAGACGATTGCGTGATGCTTATGCTATGCTTACGCATAGCGTGCATTCACGTACTCTCCGTAAAGGCTTTACCAGAGCCATCGCTTGAAGGTAGTGTGAATTGCACGCTACTTTTTTACCCTTGCCTAACGAAAAGAAACGATTATGGGTAAAGTTCAGATTCTCGCTGTACTGACGATGGACGGATGTCTTTCTTCAGAGTTATATGATAAAACACATCAGGATTTGTGCCTTGACCGTTGCGGTCTTGATGAAATCAGGAAGAAAGCCCTTTACCGTGTGACACCGGACTATTCCATTTCAATGCTGCACGAATGGAGAAAAGACGGCACAAACATCCGTTACCTCGCGGAAGCCACACCGGATACGGCAGATTATATAAACGGACTACTGCGTATGCACGCTGTGGATGAAATCATACTATACAACGTTCCTTTCATTTTAGGAAGTGGGCGGCATTTTTTCAAATCGGCTCTGCCAAAGCAACACTGGACGCTTTCCTCTGTGAAAAGCTATCCTAACGGTGTATGCCGAAGTATCTACACCCTTGACAAATAAGCAAGACAGCCAAAATGTACGGCAGTCATACAATTTTGTTTTCGGAAATAGAAGAAATGTTCTGATTATGAACAATTTAATCCCGTATAAATTCATTCCTTTGGAAAAATATTGAATTTTATACCACTGAATTCCAGCACCTTGAAAAAGCCGGTGCCGGATTTTTTGCTTTCTGACACATGTTTTGCCAATTATATTTATGTGCGCACGCAGAAAACAAAGTGTAATTTTCAAAATTGACAGAACCATGAATTATTTCTTGCTGGCGGAAACCGACTTCTTCCGCCTGATAAACGAAGCCGGTGACTGCAATATGGAAACGGCATATACGGCTTTCGCCACCCAAGTGATTGAACTGTGTAACGGCGGCATGGATGCGAACCTTACCATTATCGCGCTTGCTTACATCGAAATCGAGTTGCAGCACCATCCCGTGCGCAATCTATCAGAAGAAAGAAAAGAGATTGCCGCCTACATCAGCAAGGCCCTGTCTTTCATCAGGAAGATGCAAAAATTCCTTGCCACGCCCCAAGTGCCGCCACTAATATCCGCCAACAACGCAACTGAAAACACCGCCAGCCTCCTGCAATGGACGGGCAACGCCATAGACCTCGTGGAGCTTATCTACGGCATCGACGAGATGGGTTGTATCAACAACGGCAATATGCCGCTCAAACAGCTTGCCCCGCTTCTTTACAAGATATTCGGGGTTGAGTCGAAGGACTGCTACCGCTTCTACACCGATATCAAACGCCGGAAGAACGAAAGCCGCACCTACTTCCTTGACAGGATGCAGGAGAAACTGAATGAGAGGATGATGCGCGATGAGGAACTGGAAATAAAAAGACGGTAAGTATTTCTATACCTTTTCATCGTTTGAATGAAAAATCGGCTTATTTTTTGTCGTTACATAAAAAAGTCTTATCTTTGCATCTACAATTAAGAAGACATGCGGTTCTGACCGTGTTCAACGATAACAGTACCCGTTTGGCATACCGTAAGATCTGCCGGCGGGTCATTCTTTTTTATAACGGTATGGCAAATAAGGAATCACGTTCCATTGATGAACAAATAGAACTGCTCAAACAAAGAGGAATGCTTGTCGGCGATGAAGGTTTCGCTGCCCGACATTTGGCTCATATCAGCTACTATCGTTTGAAGGGATATTGGTGGGACATGCAGTCCGATAGAGCCAATCATCTGTTTCAGCCGGATTCCAAACTGGAAGATGTAATCACACGCTATTATTTCGACAAGGAACTGCGCCTTATTTTATTTGATGCCATCGAAACAATAGAAATCACGCTACGCACAAAGATGATTTATCATCTTTCACAATCCTACGGAGGGCTGTGGTATCGTGACCCGAGATTGTTTGCTGATGTCGCTTTTCACACACAGCACCTCAAAGAACTGATAGAAGAATTCTTACGGAGCAATGAGATTTTTGTGAAAGACTACAGGCGCAAGCACCTTGTGACTGATGCAAGCGGTGAAAAGACGCTTGACGAACACCCGGATGCGTGGATTATATTTGAAGTGGCCACATTCGGCACACTTTCCAAGATATACAAGAACCTTAACCACCAACTGCCCGAAAAATCAGCAATAGCCAATGATATGGGGCTGAATCTACACAATGAACTTTCGGGATGGCTTGAAGCCATTTCATATATGCGCAACATAATCGCGCACCATTCCAGAATATGGAGTCTGAACATGGTCAAACGGCCTTGTGAAATTCATAATCCGCGAATGACATGGCTTTCCCGTCCATTGACCGAGGTACAGCAGAAAAAACCGTTCTATGTGATTACGGCAATGTTATATCTCTGCAATGCCATAGACGAGGGGCATACGTTCAAAGAGAAACTGCTGGCATTGTTTGAGGAGTATGCGGATGTGCCCATCTACAAGATAGGCTTCTTCAACCGCTGGAAAGAAGAGCCGATTTGGAAATGAAAAAAGTGCCTGTTTACAGGTGCGGAAAAACAAAAAGAGAAGCAATACAATAAACCTCCTGGGCGCATCGTAAGACAGCATACTTGGGAGGCGTTCTTCATTTTAAGAGGTGACGGAGATATTTTCCGCCACCTCTGTTTTTTTATTTCTACTGCAACAGGTGCTTCAGGTTGTCATCGCCTGCGATGCGTTCCAGTTCATCCTGCACAATCTGCTTCACCTCTTCCTTGATGCGCCGGTAGTTCGCCTGCACCGTATCCTTCATGCGGTCGTTTCCGTCCTCGTCCGTGAAATCGGTAATGACAGGTATTTTCTTGTAGGCACTTTCCTCCCGCTTCACCTTCTCGGCATCCACCACAATCTCGCAGTGGAAAATCTTCTGCTCGATGCGCTCGTTGAAGTTGTCGGACACCGAACCGACAAACATACCCTGCGTAAGCCCGGAAATCTTGCTCGGCGGGATAAGCGCGTCCATCTGCGTGTTGATGGAGGTGGAAACATCCTGCCGGTTGATGGAGATAGACTGCCGTTTCTGCAACACCTTCCCGAACCGCTCCGATAGTGTCTTTGCCGTTTCTCCTACCACCTGCCCGGAGAAAATGTTACCGACCGTATTCATCACGACTTTTGCTTCCTTATCGCCGTAGTCGCGCACTAACTGGCTGAAATCCTGAAAGCCCAGACACACGGCAACCTTGTTGCTTCGGGCGGTAGCTATAAGATTGTCCAACCCTTTGAAGTATATCGTGGGCAGCTCGTCGATGATGACCGACGACTTCAGCATCCCCTTCTTGTTGATGAGTTTCACGATACGGGAGTTATACAGACCGAGAGCCGCCCCGTAAATGTTCTGACGGTCGGGATTGTTGCCCACGCATAGGATTTTCGGCTCTTCGGGATTGTTGATGTCCAGCGTAAACTCGCTGTCCGACATCACCCAATAGAGCTGCGGGGAAATCATCCTCGAAAGCGGAATTTTTGCCGACGCTATCTGCCCCATGAGCTGCTCCGCAGCCCCTCCGAGCCAAGCATCCATGAACGGGGAAAGGTAATTCTCCAGTTCGGGATAGGAAGTCAGTATCGGAAAAATATCCTCGTAACGGCGGTTCAAAAACTCGATGGCATGGGGAAACGTGCAGTATTTCCCGTTCTGATAGATTTTGAGATACCAGATAATACTGGCAAACAGAATGATAGGTGACTCCACGAAGAAGTCGCCCTGCTTTTGCACCCACGTTTTATTGAGGTTGAGCATTATCGTGTAGGCACTCTCGTAAGCGTCCGTAATATCCTCCATGAAATCCGGGTGTATGGGATTGCAACGGTGTGAGCGTCGCGGGTCGTCGAAATTGATCACATAGAATTTCGGCTTCACCTTGTAGCCCTCCGGGTGGTTCAGCAAATGGTTGTAGGCTATGGTGGACAAGTCACTGAATTTGAAGTCGTACACATACATTGAGAAGCCCTTTTCAATCTGTTGCTTGATAAAGCTGTTCACCACTGCGTAGGATTTGCCGCTGCCCGGCGTACCCAACACGATGGACGCACGGAAGGGATTCACCACATTGATCCAGCCGTTGTTCCAACGCTTTTTGTAATAGAAGCGTGTGGGCAGATTGACCGAATACTCGCTTTCGATGAGCCTTGTTTCCTGCATGAAACTCTCGTTCTCATTGTTGAAAACATCCTCCATCAGATTGTGTTTCAACAGACGGCTCATCCACAGACCGCCCATCAAAAGGCAGACATAGCCTGTACCGATGGTAATGATATACAGCCCCGTCACCGCTTCGACCGGCAACGGCAGAGCCAGTATCCACCAGTTCAGGAAAAACAGCACGGACCCGATGGCGAGTGCCGTCCATATTTTTCTCCAAGTGATTTTCTCTCCCTTGACACCCTTCGTACCCAGACAGGACAGGGCAAGCAGCAGGACGGCAAACAGCTTCGTGTACAGTATGGAATGGAACAGCCCCGCCGTGCGGTCGAAGTTCATCAGGATTTTGTCCACCACACCGATGTTCACGCCCCACAGCCGGATGGCTTCGTAGCAGAACCAGTACACGTTCATGACCACTAAAATGATACTCACGGCACGCAGAAAATCCATGATTTTCGCCAATGCCCTCAAATCGTCTTCTTGTTGTGACATACATTGATTTTTTAATTGTTGATACTCCGATTACATACCCAAGCCCTTGCGCTTTTTCTTCTTTTTGCGCTTCATCGCCCGGATGAAAGCCTCTTCCTCGGCATCTACCGCCGGACCTTCGGGAGTGAGCAAGCCCATTCCGCCCGATACGTCTTCACGGTCGTATGCGGTCTGCCCGTGCGCCTTGTCCGCAGCATCCACAGGGATGGATAGCGGTATCGGCGGCTGTCCTGCGTATGGCAGGGTAAAATGTTCCTGCAAGGCATTCGCCGAAAGCTCCTTGCCCATGCGTGAGCCGTTCAGCACGCACCCCGTGCGGTGGTCGATGAAAGTAGCCCCGTAGATGCGCCCTTCCTCCGTATGGCGCAACACGGTGTCGATGCCTTTCTCTTTGAGCAGGGACACAAACCTGTCCTTGTCATAAGTGCCTTGCAGCACGGAAAGGACGGTGCGTTTCGTCATGTCGGCGAGTTTCCTGTCCTTAATCTCAAGCTTGGAACGGGCAAACTTATTCTGCACGGCTTCATAGCCTGCGGACTTCCCGAAAAGCGAGGACTTGAACGGGTTGCCGACCTTGTTGCCCTTGTCGTCCGTGACGGAATAGACCAGCCCGTGATATTCCCGTCCGCGCACGTTACCCCTCGCTTCCTCCACCGTCATATTATATAAGGAAAGGAGCGCACGGTATTCGCCCATCGTCTGGAAACGGTACTGCCCGTTCAGAGCCTTCAGGGTATTGCCTACCTGCTTCTTCACATCGCCTGCCGATACGTCCACTTTACATAGCGGCGTGTCAAGACGGCGGTTCCTGCGCTCCGCATCGTGCAGCCCGTATTTCCTTTCAAGCTCACGAGTAATCTGCTTGCTGCGGTAGTAGTTGTTCTTGTCGCTGATACATTTCCCGTTCTCATCCACCCGCACCGTCACAATGTGCAGATGGTGACGGTCGATGTCCTCGTGCTTGAATACAAGATAAGGCTGGTTGCCAAAACCGAGCTTTTCCAGATACTCGCGGGCGATGTCCTGCAATTCCGCATCGGTCAGCACATCCTCCGGGTGCGGGTTGAGCGAGATATGCACCACCGGTTTCTCCACTTTCATCTGCGGTGGCAGGAAGGTGTGGAAGCCCTCCATCGCCTTGCCGATGTCCACCTTCCCCGAACCGTCATTATAGATGCGGTTGGTGGTGAGAAGCCGCCCCTGTGCCTCGTTAATCTTCTCCCCGTTGTAGGCAATCGCGCCGTACAACGAGCTGCCTACACTGATTTTTGCGACCATTTCGCCTCCATTTGAGTTTCACTCTTCTTCAAACGCGACTCGGCAGAGTCCAAACAAGTTTGGCTCTGCTCTCGCTGCTCTTTCAGCTCCCTTGACAGTTCCACAATCTGACGGCTCAGTTTCACGAGTTCGACGGTGTGTTGCTCCAATTTATAGAGCAACGCCATCGCCTTTTTCTCTGAAAAATGCAGCCTCAGTTCCTTCACGACTTGGTTGTAATTCGTACCTACGGCGCGGAACTGCGCATGAAAATCCGACAGCTTGGTGTAATAGTCCACCAACGTCTTGTCCACCTTCAGCACCTTGAACGGCTGTCCGAAGAAGTGCGCTTTGAGGAAAACCGACCGCGCATAGACACCCGATTTTCCGAACATGGCGAGGAAACGGTTGTGTTCCTCCTCGTTGAAACGGACGGTGTACCGGTACACCGCCGGATCAAGTTTGGGATTTCTCCCTGCTTTGCTTTTCCTTTTCTCTTTCATATTACTTTGGATTTAGCGGATTGACGGCATAAGCCGCCGCTTCGGGTCACGGCACCGCAGTTCTGAAAGGCTTCCCGACTTCGGAGGGAAAGCCCGCCCCCTGCAAGGGCAAG
>ERZ1034882.442-NODE-442-length-20508-cov-13.497971_pt1 | contig 20508 bp, 17 predicted proteins | sample MGYA00520606_ERZ1034882 | MGnify/ENA primary metagenome ERZ1034882 (study PRJEB33766, sample SAMN09781726) | gut metagenome | biome: gut microbiome | host: Homo sapiens | place: Madagascar | study: EMG produced TPA metagenomics assembly of the PRJNA485056 data...
GGAGTGGGAATGAAAGTTAAGAACAAGCCTTGACACAGTTTAAATTACACCCCCTCATGTTATGTAATTTTAAAATATTAATACTTTATGTATAGTAGTGCTTGGCAAGCTTATATTTACCACTCTGCACTTTCATAACTATCAACTCATCCTTCATATCAAGTAATTCCTTCTTAGTATGTTCGCCTAACTTAGAAGAAAAAGATACAAAGGTTCTAGTTTTACCTTTAGTAAACACACAACTTTTGAATAGGTCTCCTGTTTTACCATTAGCATATTCCTTTACTTGCATCTTTGGTCCAAACTCATTGGTAAACTCATCTAAAGTCCAAATCTTAATAGAAGAAAAGTCATCTGATTCTGAAGTATCTTCTATATGTTTATCATCAGAAGATACTTTTGTAGACTCTAAATCAACAGATACAAGAGAAGAACTATCTGCTATAGGTGGAAGAATATCATCTATAGATACCTCTTTATGTATCAAATACTTCTTAAGTACATTAAGAGCATCTTGCTTTAGTTCCTCTTGAGTCTTTAATCCTAGCTTCTTATTAGCAACAATATCCCATTTCAATATAGCTTCTATTGTAGCTAATACTAAAGTTTCTTTAGAACAAAACCAAAATTTAAACATTCCTTTTATAGCAGATAGGAATTCTCTATAATTAGGTACATACTTCTTTTGTAAGGATTTATCTATTATCCTTCCTATTTTAGAAGAGGCAACAACAGCCTTTAAGACTTTCCTTGCATCATTTCTACTATGATCCTGACAGTAGAAATTCCACAGGAAATGTCTTCTAACCTCATATAAACTAAGAGGACTCTGACTATAATATTGATATAAAGAACACTTCATAAGCAATCTTTTTTATTATGATAACGTTCTTACTTTTAGATTATTGTATTATTCCTAAGAAAAATAATAGCTATTCTTAGTACTTTTCTTAATATCTTCTTAGTTATATATAATGTATATACCTTTGCAGGAAAAGGATAGATATTGTTGATATGGGAATTTGTAAGATACCTTTTGAGAAATCCAGACCAAGACAGCATTATACCTCTAGAGGTAAGAGTAAGAAGACTTATGAAACAGAGGAAGAGGCTAATAAGTATATCTCCAAGCATAAGCTATATGGAATGACATCCTATTTCTGTAGAGTGTGTAACAAATATCACATTGGACATTATGACATCCTTGAACAACAGTAAAGAATGTGTAAATAGTAAAAGTAATGTTAGAAAAAATCTCTAGTGTGATACAGGCAATCACAGAATTTCTTGGAGGATTCAGTAAACTAAATGAAGTAAAAGACCACTCAGTAAGTATCTTCTTCAAGATAATCCTCTGTACTTTAGTAGCTTTATTCCTAGGTAAGTTATTTCTTAGGGATGATTTATATGATTGGATAGTAAGTATTATAATGGAACCCAATCCCATAACCATTGGTGTTATTGTTGGGTTAGCTATGATACTGTATTCTACGTATGCTCAAAAAAGAGTAATGAATGCTGTACTGATAGCCATGCAGGAACAGAAGAAAAAGGATAAACAGAAAGACAAGGAATGCTATGCTCAGACATCAAGAATAGAAGAAGAGGCTAATGAGATGACAGATTATCTTAGGGATGCCTTGCATTGTGATGTAGTTACCATTGAGTTAATGCATAATACTGAGAAGTATATTGGAGGTTATCATAAGAGATTCTATGATGAGAGTTTCCCATCTGTAAATACAGCAGAAGGTGTAATATTTAACTACAAGGATTTTCAATGTATTCCTACCAACCTCTTCCCTATTATAGGATATATGTTAAAGAATAAGTTCAAGTGGTTCCCTAATATGGAAGAAGTGACGGAAGTAGATGCTGGTTATGCTAGAATCCTTAAAGAAAATCAATGTACAGCTCTTGCAATGAGGGCAATGAAGACTTCAAAGGGTGAAGACTTAGGTATATTGAATGTTACTTGGAAAGAAGGTCATGAAAATAGAATCCCTGAAATTAGTGTAATTCAAGAAAGAATGACAGAGATAGCATCTAAGTTAGAGATACTTCTCGATATGTCAGATTATGAATAAAAAGCAATGTACAATGAAAACAAGATTAGCTAAGAAAATATTCAGTAGCAGTAACTGCTATTGGATATCTAAAAATATTGTAACAAATGATGTTAGATTTACGAAGGCATGTAGGATTCTTAAAAGAAAAGCCAAGAAATTAGCTGCCTTAGCAAATGTTCCTCTTAGGTGTTCAACTTGTGAATGGGAACATTGGGTAGAAGAAGATAATGATATTTATCATGATTGTCCAAAGAACTGCTTATGCTTTAATCATTGGAAACTCAGAGATTCATAACTATCAAATTCTTTCCAATTCTTCAAACATTGGAAAGAAATGATATTGAGAAAGGTAGAAGGGAAACCTCCTACCTTTTCTTTTTTTCTACATGATTTATGAATTATATATTTGGTTAACATAGGACAATAAGCCTGGAGTACTAGTATCAGTTAACCCCACAAAAGGAGTACTTTGACCTAGTAATTCCATAATAGTATTCATTCTCTTCAAGCCTTCAAGTTTCTCCTGCTGAGGACTATACACAGGTTCCTCGTGAGTAACTTCAGATTTAGAGAATAAAGTTTCATCAATAGTAGGAGCTTTATAAAGAGTAGTAGGATCAGCAGCCATACTGTTGGGAAACTGCATTTGAGGAATATTGATATAATCTATCATAGGACTAAGGTCTTCATAGTAGGTATATTCAGATGGATCTATATGAGTACCTAACTTACCAGTTCCAGTAAAGGTAGTCCTATAGTCACCACCAAACATTTCCCTTTCAGCATTTCTTCTAGTAGTTAATCCTTTTAATTCATTATCTCTTTTAGCCCACATAGACCTTTGAACATCTTCTTTACTAGCTTTACCTTTTGTATATGCAGTCAATGTAGGCACTACCCTCTCTTTAAGATTACCCATACCTACATTATAACCATAGGAATATAAAGCATCAAGCTGTTGATGAGATAATTTACTTCTTATTTCTTCAGGAATTACACGATTAAAGTCTTTAGCTTCAGCCTCAAAGCTTCTGTTGGTTTTCATAGAAGAACCTTCCCAATTAGAGATTCTCTTCTTGATACTTGCAGATGGCATATAACCACCTTTGGCAAACTCATTATAAGCACTTCTAATCTCAGGTAAGGTAGTAATACCATTAGCTACAGCTACTTTAATCATCTCTGCTTTATCTGCTAGAGATAGGGTATCCCAAGTGCTATCAAGGTAGCCTCCTTCATCATAAAACTTATACTTTGGTACAAACTTAGGAGACTCAAACCTAGAGGGACTATAAGTACTCTGCCCTCTAGAGTTAAAGAACTTATTATGATTCGCAGCTCTAGAAGGCATTTTCTTTTGATAGAAATCAGATACAGCCCTCTGCATATCTTTCTCAGAACCTGAGTAATATGCATTTCTTATAGAAGAATTCTTAACTATACTTCTGATACCATCTCCCCTATACAACATTCCAAGAGCCATTGCTTTTTTCTCTTCAGAAGGCATTTCTCTTAATATTTGTGGAGTCCATTTATCAAGTGTCTTCTGATTATCTTTCAAATGGTTAAGTCTAAGCTGTCTTTCCTCTTCTTCTGTAACCCATTTACCTGGTCTATTTACTGTCAAGGCTTTTGTTTCATTATTATAGTTTATATCCATACCAAAGCCTCTGCTATTAAGATCATAACCTTGTCCTTTAGGAGGAGCATACCATATACCATTTTTATATCCTGCACTATCTGGATTTTCTATTGCTCTTATATATTGAGCCACTAATGAATCATCTTTTACTGGCATAATTTTAGTTTCTTAATCGTTCTATAGAATCTTTTCTTCTCATTACACTATCAGGCAATCCATCCTCAAGCCAATTACTATCTCCATATAATTTATATGACCTACATTTTAAGTCATAATCAATGGAATCAATATAGGAATAATCCCATACACTATCAGGAGTAATATATACTGTATCACTATTATCATTGCTAGAAGTTCCTTGGTGAGAGCATCCTACACCAAGAAACATTATCATAGATAAATATACTAACTTCTTCATAACTCAAATTTTTATGCAAAGTTACTGAAATTATTTCTATATTCCAAGCACTTAAGGTTATATTTAACCTTTCTTAGTTCCTTTATTCCATTCTGCTATTTGAGTAAAGAGATTATGACAGAGATACTCAACCATATAAGCTTCTGTTTCTCTATCATCAATTCCCCTAGTATCACAGATACATTGCATAGCATGAACCATTTCATGAATAATGACTTCCTTGGTTACTGTCTTAGGAGTACCATCAAAAATAACAAATACATCTCTACCTCCTGTTAAACCTTCAATATCCAAAGTCATACCTGGAGGAAGGACTTTCTCTTCATCAAGATATTTCTGTATCTCTGAAGTAAAGCCCTTTGCCCATTCACTCTTCATACCTAAATCATCAGATAGAACACTTTCCACTTCATTATAAAGATAGTCTTTAGAAGTAGTCATCATTACTATTACCTCACTGTAGAACATATCTATAGATATAACACAGGAACATATTTTATTTTTCTTCATATTAATCTACATCATCTAAAATTGTTAACTCCTGACTACCTCTAGCCTTACTTTGCTCACTAAGTTCACTCTCTACCTTTCTCTGAAGATTCTGTAGAGAAGATACAATACCTTCTACATTCTTCAATGCAGAGGTAATGGAAGAGATTTGGTATTTAGGTTTACCTTTATCATCCTCTTGCTCTAAGATGTCTGGCTTCTTAAGGAAGGTACTTACTGTATGTGCAGCCACCAATGCAGCATTAAGCAACTCCTGTGAAGGAGTTACTGTATGCTTTTTATATACTTCCATAGCTTCCTTCAATAAAGGTGATGGAGTAAAGTCTGCTTCAAGACCTTCCTGTGCAATAATCTCCTTAGCCCTCTCCTTCTCATCAAGTATATAGGAATAGGTACTTCTAGGGTCAACCATAAAGTACAGGTAAGACATCTGCTTATAGAACTGTTCTTTTGAAGCACTTCTGTCTTGGTTAAACAGCTTCCTTATAGGCTTTATAAGTAAAGCTTCGTCAGCTACTTTCAACTGGAAAGATTCTATAGTTACTAACTTCATTACTTCTACTCTTTATATATTATACACTTCTATTTTTTACTTGTACTCTTCTTAACAGATGCTTTAATCTGCTGCTCTTTAAGTCTAGCATCATCTGCCTGTGCTTTCTTATCAAGAGCAAGTTTCTCATTAAACTGTCTTGCATTCTCTGAAAGCTTTTCTCTTTCAAGACTAAGCTTCTGTTCCATAGTCATAGCATCAGCACCATCCATTAGCTGTAATCTATCAGCTTCTGCTTTACTATTAATTTGAGCAACCAGCAAGTTATTCTCCATTTCTTCCTGGAACATTCTATACTTAAGCTCTTGCTCTGCTTGTGCTTGCTGAGCCTGCTGCTGTAACTGAGTTTGCTGCATCTGAAGTTGCTGCTGCTGTTGCTGCATAGCTTCCTCTCTTCTCTGCTTCTCATTATTCTCAACCATTCTAGTCTTCTCAGCAGTACTCTTGGTAGTATATATCTTCATAATAGTAGAGAAATCAAGAGACTGATTCTGAAGAGCAGCCTGAGCCAAAGTATCAATCTTCTGATTAAGTTCCTGAGTACCATTGCTATTATCTACTACTAGACCATAGTCACATTCAGCAAACTCATCACCATCAATTTCCATCAGTTTCTTACTTCCGTCATCAAGGATATAATCAAACTTCTTCTTTCTACCTCTAAGGGCTATCTTAGCTGTCTCTAAGAAACATTCAAGTACTCTCTTCTTCACACTATCATGTATGGAGAATAGAGTTTCAGTAATCATAGAAGATTGTAAGGTAGCCCTCTCTACTCCACCAACAGTCTCTCTATTGGAAATCTGTCCTTCTCTCTGTTTAGAGATGCCAGCCATCTCACCTACCTTACTGATAATCCACTCCAAGAGATTAATGTATTGCTGAATCTCATTACCTAAGGAAGCATCAATAACACCAGAAGAAGCATTGTTCATAGCACCAGCAAGCTTACCTGTTGCTACACCTATGTTACCTTCCTTGAAGCTATCCTCTACAGCAATACCATTCACATTTAAATAATAAAGCCACTTATCTACATCCCATCCTTTAGGTACTTTAGCAAGATCCATTCTAGTAAGTTTACCCATATTCTTTGCAAGAAGCTTAATAAGCTTATCATGGATAATGTCATAGAAGTAAGCATAAGGCTTCATTATATCTACAAGAGAAAAAGGAATATCACCATTGGTACTATAGATACTACCAATGATACCAAAGTGACATCTTGAAGGATTGCTCAACCTATTATACTGAATAGGTCTTGGTCTCATGTTTACATATATATCATTACCTATCTTAGTGCCTTCCCATGCCTCATTAATCCAGAAGGTCTGTTCTTCCTCGCCCTTCAAAGGGTCACAGTGGTAAGTCTCAGGATAGAAGTTAAACTCTTCCTCACCAGTCTCAGGGTCATAGCTCTTTACCTTCTTTATCTGTCTCCTTGATTTCCAATAGACTCTCAATACCCTGATATTACCATTCATATCATAAGGTAAGTATGTGGTATCAATAGTATCATCAAAGAGACTAAGGGGATTAAAGACGGCATCCCCAGCAGTAGTATCTATATTGATATTAGGTACAAAGCCATACCTAGCATCAATATTATCAAGAGAATCAGTATAGTTACCATTCATATTGTTGGGAGTAGTCTCCAAGGATTCTATGTCCTTCTTAGTAAGCTGGTCATAATAAGTATCAATGATTCTACCTGGATTCCAATAATCTTCCAAGACAATCATATCTGCATCTTCTATCTTATTTGAGTAACCAGACTTAATGACTCTCATTTTCAAAGGGTCAATCTTTTCAATGTAAGGTTCTCCTCCTACAATATCACAGAGATATGCTTCCTCACCATGAGTATAAGCATCAACAAAACCCTCATTGAAGAGCTGAGGAATATCCAGTTCTTTCATATAATGATTAAGCAAGAGATTACCTCTTACTTCTCTCTTATCCTGATACTCATAAGTAAAGTAACCAGACTGCTTCTGTAGTTCCTGATTAAACTCTTCCTCATCCATTGAGTCATCCATCATTAACTGCTGAAGCATCATATTTACCTGATTATTCTTCTCTTCTTCCATCTCTGATACAGCAGTAGGATTAGTAACTACTACTCTGAAATCAAACAATCTCCTTGATTCTTCCCCTCTAAGTACTGACAACTTAGAATTAATGATAGGATAATGCTGTATGTTATCAGGGATAAAGGATGCATCAATACCATAAGGATTAAGATATAACTTCAAGTCACTCATGTGTATCTGACCATTTACCAAGTCTTTGTTTATCTTCATTGCAGCAACAGACTTTCTGGTCAAATGATAATGAAGTAAGCTATGATTATCTCCAAAATCCACGCATTTTTGCCTCCATACCTTTCCTTTCTTACTAAAGGATAACTGTTGTGATGGGAATCCACCTATTGCGTTACATGTCATATTTATATTTCTTTATTTTCTTTATTTGCAAAGATAACAAAAGAAGTAATCAATATAAGGTATCTAACATTTTCCCTAATTCAATCTAAATCAACTGACTAATATAACATAAAAAGGAGAAGACTCTTTGTAGAATCTCCTCCTTAACACAAACAGTAAATCTTATGATGTAATATCTTTATACATGAAAGTATGCCCGTATATCAAACATATCATCTTTATCCTTCAACTTATCTAAAGCAAGACAATGTATAGCCTTGAACATTTCCTCTCTAGGCATCTCAGAAAGGCTCTTACCTGCAATCTTAGCAATAGTACTAGCACTATCTGAGTAGATCATATTCATTGCAACATACATGGCCCACTTATTATAATAAGGTGAATCCTCTGTACGGAAATCCATATTCTCCATACATCTCTCCCATTCTGAAACATCCCAACCTCCAGAAGGTTCCATACCATTTACTATGGTTACAGCTTCCTTCTTAGATAGGTAGTTTTTCCAGTTGATAGCTTCCAATTTATCAAGATATTCCTGAGCAACATCTGGTCTCCATTCTATCATGTCTTTAAACATACTCTTCATAGTATTACCAAAGACATGCATATTACTAGGGTCACTGGATGTACTCATCTTGGTATAGAGCTTATCAAACATATTCATTATTTCCTTCTGTTCCATATCTCTAAGTATTTATTATTCAACAAGCAAAGACTTCAATTCCAAGAAGTCATTTTCATTGAATGTGATTGTCTTTTTATTACCAAATATGATGTTAGTAAAAATGTTATCTGGCAAAGTTATAGAAATCCTTCCTTTACCTACTACACCTTGAACCAGTCCTATATCAAAGGTATTGTCCTCAAGTCCTTTAAAGATTTCCATTACATCAGCAAATAAGGTATTGGTATTGATGTCCCCATTCTCATCTGCAAGAAACAGGGCTGCATTATCTATGCTCTGATTTATCTTTCCTTCATATTTGTTAAGAATGTTATGACATCCACGTTTAATATAAACTGAAGGCAAGGATAAAGTTGGATTATCACTTACCATTTCATCAATACGACCTTTAAGCCAGGTATCTAAGCTACCAAGCATCTTTTCTTTAAGTGTAGGTATATTCATTTGGAGCCTCCTTTCTTATCTTGTTTCTTCATTGCCATAAAGTCTTTAAAAGTCATATCACTATAGTTAGTCATATATTCATTCCATAAAGCAGTTTTCTCTTCTTCTGCCTGCATAGCACTCTTCTTTAATTTTTTGATAAGTGCTAGATGTTTATCCAAAGCTTCCTTACCATCCTTAGTCTGCTCAACAAGAGGTCTTATTATCCTAAGTTCTTCTCTCTGAAGAATATTGGCTACATCCTGATAACTCTCTACAAAGTCCTGATTCTGATTAAGATAATTCTTCTGGGTATCTGTAAGACTATCCATTATCTTATCTATCTCATCCCATGTAGGAGTCTTGGATTGCTGAGGCTGCATATTGAAATTACCTTTTTGTTTCTGCAACTCTGCAAATTTCTGTGCCCACTCATTCATCTGACTGAGGGTATCCTGCTGACTTTGTTGTCCTCCTAATATAGGGTCTGCTGCAAAATTCATACTAACATCTATTTAAAATTGATACTTAATTTAGAAAGGAGGAGATATACCTTAGGTAATATCTCCTACCAATCTTATTTTCTCTTTGCTCCTTTCCTAGAAGCTTTCTGCTTAGGCACCAGTGGTGGGAGTTGCACTACTCACACAATTGCAGCCATTATAGCTTCCATAGCCATTGACTACAGGAGTATTAGGCAATACAAGCTGACCTCTAATGCAGGTGCAGGTCTTCTTATCAGTATAATCCATCAACAGCTTATCCTGATATGGACGGATAGCCTTCAATACTGCTACTTCCTTATCAAGCTCATTGAACTTTGCTGCATACTTCTCATTGAGAGCATCAAAGCCATCACGCTGACTCTTGTAAAGAGAGAACCCCTGAGCTACCATAGCATCCTTCAAATGATCATCAGCATCCCTTTGAGACTTATAGAGACCAAACTCTGCCTCCATACTTCTCCTATTCTCTGCATCCAAAGCACTTACAAAGCCCTTCCACATACTGAATTTCTCATTGATGTCAGTATCTCGATGGTCATACATCTGCTGCTGAGTATTCAACTTTAAAGTAAACATGTCAGTAAGCAACTTCACTTCATCAGAACACTCTTTCTCCATTACATCAAGGGCAGTAGGTGCAGTATTACTTGCAGTCATACCACCATAGGTATTGATATTCACATTATCTGGCATACCATTACCAAGGGAACCAAAGATACTGCGACCACCATTACCAGTAAGCCAAGGCAATACACCAAGAGCAGTGCCAGCTATGCCCAGACCAAGGGCTGTGCCTGCAACACCTTTAGATGCATATTCATCCTTCTTGTTTTCATAGACTTTCTTCTCTACTACTTTCTCATTTGTCATATCCATGATACAATCTGATTTAACAATTAACTATTAGATTTAAAACACTTTGTAACCGATTACTGAGGCAAAGATATAACAAAAAAGCCTGAACAACAAACGTTGCTCAAGCTCTACACATAACATACTAAATATTAACTCTTTACATTGAGCAACATCAGATGCTTTAGTTGCTCAATATCATCAAATTTCCACACCAGATTCTTTTGATGAACTACTTTCTTTCCTCTAGGTAAAACACCTTTGAGAATCATTCTATCAAAAGTAGAGGTGCTAACTCCAAGTTCTTGACTAGCTTCAATCTTTGTAAGCCATCCTTTCTTGTCAATACTAGCTCCTCTTCTATCTAACTCATACTTAGATAGATTAGAAAAATAAGCAATGTCTGCTTTGGAGCAGTCACCATTGGTAATCATTTCCTTAAATCTATCTAAGGCACTACATAAAAACTGTTCTCTTAAATCCATTATAACTGCTTCTTTTCAATTATATCAATAATCTCATCACTCATCTTGTCACTGGTAGGACTAGTGGCAAACATTCTTTTTGTTCTTCTTAAGAGGTGAATCAAAAAAAGTCTAATACCTCTACTAATATTCTTCTGATACTTAAGAACTAAACCGACAAGTTCCAAAGCATAAATACAAATGATACAATAGATAAGGATATAATGAGTATCTATCATTTCATTGGTACAGAACCAAGAGCCATAGTATATTCTCTCTACATTAATGAAGATAAAATAGATAAATGGAACTCTAAAGAGATTACACCATCTAAAAAAGTAACTAGCAGGTACCAACATAATAGGTACATACAGATATAATATAGTGTAAATCCAAGCTATACATATTTCATTAGCTGGTGAATAATGCATCAGTTCACAGTTATTCTGACTGAATACATAAAATATGTACCAGTGAGAAAGCATCAATACAATAGGTGCAAATATAACAGCCCATTGATAAAATGCCCAAATTGTTCTTTCACTTGCAGTAGGCATACTACTGCCATTTTTACTTTCTTTCATTCTAAAGTCTCCTTTTCAAGTTTAGTTTCTATTTATTCTTAGATGCTGCAAATTTAATCTTTTTTGCACAATAATCTTCATTTCGAGCAAACTATTTCAGTTAAACTTTGTAAATACTATCAAATTGATATATTTATATTGAATATATGAGGTAAAAGTTTTAATCTGAAAGTAATATATCCTTTTATATAAAAAGAGAATGAATCTAAACTACTCAGTAAGTTCATTAGTTTGAATAATAATCATCATAAAAGAGGAAAGTACATCTAAGCAATTTATTAATTTTGCAAATAAAATTAAAATATAGAAGTTATGCCAATAAACAGACCACAAGGATTACGAGGCTTACAGGGACTAGGAAGTCTTTCAAAAGCTCAGTATGATAGTTTTATAAATAAGAATAGGGATTTGATTTCACAACATGGTTATGATCCTGTATATATCAATAATCTCTATTCCAACAAGCAGTTCATTGATAAGTATGGTATTGAAAAATTCAAAGCTATACCAGATATAGATATGCGCAATACCTTATATAAGGATGACATAGTTAACACAGAATTTACAAAATTATATAGTCCTATTAATGCTGATGGTACCAAAAATAACAATAAGGGGTTAGGAGCTGATTTTGAAAAATATAATCAGCTCTCAACTGATGCTAAACTTAAACTGATGGAGAGCAACTATCTCACTCCTTCAGAGTTTGAGAATGCATGGCAGAAAGATATTAATAAGTATGCTAAATATAAGGAAGCTACCAACAAAGGATTCTCTGGCTTTTTAAAGAATGCAGCCCAGTCTATGAATGTTACTGGAGGTCTCTATACTAATATAGATAATGACAACAATGAGTTAGATAATGAAGCTCTTAAGAGAATCAAGAAAGATGCAAATAATAAGATTCTTCAGAATATCTATAATGATGATATAGATAATCATGCAAAGAACTTAGGTACTCAGGTATCTCAAACTTATCTCAATGATCCATATATTACAGGACTTAGTGATAAACAGGTAAAGGAAGCTTTTATACAGGCTATTACTCCTGGAAGTTATAAAGATAAGAATGGTATATCCAATATGGGTATATCTGAGTTTGCTTCTCATTATGGCAATGGCTCTGAAAATCAGGTTACTTCAGAAATGAAGAACTTTAGCATTGATGATATGCGCCAGATACTTGCCAAAAAGAAAGTATATGAGGCTAATATGTCTCCAGATATGGCAGCTACAGCCTTGAATAATGAAGCTAAGAAATATATTAAAGAACATCAAGGTAGCCTTAAGAAGTTTGGCTTATTTGCTAAAGATGTAGGTATTTCTGCTATGAGTTATTCTGCTGATAAGCTTAATGGTATTGCAGAATTATATAGAGCAGGTCAGGATGCTTATGCTGAAAAGCCTATTGTAATGGTAGATGATAAGGGCAATGTTCTTGATCCTAATAAGACTAAAGTCATAAGAGATAGGCAGGGAGGTCTTCATTATAAGGATAATGAAGGAACACTCCATTCTGTCCATAAGATGCAGGTAGATTATACTACTCTTCATAATATGGGAAAAAATCCTGATGGTAGTGATATAAAGGGTGCCTTTGGTATTGACTGGATGACACTTAATCCTCAGTACTGGACTAGAGCTGAACAGTTTGGAACTCTTGATGAGAATGAACAGAAGCAATATGAGAAGATTGGAAGTAGTCCTTATAAGGTAGCTTATAATCCTAATAAGGATAGTGACCTTTGGTATGAATCTTTTAAGATGATGTCCTTTGGTCTTGCAGATGCAGCTGCACAGGCTATTCCTTTTGGTATTGGTACTGTAGGTAAGGCATTGAGTACTGCCAGTAAAGTAGGTAAATTGGCTAGAGGCTTTGGTAAAGTCTTGGATACCACAGGTAAGTTACTTACAGCAGAGACTAAAGCAGGTCAAGTAGCTCAGGGAACAGCAGGTGCCTTGGGTATTGCCTATGCTTATAATAGAGGCACTTTCCAGGAGACACTTCAACAGAATCTAGCTAATGCAGAAGAGGCTGCAATGACTGCTAGTAGAAATGATATTTATAATCAGTATCATACTGATAAGAATTATAAAGCAAGTGTTGATAGACTTATCAAAGCTAGGGCAGTAGGATTGAAGGCTGAGTATATTGCTCAGATGCATAGAGATGGAGGTATGAAGATTGCTGATGAAAAAGCTCTTGATAAGATGCTTCATGCTAAAGCCCAGGAAGCTGTTCTTGGAGAATTAGTTCAGAATAGAATTAAAGAAAGAATGTCTTCCAAGGAATATGCTAACTTGCAGCAGAAAGCTATTGATGATGCAGGAGATGCAGCATTTAATACTTTTTGGCCAGAAGCTATTAAGTATGGCTTTGTCAATACTATGGGTTATAGAAAATTCCTCTATACCAACCCTGCTAGACTATCAAAGAAGATGTCAACTTCCTTTAAAGGATTAAAGGAGATAACTACAGCAGAAGGTAGAAAGAGATTAACTACTGATGCTAGCAAATTCCTAACTAGAGCAGATAAATGGAAAGAGTTTGGTAAAACATTAGGCTCTCAGGCTTGGGGTGGATTCTGGACAAATGGCACTGATGATATGCAGGTAGATGCTGCTGAAAGAATCAATGAAGATAGTTTCAATAGATATCTCCATTCCTATCAGAATGGTGAAGCACTTGCCAATACTTATGGTTTTGCAGATGGTATATACTCTTATATAAAAGGATTAAAGGATTCTATGGGTCAGGAGACTACATGGAATGCTGGTACTGTGGGAGCCTTAGGTAGTATAGTAAACTTCACTCCAAACTTTGCTAACCTTGCTAGACTAGCTACAAAGGAAGGTAGAGAAGCTTATAAGAATAACTTTAGAAGAGAGATAGAAAGAGATGAAAATGGTAATCCTTTGAAGAATGAAGATGGTTCTGTTAAGTATAATAATCTAGGTAAGTGGAATGACTGGAGAGGTCAGATGAACTATTTCATTCAGAATGGTGTACTTAATACCTACTATGGTAAGAAACAGGCAGAAAGAGATTTAAGAAGTCATGCTGATTATGTAAACAATCTTTTGGATGAATATAATGACTTTGTAGATATTGAGCACTTGATAGCTTCTAATATTGCCTCAGAGAATGTGGAGAACTTAGGAGATCAGAAGACTATGGATTTTATCAAAGCTCTTCATGCAGTCAATACCTTAGATAAATTAGGTGAAGATTCCAATGATCCAACAACTATGTCTTCTGTAGTAGAGAATGCTAAGACATTGATAGAAAAGGCTTCTCTGCTTAACCTTGAGGAAGGTAAGAATCCATTTAGTGAAGAAGAGATTTCCAATCTTCTCTCTCAATACTATGCTTCTCACCCAGAGATAGAGCAGGATGAATATACTTCTCAGAAGGCTTTATATGAAATTGCTCAGAATGCTCAGAAGCTGCAAAAGGCATCAGAAGCATTCAATAAGGCAGAAGATGAGATTCAGAAGATTGAGAAGAATAATGGTATTTCCATATCTCCAGAGGTAAGAACTAAGATGAAAGTACAGCAGGCTCTTAATAGTCATTGGGAAGAAAGAAGAGAAAAAATGCAGTCTGAGATAGATGATTCCTCTTCTATGGATACACCTAAAGATGCTAGGATTAATGTTGCCAGTGTTGGCGGAGTAAAGAATGCTCAATCCTTAGTGAAAGTCTATGATAAACAGAAAGCTGAAATAGAGAAGGAACTTGAAGAACAGAAGAAGAAAACAGAATCTCTTGATAAAGAATATATTAAAGCAATAGATGAAGGTAAGCAAGCTAGAAGAGAAGGAAACAGTGATGCTATTCTTACAACACAGAATAAGCAGAAAGATGCTAAAGCAAAACTTGATGCATCTAAGGAGCAGGAAAGCTATCTGGAAGATTTAATCTCTAGAACTGCTATAAAGAGTAATGAACTTCAGGCTAGTATGAGAGATTTAGAAACTGATGCCTTTAAAGATTCAAAAGATAAAGTTCTTACTGCTGACGAAATATTCTCTTTGGATCCTGTAACCAGGGCTAGAATGATGAAGTCTGAGAATAGAGATTTGTATAGTAAAGAGCAACAAAGAGAGATTGAGAAGTTGGAGAAGAGACTTCTTATGAAAGATGCTGATGCTCTTCAGAAAGTACAAGATATTGCTTTACTAACTCAAAGGATAGATGCTAATCAAGATGCCTATAGTAGAATGGCTAGGAATCCAGAAGCTGCTGCTGTAGAGTTAGAAGCTCAAAGAGCACAGGCTGCTGAAGCTGCATATAAACTGATTAATCAGAGAAATGCAGAGATCATAGTAGACTATATCAATGAGTTTGATGAAGGTATGAAAGGTCATACTGATATTACAGAAGAAGCTAAGAATCAGTTTGTCTTTAAGACTCTCAGAAAGCTTAACTCTACCCTACTTGATACTATTGATGAAGATACATTGCTTCCTCAATATCAGCAACAGGTAGCAGACGCAAAGGAATGGGGAAAGACTGTAGATGATATTATGGCTGTAATTTCTCAATCTGATAGAGATGATGCCTGGAAAGAGAATACTCTTAAGAATATTAATACTATTGTAGAGAACTCCAATAATAAAGCAGAAATATTGGCTAGTCTTGAAAAGGTTATTGATGATGTCAATAATCCAGATGCTACAAGTAGTTTAGATTATGTTCTCAATGGTCTTGAAAGCTTGGGTTATCAAAGAGATGCTACGACCTTAGAGAATAGAAAACAGAGAAGGACTAGGGAAGCAGAAGAAAAGAGAAAGAAAGAAGAGGAAGCTAAGAAGGTTGCAGCAGAAACAAATGCTGCTGCAGAAAAGAAAGTAAGTCAAAGTTCTACAGATAATATAGAGTTTTTAGGTAATGAAGAAGATGTAGACTTGTTTGATAACTCAGAGGAATCGGAGCCTACAACACAGGTTGTTGAAGATGAGGATTTACAGCAAACAGATGATAGTGTCTTAAATGCTGGTTCCTTGATGAAAGATAACTTTGGTAATGGTAGTATTGACATGGGTGATATGTGGTATGGAACTGCTGATAATCCTAAGAAGGGAAGACTACTTGTTACCAAGGAAGATAACAATATTACCTTCAAGGTAGATGATAAAGATACTTCTATAGAAATCACCCCTGATGAGTATGAAACTGTCAAGGATGAACAGGAAAACAAGAAAAATACACCATTCATTGCAAATTCTATGGAGAAAAAGGATGGAGATTGGTATTTTATTGGTAACTTTGCAGGTGACAAAGAAGGTAAAGAAGTGAAGGTAAAGAAGGATTTCAACATAGATCAGGCAATAGAGAGACAACAAGCAGCTAATGAAGCTGACCTTGCTGCCAAGGGTATTGACACTAATAACAAGAACCTTATTGATAATGGTGATAGTGTTCAAGGTAAGTCTGAAACTATTGATGAGCAGTTGGAAGACAATACCTCTACTAATAAGGAAGTACATTCATCTGATGACAATGTAGATGCAGCAGAGCTTAATGGTACTGGACAGCATAATATAGAAACCAGTGTTACTACTCTCAGTGGTAATGCTATGAGTGAATATAATTCTACAGTATTACAGAATGATGGTATCATTGAGAGAAAGAAAGGTTCTGAAACCAATGATAATATGAATCAGTACTATACTTGGATGAATGCAGCAGGTGTAAAGTTACAGAATATCATAGATCATGAGCTAGCTAGAATCATAAGAAGAAACCCTAATGCTAAAGTTAAGTTTATGGCTGTTAAGCCTGAGCGTAATGCTACTAATGATGTAGCTATGCAGAGTCATTTAATGCTAATACTTGATTATGATAACAGTATCAACAAGGGTATTACTGCTATACATGATGATGTTAATGGTGGTGTTATTGAAAGTAATGGTAAGAAGTATTTGATTATAGGTACTGCTGGCTATGGTAATAGAAATGCTAGTAAGTTAGCACTTTATGACATGCTTTGGAATCCATATATCTCTGGAGGATTGAACTTAAAGAAGCAAAGGAAGCAGTTCTTTGATGCTCATCCTAGTGAAAGATTCTATGTAAATGAGAAGCTTAGTACAGAGATTGTGCCTGCATCATTGATTCCTGGATACTTAGTTAGACAGACTGAGGATGATGGTAATTCAGAGTTTAGAAGTGTTAGAGAATTACTGTCTGATACTGCAAGAAATCCTATGCACTATGACTTGGATTCTGTAGCATGGGGTATTCAGGAAAGAAATAAGTTCTTAGTTGTAGGAACATCTCTTGATAAAGTAATGGTTCCAAGAGATCCTATGGGTAACTTAGGAAGTGCTTTTGTATTGATGCCTGCCAGCAATGGAAAGATGGTTCCTTCATATCTGAAAGTCTTGAAATATAATGAGATGAAAGAAGGCTCCTTGAAGGATAAGATAAACAATCTTTTACAGGAAGTAACTTCTCCTAACTATAAGACGAGACTTAATGCTGTTATTGGGTTAAGTAAAATCTTCTACTTTGATAAAGAAGGAGATACTATCCTGCTCAGAAAGAATAGCGATGAAATCTCTTTGGTACATGATGGTAAAGTACAGAAGACTTTTGTTCTTAATGATAACTTTGATAGATCAGAGTTCATGCATAATATCCAGGATATGAATCCTAGAATTAATATCACAGCATCCATACTAAGAGACGTCCCTACTCTTATGGAATATGATGAAGCTGGAGCATTAATGACAGATGCTGCACTCTTTGGTACAGTAGGTAGTTCTTATAGTATATATGGTTTAGATGGTGATGGCAAAATGATTAAACCGGAATCTCCTACCAATGATATACCTAGAAGCGATAATAATAGTGACTTCAAGAATGGAGATAAGAGCCAGGTAATCTTCAAGCATCAGTATTATAGAGAAGTCAATGGTGTTTTCTCTCTCAATGGTGAGATAGTAACAGATGAAGCTACTCTTAAGCAATTAAGATACAACAAGATGATTCTGGATAATCAGTTGTCACCTTCTATGACACAAGGTGTATGGGATTACTTTATCCTAAGTGAGGGTGAAAATCCTAAAGCTATAAAGGTCAATAGAAACACCAAAGAGGTAAAGGAATCTTCTGAAGAACAAGCTAGAGAACTCATTGAGAAAATCAATGAGAAAGAAGCTAAGAAGCTTAGAGAGCAAAAAGCTCAGGAAGTTATTAAAGAAGTAGGCGAAGCAGAGAATGTAGATTTGGGTGAAGATACACTATCTGTAGATCCTGACACTGGAGAATTGATTCAAGCAGATTCTCAAAGTACTTCTCCTATTACTGAAGAATCTACTGATGAGAAGAAGACTTCCTCTACTACAGAGAAGGCAGGTAATAAAGATGACTATACTCACACTAGTTCTGAATTACTCAATAGTGATGAACATAAAGCTGCTACTCAGAAGTTCTCTGATCTTATCAAGAATAAGAAATACATGTTGAGGATTATGAAACTTGTAAGAAACAAATGGAAGGATGCTCCTAAGAAAATAGCAGACCTAGAAAAGTTCTTAAGAGATAAGAATGTAGAAGTAGATGCTATTGGAACATCTGAAAAAGATATAGAGGCTTGGATAAGAACTATTGAGGATTGTAGATAAAAAAATAATAGTGGAGAGTACTTAACTTTCCACTATCATATATTTATCCTTTTAACTATTATTTTATAAAAATCATTTGGATATTAAAAGATATTTTGTATCTTTGCACCAATAAACTTTCAAGCTTATGAAGAAGAAAATTTTATATTATATTATAGGTGTACTTGTTTGCATCATCATTGATGCTGCATTTGTTGCAATAGCAATCCATCATGAAGCACCAGTTTCAGATTATATCCTTATGGGTATATTCCTGCCTATTGTTGATGTTGCGTTTCTTGTTTTTGGTAGTTTATGCTTAAAGAAGCCAGAAAATAAATGCTTGGTGATTAAACTGTCTGGTACAGTAGATGATGATAGTCTGCCTAAGTTAAAATAGGAACAGAAAAATTTTAAGGGTGAATACAAGAAAAGGGAATGTTGTTTAGCACTCCCTTAGTAATTTAATCAAAATCAAAATCATCAAATAAAGCCAGTTCTTGATATTGCTTAGGATGTGCTCTATCAAGAAGATTCATAAAGCTAGCCCATTTGTAATTTGCAGCCATTGCAAATGAGTGAAGGATAGCTAAATGTTGCTTTAGTAATGGCTTCCCTTCTTCACTCGTAAGGAATTGATGGAATTTATATCTTCTAGTTCCATTAGCCAATTTGGGATTCTTTTTTCTTAGTTCCTCTAATATAAAAGGAGCAATTCTTTCGTAAACAATATCGTTGATAATTTTGCCAATATATCTAGGTTTACAGTCCCAACTCCAACCTCTCATTTTGTAAATATCCTCAAAGAATGAATCGGGGAACATCTTTACCCATTTGTCTGCCTCTGCATTGATATACTTAGCTAACCAGTCTTGAAGTTCTGTTTTAGAACGTTCTTTTGCTTTATCATAACCAGTAGCTTCATCCACAAGTGCGATGATACCAGTTTTTGCAACAGCTCGAAGTATAACATTAGCTTCTCTGTAATAGGTTTCACTTACCTCAAAGTCCGGGTTCTCATAGGCATCAATAATTGCACTACAGAGGTCAATTAATAGAGTTGCTTCATAACCATAAGTTACTGATTGAGAGCCACCTGCACCATTTCTTTTAAAAAGAATTGGTGAATTAAATTGCTGTAAAACGCCGGGGTTGATATTCCATGTTATAGCACTGCTATTGACAAATTTTGATAGCCAAGTTCCTGAATTATTTTCTGCACCTAATGCTTTTTGAATACCTCTACCAGAAAAAACTCGCATGCCATTATTCAAAACATAGCAAGGCAACTCCACCTTTCCTAACTTAAGAGGAGTCTTGTCTGCGGAATACTTCGCATACAAACCTTCTTCTACTATTAAATCCTTCACATCTACCTTCAGTGCATCAGCTACTTTCTTTATGGTTTCTCTAGTTGCAGAACCATTAATAGCATTACTAATCCCAGGTTCAGTCATACCTATCATTTTAGCAAGTTCTTTTTGACTGATTCCTTTTTCTTTAATTACTTCTTTAATTTTGTTCTCCATATACACAAATTATTTAATTATTAAACTTGCTGCAAAATTATACAAGAAGAATTAAAGCGCCAAATATTTTAAGATATTTTATCACAAATAAGGAAAAGTCCTTGTTCTAATGACAAAAAAGGGTGAGCACAACGACTCACCCTTCTTCTTTATCTGTATGGTTTACTCCCCATACTTTGGCTCCTCATACACCAAGTTATGCTCATCTACGT
>ERZ1034882.445-NODE-445-length-20454-cov-4.526692_pt1 | contig 20454 bp, 14 predicted proteins | sample MGYA00520606_ERZ1034882 | MGnify/ENA primary metagenome ERZ1034882 (study PRJEB33766, sample SAMN09781726) | gut metagenome | biome: gut microbiome | host: Homo sapiens | place: Madagascar | study: EMG produced TPA metagenomics assembly of the PRJNA485056 data set...
GTTGTTACCGCTGCGATTCTTTCTGATAAAGGCATATTGCGAGGAAACTTAAAAAAGCTAGTCGATGAAGGAAAACTTGAAAAGACTGCGAGAGGAGTATATATCCTTCCTGAAATATGGGAAGATGAGTTTGTGAATTTGCAAGCGAGATTCAAAAAAGGTGTTTTTTCTAATGAGACAGCCCTATTTTTATGGGACTTAACAGATCAAACACCAAATAGATATGATATGACCTTCCCGCATAATTATAATTTGACAAATGTAAAGAGTGAAGGCGTAAATTGCTCAAGAGTAAAGCAGGAGTGGTATGCTGAAGGGAAAACTCAATTAGAATCTCCGGGGGGGAATAGGATAACGGTATACAATATGGAACGAACTCTGTGTGATATTCTTCGTAAACGAGGAGGAATAAATACAGGTATTATTACAGAGGCGTTCAAGCGATATACAGCCAGAAATGACAAGAATATTCCACTTTTGTCAGAGTATGCAAAGATGTTTCGTGTTGAGGAAAAGGTGAGAAGTTATCTGGAGGTACTTATATGAGAAATGCAATGCAGTTAAAAGCTGTCATTAAAAATATATCAAAAGACAAACATATCTCGGCACAGCTCGTGATGCAGAACTTTATGTTGGAACGTCTGCTGGAACGGATTTCTGTTTCAAAGTATCGTCAGAATTTTATATTAAAAGGTGGTTTTCTGATAGCGGCAATGGTGGGATTAGATACTCGTGCCACTATGGATATGGATGCAACGATCAAGGGCTGGCCGGTTAATGAAGAGAGTATCAAAAATATGTTTCTTGATATTTGCAAAATTGATCTGCAAGATGATGTGACTTTCGAATTTAAGAAAATTGGTGAGATTCGAGAAGGGGATGATTACACAGGGTACCGTGTTTCGTTGTCGGCAAATTATCCTCCGATGGCTGTGCCTTTAAAACTGGATATTACTACAGGCGACAAAATTACGCCAAGAGAGATAGAATATCGTTTTAAATTGTTATTGGAAGATAGAGAAATCCCCGTATTTGCATATAATCTGGAAACAGTTATGGCAGAAAAGTTGGAAACTGTAGTTTCAAGAGGTGATCAGAATACAAGACCAAGAGATTACTATGATATATATATTCTTGCTAAAATGCAGTATAAGAATATTGAAACAGAGTATTTGAGAGCAGCACTGGATGCAACATCGAAAAAACGAGGTTCTTCGGAGATATTGAAGGAGTATAAAAATATCATTGATATTGTCAGAAATAGTGATGTAATGATTAAGCAGTGGAGGACTTACCAAAGAGATTTTGAATATGCCACTGATATTAGTTTCGATGAGGTCTGTGATGCGGTAGTGCGGATGATGGATTTGTGTATTTGATATGTGACCTAAATGGTGACAATTTAAAAATGGAGAGGCACAACATAATGGACAGGAAAAATGAAGGATTGAATTATTTGAAGCAATATCCCAAGATGAGCAAATGGGTAAATACCTGCATTTGCTGCGGTTCAATGGGGTATGATCCAGATATGCCGGAGGTAATTACTTCCAGGGACGGAAATGGAGAATATCGTACTGTGTTTTCAAGGAATATAAGGAGCTATTTCCCTCCGTTAAGGTTGGATGATATGGGGATGTGTGAAATCTGCCGAAGGCATTGGGAAGATAGATGAAAGCGGTAAGATTGAGTAGTATGATACATTGGGGCGTGAAGGCAAGAAGCATTAATTATAATGAGAATATAAAATGTGAAAAAGCGATTGTTCTGTGAGAGGGGAGCAGTCGCTTTTTTTAGTCGTATATGCTTTCCAGCTGTGCATACCTTTTGGCAATAATGGAATAAATTGCCGAAAGGTATGGAGTTTTCAATAACATGTGTTATTATATAAATGATAGTGATAAATTGAATGCATTGAGAAATGTGTTTGATGTAAATACTTTTTGCATATTGGGTTTGAAATACTATGACCCATAAGAAAGGTGCAAATGACACATGAAATAATAGAACACGTCATCACGTTGTGAGTCGAGCAAATAATTGGAGGATATGTATGGGTAAAGAATTATTTGACAATATACCGAGTAAAGTAGAGGATTTATTGTCGGATGTAAAAAATGGACGTATTGGTCTGCCTGATCTTCAACGTCCCTTTGTTTGGAAAGACAATAAGGTGCGAGAGCTACTGGATTCAATGATGAAGGGATATCCGATCGGATATGTCATGCTGTGGGCGTCTCCGGAAGATTATGAAAATACAGGATATATTGGTAAAAACGATAAGATCTACAAGCAACCGGATGATCTGGTAATTGATGGGCAGCAGCGTTTAACCGCATTGTTGGCAGCAATGTATGGAGTAACCATTAAGGACAAAGATTATAAAGAGAGAAAAATTCGTATTTCTTTTAATCCATTAACCCGGGAGTTTGATGTGTGGACACCGGCATTTGAAAGAAACCCAGAGTGGATCAGTGAAATAAGCAGCGTGTTTATGGCAGATCAAGAACACAATATTTCTAAGCTTAGAAAGGCATATATAAGGACAGTTAATGAGGGACGTGTCAAAAATGGCGAATCGGAACTTACGGATGATGAAGAAGACATTGTAGAACAAAATATTAATGATCTGCTTAACCTGAATATCTATTCACTGCCAACACTAAAGATTAACTCAAAGGCTGACGAAGAAGATGTAGCTGATATATTTGTTCGTGTAAATTCCGGTGGTCAGAATCTTACTGAGAAGAATTTCATTGAAACACTTATTGCCGTTTATGACAATGCTGTTCATGACAAAATTAATAAGTTTTGTGCGGAATCAAGAATACCGGCAAATGGAACGTCATTTAACCAGATATTGCAGGTTGATCCTTCACATTTGATCAGAATGGCAGTTGGTGTTGGATTTAGAAGAGCACGTCTGCGTTATGCATATATGTTGCTTCGTGGTAAAGATCTTAAAACCGGAGAAATAACCCAGGATGTGCGGCAGGACAATTTGAGGATTTTCAAAGAGGCTTTAGATGAGGTTACTAATCTGAATAATTGGCATGCTTTTATGAATATATTTGCATCTGCAGGTTATCTAAAGGGGAATTTAGTTGCTTCTTCAAATGCAGTTGTTTTCAGTTATGTTCTGTATCTGATTGGAAAATATGATTATAAGGTGCCTTCTTTGAAACTGCAGAAAATTATCTGCAAATGGATATTTATGTCTACGATTACAGGATTTTATACAGGGTCGACAGAGTCGGAAGTTGAAAAACAATTTGCAGATTTAAGAGATGTAAGTAATGCGGATGAATTTGTGGCATATCTTAATGCAGTTATTGCCAATAAATTCACGGATGATTATTTTGAATATTCCTTACCAGCCGAGTTAAATAGTTCTTCAGCCACATCTCCGGCCTGGTATGGGTATATTGCTGCAATTAACGTATTGGGAACCCCAATGTTATTCAGCACAGCACCTTTATCACAATACTTTGTATTGGGAACGAGTGGAGATAAAAATTCGGTGGATAAACATCATATTTTTCCTAAACATTATCTCGAGAAGATTGGCTATAGTAATGATCGTGACAGAAATCAGATTGCAAATTTTACATATTTAGATTATGCAACCAATATTGATATTTCTGACGATCCTCCAATAGAATATGTTGGCAGATATAGAGAGAAGCTGGGGGAAGAGGGATATAAACTTGCATGTGCTCAGAACGCATTGCCGGAAAACTTTGAGCAGTTATCTTATCCTGAATTTTTGAATAAAAGAAGATTGTTGATGGCACAGATCGTGAAAAAGGCATATAACGAGCTTGATAAGTAATGGAGATGGGAAATTCATTGGCAACAAAGATACCATAGAGTTTTTGGAATTGTGAGATCGACTACATAATAGCAATTTTAAAGGAGCCGAATTCGACACCTTTAAAAATAGAGCAGATACATTTACGATGTCCCCATCAAAGTGGGTTGAGAATACTGGAGTGATAGGGATGGTAAGTAAGCCGCCAGATTTTAAGAAATTGGCAGCTTATTTTTCTCCTTGACAGCTCGGTTAACCTAAACTAACATGAAAACATGCAACTATTGTATTTTACATGTGACGTATATTGTGTAACAATGTAGCTGGTCGGTAGGACTTTTGATAGTGTTGTTTGCAGGCATGTAGAACATGCTTGCTTTAGTCAGAAAATCCCAACAATACATAGATATTTATGTTATACTGTATGAAAGGTCAGTACAGTGATAGCAGGAGGAAGACAAATGCTGCTTATAGGAGCGAGGATTCAGGAATATAGGAAGAAAGCAGGATTGAGCCAGGAGGAATTTGCAGAGAAGATCGGCGTCAGCAGACAGGCGGTGTCCAAGTGGGAGCGGGATAAGGCGTATCCTGATCTGGACAGGCTTGTGTGCATATGTGAGATTCTAGATGTTCAGGTTGGCGAGCTCATATATGGGAAGAGCGGGCAGGCAGATGACCCCGGGGAGGCGGCTCAGGAAAGAGGAATTGCAAATAACACAGTACATATGAGGAACTTCCGGGGAAAATGCAGACTGGCAAGACTGAGGATGGTATTTGCCATTTTAGCTGCCTGCTGTGTTTTCTGTATGGTGGTGTTGACGGTGCTTATTGTGAGAAAAGAGTGGGGCACTCATCAGGATAAAAATGGAAATGTCCGAGTGGAAAAAGTGTATCGCCAGTATACAAAGGCTGATCTGGGATATATTGATGACAATGGACGTCGGGTTGTGGATACGGTTTGGCTTGATGTTCCGGGGATAAGGGATGGAGATTATCTTGAGCTTTATACCGGAGCTGACAATGATAGCATGTTCCTTAATTGCAGATCATCAACTATTATTGCTACGTCAATAGTCGTGGTAGTATTTATAATTTTGCTGGTTCTCACAATGCTTGAAATTAGGAGAATGAAAAAGGAAGATATGCTTCATATCGTACTTGAGGATAAAACTGCCGATGAAAAGATATAAGAAAATAATTTATGTGATTTTGATGATCTGCATACTGGTGGGCTCTGTATTTGCCGCACTTGATTTCATGGGGGTCGTTGATCTGAATACCATCAATGCGAAGTTCGGTGAAGATAAGTCAGCAACAGAGAATGAGACCAACACCAACAAACCCGAACCCTGGCATATAGTGTTCAAGGGCTATGCTTTTTCTGTGGAGCCTGTTGGACTGGCAATCATACATGAAAGCGGCTGCATTAACATAAGAAGCTGTGATGAATATCTCATACAGATTGATGTGGAGGATGGCACTGCGGAGGAGTTATGGAATGGCAGAGATGAACGTGTGAAGAACATGGAGGATTCTGGTTATGTGATAGAACTTGCTCCAGAGAAGGTTGAACTCCAGGGAAGGGAGTACATCAGATATATAATCAGCCTTGCAAATGAGCGAGGTGCGGATGTTGATAATACCTATTTCTATGTGCTTGTCTCTGACACCGGGGATGATCAGCGTTTCTTCACTGTTATAAAGTTTGATGGAATTGATATTGCTTCTTTAAATGTGAAGGAGAAGGATGGGATCTACGAAAAGGCTGTTGATGAAGTCACAGCTGTTGTTGCCGGTGCAGTGCCTACTGACGAGACAAATGACATGGCAGGCTCATACTGGCAGGAAACACAGCCTATAGAAAATTTTGCAACTGATAATGATAACAATATAGGTGCGGACAATATTACAGGTGCGGATAGCAAAGTAAATAAGAACAGTGATGATAATTCAAGTGAAAATGACATCTTAATAAAAGACTCCATTACAAATGAAGATACTACAGTATCATACGAACTCCCGGAAGGCTATATCCTCACAGATGATGACCTGTCGGGCAAGAAGTATTATTCAGATAATGATAAGGTTAATGTGATGATATCTGTAGTACCATACACATGGATGACAGCGGCTGACATGGCAGAAAGAGAGCACAGAGCCGGAATTTCAAAGGTTATAAGGTCAGGGCAATATGAGGAAAAAGGAGTGACCTTTTACTATTATACCTATTCGATTCTACATATCAGGGGTGAAAAAAGAAGCATTACATATCATTTTAATGGGTATGCTGATTTGAAAAATGGGGATATATATTCTGTATATGGATTTGCAGATGATAATCCGGCTGCAATGGAACCGGATACTTACGCAGATTTTATGAAGATCAACATGGAATGATTTGGGTTGACTGGTTGGCTTGGAACCTTAAATATGCTATAACATCAAAATACAATATTTTGACTTTGAAAAGGTGACAAAACAACGACAAAACTCCTGATAAATACCATTTCGCAGCTTCTGACACCAACAGTTGCCCGGTTGCAACCGATTATGACTTGATATGATCCGGGTTAATCCTTAATAATTAAACCACTATGTTTATATTTTAAGGAGGATCAGATTTTATGAGAAACAAAAAAGTGGTGCTTGCAGGTCTTATTGCTGCCTTGATGGGAATCTCTCTGGTGGGATGTGGAAGCAGTAATGATGTTAAAAAAAATGTGGCTGAGACAGAACAGGTGACAGAAACGGAGACAGAGACAGAGGACACAGATGATGTGACTGATGCTTCGTCTGAGGAAGAAACGGACACAGAGGCTGCCAGTGAAACTACAGAATTTACAATTCCTGTATATGAGGATTTTACATTGGCTCCGGGGCTTAGCGAGAAGTACGTGGATATGGACAATCGTTCATTTGTATATAATGGAAAGAAATTCACTTTAGGAGAGTCTACACTTAAGGATCTTGTAGACGGAGGAATACCATTTAATGAGAATGACCTTAACAACATTGGAAACAACGTAAATAAAAATTATGAAACTGATAGATATAGTGCAGATATCAATGATTATGTTACAATGCAGTTTAAGTTTGGTAATTTTACTGACAGTGAGCAGAAGGCTGAGGACTGCGTGCTGACATATGTAAGATATTCTCATTTGTATGTGCCACAGCCGGATTATGATGAATCTTTAAATGAAGAGATCAAAGAGATGATGCTTGATGGAGCAAAGAAGGTCAGCTTTTCATTCCCTACAACGATCACCAAGGATCAGCTTCTTGAAAATAGTAGTGAAAACGCAGTTGTAGATGGAAAAAATGTAAGCTATCAGGTGGACTCAGAGGTTTATATGGGTTCAAGTGGCTATGGATTTGAATTTAATGATGTTACAGGTCAGCTCAAAGAGTTTCATATGTCCTGGCTTCCATAAGCATAAAAAGTGGTAGAAAAATATAAAGTTTCACATTTTGCATATAGCAAGTACGATATAAAATATCTATAATAATAGGCAGGCAGTTGCTCATGACATGTGCCAGGGTTAAGGGATATGTCATCAAGAATTGTCTGCCTTTTGTTATACAAAATACTAAAGAGCCAAATTATGCATAAAAAGGATAGCACGATTCACTTTATGAGCCGGGGCTGTTTCCATTACAGCGGCTACAAGTTCCACCAGTGGTTTTATATGATATGGATGGAGAAAATGATCGGAGTCCACAATCCCGACGTTGTTTCAATGGAGATATCGTGATAAAATAATGCGAGTGTCGAATTTTAAATGGCTTGATGTTCAATTTTGGGAGGAAATTTTATGAATAGGATTGTGTTGGAAGGATATATAGTGATTTCAGTCATGATCGCTATCACAGATATTTTGCTGGCAATCCAGTCTGTGAAGAAGAATAAGACCACAGGAAGATTTCTGGGATTGGCCTGTGCCGCTGCAGCCTTAGTTGATATCAGCTATCTCATCAGTATCATAAGCAAGTCTTATCTGAACATGTCTATAATGTCAAGTGTATATTTTGTGGGCATAGACTTTATGTTGGTGTGCCTCTTGATGTTCACAGTATATTTCACAAAAGGAAGATTTTCAAAGCACGGCAGACTGGCTGTAGGATTCTGTTATTTATATTCATTTTATGAGCTGGTGATATTTGCAATAAATCCATTCAAAGAGATTGCCATAGGCTATGTGGAGCGTGATACATTCATAGCCGGATATATATATCATATGAAGCCTCTTTATTACATGCATTTGTTATTTGCCTATTCACTTGTTGTGATAGTGCTGTTCCTTCTTGTAAGGAAGATGTGCAGGATACCAAGAGAATACCGTTCCCAGTATAGCTGTGTTATCATCGGAATCGCCATGATCGTACTGGTGAATGGCGTGTTCCTGTTCCTTCCGGGAAACAATGTGTATAACCTGCTTGATTACTCCATCTGCGGATACAGTCTGATCTCATTTCTGATTTATTGGAGCTGTTTCAATTACTCCACTCATGGAATGTTAAATAAGCTTAAAACCTATGTATTTGAAAACGTTGGTCAGGGCATAGTTCTGTTTGATTACGAGGAACATCTTATCCTTCACAACGAGAGAGCCGATTATTTCCTGGGAGAAAAGCTCTTAAGCAAATGCGAAAATCTCGGTGATTTCCTTGCAGCATACAACCTGTCGGCAAATCTCGCCACTGAGGATGACAGTTTTTCACTCCAATGTTATATAAGATCAGACAATGAGGAGCGTCCCCTCAGATGTGATGTTAGGAGGCTTGACAATGAAAAGGGAAGAAAACTTGGGCAAATGTTTGTATTCTCCGATATTGCTCTGGAGACAGATATGCTTACCGGATTCCAGAAATGGGAGAGCTTTAAACGTCTTGCCATAGAAGAGAAAGATCACTTTACCTTCCCTGTAGGAGTTGCCATATGTGATATAAATAGTCTTTCAACAATTAACAGTACCCTTGGTAATCAGGCGGGAGACAAGGAGATCAGGACACTTTCGGATATTATACGCAGATGCTTCCCCGAGAGGACATATTATGTTCGTGGAACTGATGCCAATCTCATTGCACTGTGCAGTAAGAGCAGTGAAGAGGAAATGTTTAATTGTCTCTCCAAGGTAAGGAAGCTTTATGGTGGAAGTATCCAGTATGCGGTAAGTGTGGCAGGGACTGCAAGCCAAAACATAACCGATGTCATTCGGGACGCAGCTCGTGCTATGCGTGCCAAGAAGCTGGTGGATCACAAGTCCATACATTCAGATATGCTCGCTTCACTGATCAGGGCTCTTGAGGAGTGTGACAGTGATACGGAACATCACGTTCTCAGAACACAGAGGTCGGGAGCAGAACTTGGCAAGAGGATCGAGCTTACGGATATTCAGCAGAGTAAGCTGGCACTGCTTTGTCTGCTACATGACATTGGTAAGATAGGTGTTCCCATGGAGATACTTAACAAGCCTGGTAAGCTTACGGATGAAGAATGGAAGATAATGCGTTCCCATGTTGAGAAGGGATATGAAATTGCAAATAGCAATACTGAGCTTAAGCAGATTGCAGAGGAGGTGCGTCACCATCATGAAAGATGGGACGGAAATGGTTATCCTGATGGACTCAGCCGGGAAAGTATTCCGATACTTTCAAGAGTTATTGCAGTTGTTGATGCCTTTGATGCCATGACAAATGATCGGTCTTACAGAAAAGCCATGACAATTCCAAAGGCTTTGGAGGAATTAAAGAAAAATGCCGGCACCCAGTTTGATCCATATATAGTGGCAGAATTTATCAAGCTGGTTTCTGAGAATTATACAGCAGAGGACACAGAGGAAGATACAGAAAAAGCTGAAAATACTGAGCGGAGGCAGCTTATGGGGGATAGTACCGATGGTGAAAATATTCCCAATACTTCAAATGTCCATAATGTGCAGTACAGCAGATATCTTCTTGATATGGTCAACAACATAGTTTCTGTGGACGATAATTTTGAGGTGATTACCGGTTATACCAGAGAAGATGTAGAAAAAGGAATGAACCAGCAGGATCTTATTCCGGAGGAAGAACGTACGGAGTATCTGTGTCAGACCGCTGCAAATCTTGCAAAAAGTACATTTGTATTCCAGGAGCACAGAATACGCCGGAAAAATGGAAGCGACATATGTGTGTTGTGTTACGGAAGGAAGTTTTATGATTCAGCTATAAAAGAAGACAGGATGGAGATTATTATTACAGATATTTCAAAGACGTATTCAATGAAGGTTCTTACAGATGTGGAACAGAATAAGGCTGAAGCGAGACTCAGAAACTGGGAGAGCACATATCGTTCAGATTCACTTACAGGCCTATTGAATCATGCAGCCTTCAGAAACGATATGGAGATGAAGCTGCTTGCAGGGGATTCAATAGTTATGATGATAATGATGGATGTGGACAGGTTCAAACAGTACAATGACACTTACGGTCATCACAACGGAGATAAGTATCTGGTTCTTGTGGCACAGGCACTGCTTATGTCACTAAGGGATGAAGATTATGCATGCAGGATGGGCGGAGATGAATTTGCAGCGATGTTGTTCTTTGAAAAAAACATTCCTGACAAAGCAATAATGGAGAGAGCACAGCAGATATTCGATAAAGTTAATCTCACTGTAACATCTACAGAGGGAGGTTCCGGTATATCCATGGGCGCAGTAATAGCTAAAACAGAGGTGACCTTTAATCAGTTGTATGAAGAGTCAGATAATGCACTCTACAGTGCAAAGGAAAAGGGAAGAGGCAGAATTGTGGTTGTGGGGCATGGGCAGAAAGCATAAATCATAAAATGGCAGAAAGGTTATAAAATTCAGAAAATTGGTCAGGAGAAGAAAAATATATAATCCATAAACTTCAAATAAGTGAATATGGAATTCACAATGTAAAGGTGCATTTTCAGTGTTATACGAAACAAACATAAGAAGATGCACCTTTTATTTTCTTAAAAAATCCTCGCATAAAATCAAATAAAAGAAAGCTCAAAGGGATAGTAATTACCCCGGCAGTGGTTATAATTAATGGTGATATGCAAAATATAAGCATGTAGATCTTTCTTTGGGGATCAGATGGGATAACCAGGCTGACGAGTTGGATTTCTTATGAAAGCATGGCATGTCAATCAGGAGGATATTATGAATATTTTTGATATAGTGGGACCTGTAATGGTAGGACCTTCAAGCTCCCACACAGCAGGTGCGGTAAAGATAGGATATGTGAGCAGAAAGCTGTTGGGGGAGGAAGTAAAAGAAGCAAGGATACTGCTTTATGGCTCATTTCTCACAACAGGTACGGGTCACGGAACTAGAAAGGCACTGGTTGCAGGACTGTTAGGCATGAAGACCGATGATATAAGGATACCGGACGCCATAGAGCTGGCAGAGAAAGCAGGCATGAAGATAGAATTCGGCGAGGCACATCTGAAGGAGGCACATCCCAATACTGCCCAGCTGTTCCTTACCGGTGTATCGGGAAGAACCCTTGAGATAATAGGACAGTCCCTTGGCGGTTCCAGGATAAATATTGCTGAGATAGATGGAATAGAGACCAATTTCTCCGGGGAGTATCCTACGCTGGTTGTTCACAATCTGGATCAGCCGGGACATGTTTCGGAGGTCACATCCATGCTTGCCCACAAAGGGGTAAATATAGCTTATATGCAGCTTTATCGTTCAAACCGTGGCGGCGAAGCGGTAATGGTCGTGGAGTGCGATCAGGAAATACCGAGAGAGGGAATTGAATGGCTTGAGAAGGTAGAGGGCGTGAAAAAGGTCACATATCTGTCAAAATTATAGGTTTGTGGGTCGGGCATTTGCAGGAGCAGACGCCAAAGTGTCGAAGACATATTTAGAATGGACTGATGTTTAAAATTAAGGAGATCAGAGTGTATGATAACATATCAGAATATTAAGGATATACAGAAGCTGTGCAGGGAAGAAAAGCTTGAATTTTGGAAGGTCGTAGAACTGGCGGACGCAGAAGAAAGGGGCGTGCCCGAAGAAGAGTCATTTGCCATGATGAGTGAGATGTACAAGGCAATGGAGATGGCGGATGCCTCCTATGACGGCAGTCTCCGGTCGGCCTCAGGGCTTGCAGGCGGAGACGGTGAGAAGCTCCATAGATACAACGAAGAGGGGAAGAACATATGCGGCCCGTTTATCTCCAAGGTTATGGAGAAGGCTATAAAGATGGGCGAGTCAAATGCCTGCATGAGAAGGATCGTGGCGGCCCCGACTGCTGGCTCATGTGGTGTTATTCCCGCCGTGTTTCTTACGGCAGGTGAAGAGCTTGGAATAGACCATGAGCAGATGACTAAGGCTATGTATGTGGCTGCTGGAGTAGGTGCAGTTATAGCGAAGAATGCCTCCATAGCCGGGGCTTCAGGTGGATGTCAGGCAGAGATCGGTTCTGCCAGTGCCATGGCGGCAGCAGGACTTGCAAGTATTATGGGCGGTGATCATGAGGCAATCGGGGACGCAGCGGCATTTGCCCTGAAGAACATGCTGGGACTTGCCTGTGATCCGGTGTGCGGCCTGGTTGAAGTTCCCTGTGTGAAGAGAAATGTGGCAGGGGCGGTAAATGCAGTGACCTCAGCCCAGATGGCACTGGCAGGCATAAGGAGTGCCATACCTGTTGACGAAGTGATCGACGCAATGAGACGGATTGGAAATGACATGTCTCCGACCATCAAGGAAACCGGGCTTGGGGGACTGGCGACAACACCTACCGCGGTGGAGATTGGGCAGCGAATGTAATTAACTTTGTAAAAAATGATTTTGTTAAAAATCATTTTGTTAAAATTGATTTTAATAAAATGTTTACTAAAAATATTAGGAAAGCTAAAATTATCAATTATATTTTCAGGAGCAACATGGAAACAATAACAGGACCTATAATAATAAACCTCATAGGCTGTCTTTTCTTCATAAAAGGCAGGGCAAATAAAGATAATATGATGGCAAGGGTAGCGTTGGTAAGTGTATTTACTGCTATTCTAACTGTTACGGTGACATTAAAGTTTGGTAGCACAGGTGGAATCGCCGGATGGGATTTAAGGTTCTGGCGTGCATACGCAGATAACAGTATATTGATATGGTATACCCTTATCGTAAATGTTGTTTCTTTCGTAGTTTTTGGAGTGGACAAATATAAGGCGGTGAAGGGACGCTATCGTATCCCTGTGGCTGTGCTCATTTACCTTGCATTTGCAGGTGGTTCTGCAGGAACTGCAGTGGGAATGGTACTGTTCAGACATAAAATAAGAAAGAACTACTTTGCTGTGGGGGTCCCAATGATAATTGTAATGCAGATACTGCTTATGGTGTGTGGACTTAACTGGGGGTAAAAGTCGTTAAATGATATGCGAATTGCATTGAATATAGAGTGAAAATATGTTAAAATGCGACTAATCCGGAATGACATTCCGGATTAGTCGCATTTTGCTGCTGGATGTATAAATAATTGAAAGGAGAAAAGGTATGGAATATATAAATCGTCATATAGAGGATACATTAAAAAGTTGTTCTAAAAATTTTAAGGCTGTTCTATTAACAGGTGCCAGACAGACCGGTAAATCAACATTGTTCAGGCATATGTTTCCTGATGTTAAAGAAGTTACATTTGATGATCCATTTGTAGAGGAACAGGCAAGGACAAATCCCGACATGTTTATGATGTTAAATGAGCCCCCTGTTTTTTTGGATGAAATACAATATGTACCATCACTGTTCCGATATATAAAAATGTCATGTGATAATCACGAGGATAAGGGTTTATATTATTTATCCGGATCGCAGCCGTTCAAGCTTATGGATATGGTTTCCGACTCTTTGGCGGGCAGGATAGCCATAGTGGAAATGGCACCATTGTCCTTAAGAGAAATTATGAATAGCAACTGTAAGAAGCCCTTTCTGCCTACAATGGAATACGTAAAGGAGAGGAATAAAGACGCGAAAAATCCTGGAAATATATGGAAGATCATTCACAGGGGTGGATATCCGGAAATGCAAAATCCTGAATTGGATTGGGGACTTTATTTTTCAAGTTATATAAAGACTTATTTGGAGAGAGATATAAGGGAATTGGCTGCTGTGCAGGACCTGGATACCTTTAGGAGATTTATGGTGGCATGTGCAGCAAGGACGGGGCAAATGCTTAATTATACCAATATAGCAGATGAAATTGGTAAGGACGCAGGTACTGTAAAAAAGTGGGTGTCTATATTGGAGGCCTCTGGCATTGTATATATATTGGAACCATTTTCAAATGCAACCTTAAAAAGAGTTATAAAAACGCCAAAGATGTATTTCAGAGATACAGGATTAGCTGCATATCTCTGTAGGTGGTTGACTCCTGAAACCCTGGCAAATGGGGCGATGAGCGGCGAGTTTTTCGAGACCTTTGTTATCTCCGAGATATTGAAAAGTTACTCTAATAGGGGGCTTGATTACAGATATTTTGTATCCTATTACAGAGGAAAGGATAAAAAACGAATTAAAAGAAATGGGAATGTAGTTCAAGAAGAGGCAGAAATTGATTTTATAATAGAACAAGATGGCGTATTATATCCGATAGAGATAAAAAAGGGAAGCACAGTTACAGCGGATATGACATCAGCTTTCCGGGTTCTTGACGATATACCTGAAAAAAAGCGTGGCATGGGGGCCGTGGTATGTATGTGTCCAATGCCAGGAGCTTTGCGGGAAAATGTACTGCAAATACCATATTGGTATATATAAAAAGTGCAAATTAATTATCCATCCTCCTGATAGAATAGTCACAACAGGTTGGAAAAACATAGCAAACCAATAAACCGAAAAAGACTGTCAAAAGGTGTACCTTTTGACAGTCTTTTTTTTGTGTACAAGTATACTACAAATATTGAAAATGTTCAACAATAATGAATCTGTTTTTTGTTCAAAATGCCTAAAAGCCTCCTTTGATTTTGGGACTGTCAAAAGGTACACCTTTTGATAGTAAAGTGGAATCAATAGCTCTATATAAAAAACGAGCTGACATTTAATGAGAAATGGGAGGAGAAACAAATGACAAAGAAAACCATAGCGGTGGCGTTATCATTGTCACTGGGCTTAAGCGGTGTGGCACCTGCCATACCTTCAAATGCAGCAGAGCTGCCGGGGGACACAGGCGTTGTTAATGAGGTGAGCGTTGCAACAGATACAGACGCAGATTATCAGGAACAGGAGGCAGTCCAGGCAGACAATGTTGTCCAGGCGGAGAATCTTGTGGCTCTAAATGAGACTAATTTCCCTGATGAAGTATTCAGAAAAGCGCTCAAAGAAGCCTATGATACAGATGGTGATGGCTACATAGACGCCAATGCAATTACAAGTGTGAAGGCGACCAGATCGGGAGTTGCCTCAGTTAAGGGAATAGAATTATTTCCAAATCTGCAATATCTGATGTTAGGTGGAAACAAAATTTCAAGCATAGATGTAAGTAAAAATACCGAACTGCTGCAGATAAGCATGTTTGACAATGCTCTTACTTCCATTGATCTGAGCCATAATACAAAACTGAAGATGTTTGATTTTGACAATAATAATCTCACATCACTTGATATAGACAACAATGCTGACCTGACAATCATTACATGTAGAGGTAATAAATTGACATCCTTAAATCTTACAAATCAGGGAGAACTTACATTTCTGGATTGCAGGGATAATAAGATCAGTGAACTGGATCTGAGCAAATGTGAAAAGTTGCAGGGGCTTTATTGCGGCAATAATGAACTTCACACTTTAAACCTTAGGAATAATACTGCACTGAAAACACTTTCCTGTGCATACAATTATTTTGAAGGAGTAGATTTTTCATATCTTGATACAGACAAACTTAGAACCTGTGAGATTACACCTTTTAAGGAACAGGTGCTGTTAAATGAAACAAATTTCCCGGATGACAACTTCAGAACATATTTGTCAGAAACATTTGATCTGGATAAGGATGGAGTTATCTTAAACAGTGATGTAAAGGAGCTGGATGTATCGTGCAAGAAAATCGGCTCACTTAAGGGAATAGAACTTTTTCCTGCTATTACAGTGCTCCAGTGTGGCGGAAATCGGCTTAGGGAACTGGATCTCAGAAATAATAAAGCGTTGATGAGACTCTGGTGTTATGAAAACGATCTTGAGCACCTTGATCTGAGGAATAATACGGCACTTATGTATTTTGATTGCAGAGATAACTATCTGGCTGATGAAGATTTCTCATATCTGAAAATTGATAAAAATAATATGCGATTGACACCTCAGAAAGAAAAAAAGGTAAAAATAGCCCTGACTGAGGAGAATTTCCCTGATGAGGCCTTTAGAAATTATCTTGCGGAAGAGTTTGATCCGGATGGCACCGGCAGCATAGTGAGGGACAAGGTTACATACGTCCAGGCAAATGAAATGGGAATAAAGTCTCTTAAGGGCATCGAGCTGCTTACTAATGTGTATTTTATCGAGTGTTATGGAAATGAACTGACAGAGCTTGACGTCAGCAATAATGAAAAGCTTGAAACTCTGTACTGTGGTACAAATAAGCTGACAAGCCTTGATGTTTCAAAAAACACGAACCTTAAGACCCTCGGCATATATCAGAACAATATTGAGAACATAGATCTGTCAAATAATGATAAGCTTACCTACCTGAATTGTGCAAAGAATAAGATTAAAGAGCTTGATGTTACAAATAACACGAACCTTGAGACCCTGTATTGTGAGGAAAATAAAATAACCAGTCTTGATCTGACTTATAACAGTTTTCTGAAGCTGCTCTGGTGTGGTGACAACGAGATCAGTGACATTGATCTGGGTAGTTGTGAAATGCTTACAGAGCTTTATATTTATTCTGCAGAGCTTACTAAGCTGGATGTGAGCTGGTGCAGCAACCTTCAGAAGCTTTACTGTGGTGGCAATAAGCTCACGAGCCTTGATGTGTCCGGCAATACAAAGCTTGAGACCCTGGATTGCTATGAAAATAAAATAACCAACCTTGATCTGAGCGCAAATACTGAACTTGCCTGGCTGGATTGCAGTTATAACAGGCTTGAGAAGCTTGATCTCAGAAAGAATACAAAGCTTAACTGGTTTGATTGCGAGGAAAACTATATGCCTGACGAGGATTTTTCATATCTTGATAAAGATAACATGGAGAAATGCAATACTGGCAATCAGCACAAGGTTGAAGATATCTACATTGACGATAACGGAACATGGCATTACATGAAATACGGTGAGAATGATAAGAATGCGACTAAGTTGTTCAAGTATGAGGGCACATGGTATTACGTGAATAAGGGTATTGTTGATTTCAACGCCACAACCCTCGTAAAGCACGGCAATAGCTGGTACTACGTGAACAAGGGCAAGGTTGATTTCAATGCAAGAACCCTGTGCAAATACAATGGTGTCTACTACTTTGTACAGAATGGCAAGATGGATACCAAGTCAGTGACTCTCTGCAAGTACGGCAGCAGCTGGTATTATATCAAGAATGGTAGGATTGACAAAACAAGAACCCTCTGTAAGTACAATAATACCTACTACTTCGTGCAGAACGGCAAGATGGACACCAAGTCAGTGACTCTCTGCAAGTACGGCAGCAGCTGGTACTACATAAAGAATGGTAAGATCGACAAGTCAAAGACCCTGTGCAAATACAACGGCAAATGGTACTACGTGAATAACGGCAAGGTTGATTTCAATTACACAGGAAACGTAACCTACAATGGTTCTGTTTACTATGTTAAGAAGGGAATTATGCAGAATAAGGTAAAGTAAATACTGACGGCTGATCATTAGCAGATCAGTGGAGAATATCGGCTCATTTGCAGTTCCATTAGTGATTGCAGGTGGGCTGATGTTAAAATTAGAGGCTGTGCCCATGCATCGCAGATGCATATCGTAATGGAACAGCCGACTTGCCGCCGAGTGAATACGAGGGGGCGATACTTATAGGAGGGAAAAATGAGAAAATACAGTAAGATATGGGCAGTTCTGGGACTTCTGATACTGACTATCTGTCTGTGGGGCTGCGGCGACAAGGCAGGTACCACCACAGAAAAAAAGGAGAGCATAAGTTCTTTATCAGAATCCGACTATGGCAAATATATGGACGAGTATCTGGATTATGCCAATGCTCATGAAAATGACCACGCAGGATATAAATGTGGCTATGCCATGACGCTTGACGCAGCCGATTATCCGGTTCTTGTGATGGCGTATCTTAAGGATGATCAGAGTTCTTCTGATGATTACTATGGTGAATATGACAGTGATTATTCTGATGACCGGTCAGAGGCAGGCTCACCGTACATGTACTGGGATTTCCTGGGATACAAGGATGGGGAGGTTGAAACGATTGAAGAACTGACAGCTTCAGAGGATGAAAGGATAATAATTAATTGCGATGGAATAGTTGCCAAACGCAAGGACAGCTCAGAGGGGCAGATTTACCTTATAAAGAAGGGCAAATGGCAGGAGCTTTATTCTTATGCCATAGACCGAAGTCAGGGAGTTGCCCTGGCGTATATCAACGGCAAGGATGGCAAGCAGACTGTAAAATTCCAGGATGAAGATGGTAATCTCACAACTGCAAATGACTATGAGAAGGAAATAAAGAAGCTTTTCCGCACCATATATGGAAAAAATGATTATTACACTGAAACAATAAAGAACATGACGCTGTACGAGCTTCTGGCAGATGATACAGTTGCCGTATCACCTGTTCTTTATGCAGGAGAAAAAGACGCAGCTGATGATTATAATGAAGCGTCAGCAATATATAACAAAATGCAGTTTCAGACAGTTATTTCTGATATAAAAGAGCAGTGGATACATACCCAGGATGGACTTTACAGTTATTTGCTGGACGACAGATATCATATGGTAAAGCCTGATACTGATGGTAAATTCTATGAATTGGACTGCAAGGGACTTCTCAGAAGAGACATGAACTGGATAAAGGATACCAAATTTGTGGAAGAAGCGAAGGGTGCTTTATTCGCTGAATGGTTATCCGATTGGGCAAGAGATTATCTTGATAACGACCATATAAACGATGATCCATATAAATCTTTCTCAGATGTGGAGGACGAAGCCTGGATAGAAAATGAACTGGGAATGGGCGATAAAACCGGTGAAACTGACCAGGACGATATTACCCCGAAAACAAATGATGACGAGATCGTTCTTACAGTTGATGAGAAGAAGGAAATGCTCAGTTCATTTGTCCAGTGGTTCTATTCTGAGGAAAGACTTTCCAAGCTAGCTGCATGGAATGAACTGACCGGGGCTTCATCACCGCTGATAGGATACTGGCAGGGAGAACATGTTGGTATGGCGGTTATGAATTATACCGATCCGAAACATGGTGGACTTTATTTTTACATTCTGAATGATGAACATGGTTCGTGTTCAAATGGCTCAAGTTCAAATACAGGTTTTTATACAATATATGCAGGCAGCAAAAAAGACAATATAAAAGTTTGGTTAGACTATGGGGCGGAAAAAGGTCTGATAAAGGTGGTTGATGACACTCATATCACACTTCAGTATGAGAATTATGAGTACAAAGAAGTTACTGAAACCCTTACAAAGGGAGAAGTGCCTGATACAATATTGGATCAATATACAGGAAACTGGATCGGAGGTACTGACGGCAATGGAAAGAGTGACGATATTTCTGTTTCTGTAGATGATGATAATGGTGACATTTATATAAATAGCAATAGAACAAATTTGTGGTCGCATTATGAAGATAGCGTGTGCTTATATAATGGCGATGGGGTTCTTGTACGAATGTCAACTGAGACTGATCAGGCATATGATCCTGCTTTCGGATATTTTCCGCAATATACAACTACTACATTAATTCTTGATGATGAAACATTGGATTATGTGAGCTGCCATAGATTTAACGAGGGCACAGATAAAACATTTAGAGTTGTTATGCAAGGATACGGATATAAAAAGGTTCCTGAAGGTGAAGAACCTTGGGAGACGGCCTATCGTAAATACAAGGAGTACCTTGAGGATAGCAAGTGTGCATTGTTCTATCTTAATGACGATGATATACCGGAAATATATTTTTATGACACCGGGTATGTAGGTACATATGAAGATGGCAGTGTTCGCATATATGAGAATGTAAAAAGCGATGGAGATAGGTCTGTATGTTGTATCCAACCCAACACACTTGTATATGCACCACGGAGCAATAAGTTTGTGACTACCAGAGGCAGTGATTTGGAGGGGCATGAACTCAATGGTGAAGAATTGAAAGTCTATAGTGGATCTTCTTTGACTGATGGAAAAGACCCGAATGATTACCAACATGGGATAAGTATTCTTGAGAAGGACAATTTGACAGGAGAAAAGGTGATTTTCTACGACACAGTTGAAGCGGCTAAAAAGGCTTTGATGGGTAATTAATTATTGTGTCAAGTTTTATATGAAAACTTGACATGCAGCGTCAGCCCTTTGCCGAGAGGAGGTACCCATGCATCGTAGATGCATATAAAATGGTACCGACGATATGCCGCCGAGAGATTGTGCCCATGCGTTGAAAACGCATATTTGAATGGCACAATC
>ERZ1034882.451-NODE-451-length-20221-cov-19.943965_pt1 | contig 20221 bp, 10 predicted proteins | sample MGYA00520606_ERZ1034882 | MGnify/ENA primary metagenome ERZ1034882 (study PRJEB33766, sample SAMN09781726) | gut metagenome | biome: gut microbiome | host: Homo sapiens | place: Madagascar | study: EMG produced TPA metagenomics assembly of the PRJNA485056 data...
GCTGTAGAGGATGGATGTAGAAAAATCACCACACACCGCACTAAAACGCTGTAACTTGCAGTAATATAGCGGATTAAGCGAGTGTGGTGATGCTGAAACACCGCACTATCACCGCACAACACCGCACTCTTGGAATCTGAGAGACTACTAACGACAACACTGCGTTAAATCAATATTTAATCGTCTGTAAATCAATAACTTATATTAAGAAATGCTTATGAAAACTTAACTATAAAAAGTTGGTCAAGTCGCTGATTTTCAGTAACTTTGTAGATCACGACAAATACAATATTACATGAATACAGGACTTGACCAATATATGGATATCTTTAAAGATGCAGTTGAAGATTCAGCTGCAAAGATAACAAAAAGTTTCGAGAAAATACTCATCGAGGTGATAATTTTGTTCATGGTAATACCAAGAAAGATAAATTTCACCCAAATGGGGAGGTATGGCTCGCATGTTGAGCAAACCTATCGCAACGCATTCGGTTTGAAAAAGTCGAAATGCATTGATTGGCTCAAACTTAATGTCTCACTTGCCAAGCGCTTCTTTGGTAAACAGGGAAGATGGGCTATTGCCATTGATCCCAGCTACATCAGCAAAGCTGGCAAGAAAACTCCACATATCGGTCGTTTTTGGTCGGGATGTGCACAGTCTGTTAAACATGGTCTCGAAATCATGGGTATTGGACTCATTGATATTGATGCCAAAGACTGCATGATGTTAAGAGCCCACCAGTCGCTAAGTAATAAAGAACTGAGTCTTAGAAACAAGACTATGGTAGATTTCTATATCAGCGTCATTAAGCGTTACCGCAAGGAACTTCTCAAACTCTCAACCCTCATAGTTGCAGATGCTTACTTCTCTACAAGTACATTTGTTAATGGGATAAAGAAAGAAGGGTTCTCTTTGATAAGCCGCTTTCGTGACAATGCTTGTCTCTTTTATGTCTATGCTGGTCCACGTACAGGAAAACGTGGTCGCCCCAAGACCAAGGATGGCAAGATTGATATAAAGAATCTTGACCTCACTCGAATGGAGAAGATGGAGATGAAAGATATAGAAGGAACAGCTTATACTTTGATTGCCTATTCCAAGGCACTCAGGTGTAAAGTTAGACTTGTCATCTGGCAGATGCCGAATGGCAAGAAGAAACTATTCTTCTCTACAGACACCTCACTTTCAGGTGAAGAGGTACTTCTTTATTATAGAACCAGGTTCCAGATCGAATTTTGCTTTCGTGACGCCAAAGGCTATACTGGTCTTATGGACTGCCAGGCTCGCGATAAGTGGAAACTCGATTTTGCTTTCAATGCTTCGTTCACATCACTAAATGTTGCCAAGGTAACTATGAAGGAGATGGGAATGGAATATTCTATGTCTTCATTCAAGTCACTGATGACCAACATTTATCTGGTGAAACGAATTTTTAAAGCAAGCGGGTACACCCCGAACCGAACTTTAATTAGCAAGATTTTCAAAGATCTCTCGTGCTTACAGCGTATAGCTGCTTAGCACATTATTGAATTATTAACGAACTATTGATTTGGATAAGAAGTAATAGAAGTAATAACAACAAAAAATAAAAAACGCTTATGAAAAATGATTTTAATTCTCTTTATGAGAAGTTTGATGAACTTTATACCACGTATGATGATAGAAAAGCCTTAAAAGGCTATATCGAGTCAATGAGTGGAAAATCATCTAAGGAGGAAGTTGAAGTGTCTGCTGATAATTTACCAGATACGATACTTACTTTTGAAGAGTTTAAGACGATACTTCCAGCTATAAACAAGAAAATAAAGAAGCTGGTTGTTGATATAGCTTATATTCTTGGTACTTTTAACCAAAATGGCATGCTTGATATGGCTAAAGCACGTTTGAAGGAGGAGTGGGAGGACGATACTTTTATTGATGACTTTCTTAAATCCCATGAAATTCCATTTTAACAGATAAATTTTGGCTTATGGAAAATGTAGAAGTATTTATTAGAAATGCTCTTGGAGCCGTAAAGTGGATTGTGTTGAACAAGTGCAAATGTGATGCCGAAGATAGAGATAAGGTGTTGCGAGTTGTTGACCGTGCCTTGAAGGAACTGGATGGGGCTGACCTCATTGACCTCAACAAGGTATGGCATCAGGCGAAGGATGTTATGCCGCCAAGCATTTATGGTGGCAATCATGCAGACTTTCTGTGTGTTCATCAGTTCAAACCAACCTCTCATCCTAGCCTTACTCATGAAGAGTACTGCCCTGAGCTTGAGGAGTATCTTAAAGCGAATCCGAATGACTGGTGGTGTAGAACTGGTGATTTGTTGAAGAAGGAACATCGTGAACTTTATTGGAGATAGATATATTAATTAAATTTTTAGATTATGAGTGAATTATATTGGTTAGGTGTTTTGGGTAACTTGAATGAATTATGTGGGGTTACTGTAGTTCTTTGCTTTTTTGTTTTTGCTGCTTTAGGTATATGGGTATTTATGTGCATTGATGATTTTGAAGAGCCATCTCCTTTTATTAAAAAAGTATTGAAGGGTTCTCTTTTCGCTATTGTGTTTGCGATATTTGGGTGTATATTTATTCCTTCACAAAAGAATCTCCTTATCATCTATGGGGTAGGCGGCACTATTGACTATCTCAAAGAAAACAAGGATGCAAATAAGATTCCTGATAAGTGTGTCAAGGCTCTTGATAAGTATCTTGATGATGCGTTGACGGAAGATAAGGAGTAACTATGGTATCAGAATCAGCTAGATATTATCAGACTCATCCGGCAGCTAGGGAGCGCAAGAAAAAATATGATACACGCTTTGAGTCTTCTCCTGCTCAGAAGGCTAAGCGTAGGGAATTGGCTCGTCATAATGCCGAACACGACAAGAAGTATGGATCAGCATCTAGAAGGGGGATGGATGCTTCACATACCAAGTCAGGAATCAGATATAAACCATCATCGGTAAATCGTGGTTCAAAGACGGATATGGCTGGAGATAGAAGAGCTAGGGGCGGTCGCTGATATTGATTGCCGGAACATACGGAAAGAATAAGAGGGAGTGCTCACGCATTCCCTCTTCCGTTATCAACAATCTATTAACCTTAAACAAAAACCTTTAGCCTATGAATTTTAATTTCAAATCAATAAGATCAAATGAACAAAATATTTCTAGAACCCACTAACCTTCCTCCTCAGACATCTGCTTCAACTTCTCGGTAAGCGCATTTGCTATCTCACGCTTATCTTCAAGAGTGACGGTCTGCAGCTTCGGACAATTAAACTCCAGCATCTTGATGAATGTGCTGACCTTATCTTTCGGCTCGCACTTATACCATGCAGCCATGAAATCATCCCAAGCTTCTCTAGTGAAGTCGGCACACAGCTCACGAAACTCCTTCTTGATAGGAGACTCGTAACCTTTCTGCTTTCCGCCGGATTTCGCCCGACCTTTCTCGAACTGACCTTTTGAATTTCTGTCTGTTGCCATATCCTTCACTAAATATGATGCAAAGGTACACACAATCCTGCACATAGAAATCTTATCTATTAACTTTTTGCTGCTAAGTTAATGGATAAGATGCTTATATAATAAGGTATAGTTATCTTTGCTGCAGTTTAAACGTTTAAAATAAATATTTATGTTAGGATCATTAATCGGTGCAGGACTCGGTGTTGCAAGTAGTATCTTTGGTGGCATATCAGCTCGAAAAGCAAGACGAAAGCAGGAGCGGATGCTTGCACAGCAGGAAAAGGAAAATCAGGCATGGTATGATAGGAAGTACAATGAAGACCCTACCAAGCGTGCCGATACCGTAAGATTGCTCACTCAGATGCAGGAGCAGATCAAGAACAGAAACAAGGCTGCTAAGGGCAGACAAGCGGTGATGGGCGGCACAGAAGACTCCACCACAGCAGTGAAGGAAGCGAATAACAAGACTCTTTCCGACACGACCTCACAGATTGTGGCTGCAAATGAGTCTCGCAAGGATGCCATCGAAGGTCAGTATCAGGCGAGAAAGGATGCTATTCAGAACAAGAGGATGGGGCTGGAAGCTGAAAAGGCTGCTGATACTGCTAGCGTGGCTGCTGGTGTTGCCGGAACTGCTGCCAATATCGCTGCCACCATTGATGGTGGATTGAGTGGTGTCAAGAAGGCTCCGAATATGAATGTGACTCAGGAGCAGTTGGGTGGTATCTCCAAGAATCCTGATGATGTTCTCGGCTTGAAGGCTAAGGCTACTGGTCTCCCTTCTGAGGGTGAGTTGAATAGTCTGGGTGCAAAACTCCAAAAGGTAAACGTATAGCTTATGGGATTGGCAGATTATTTACGAACGAACAATGGCTTGAAGAATACACAGAGTGTACTCAACAAGCAGCAGAGTGGTGTGGATGCTGCTCAGAAGGCTTCTCCTGAACAGATCAATATGAACACCGCACAAGCTATGCTCCATGGCAAGGAGGAGCAGCTTACTCCTCCCAAGGATGCACATGAGCAAGCGGTGAGAATGAACCAGCAGACTGCCGAGGGTATGCTGAACGGCTCTATCCCTATCGTGAAGAAGGAAGAGCCGAAGCCGGAACCAAAGCAGGAGCCGGAAAAGAAACAGTTGACCTATGCGGAAATGTATAAGATGCTGAACCCTTCTGATAGTGAATCTCCTGAGCAGAGAGCACAGAGAGAGAAGAACGAGAAGCGGAAGGCTCGTATCGCTGCGCTGGGGGATGGTCTTCGGGCACTCGCCAACATCTACTTCGCCAGCAAGGGAGCCAAGGTGGTACACAATCCTGAGTCGGATATGACTGCTGCCATTAACAAGCGAAAGGCTTATATGGATGCTCAGCGTGAGAAGAATCGGGCGGCTTGGCAGACTGGCTATCAGAGGGCATTGGCTCTTGATGAGGAAGCGAGAAAGAATAACCTGACTCTTGCCGAGCAGATTAGACATAACGTGGAGAATGAGGGTATCGCTAAGACAAAGCTAGATCAGAGTCAGCAGAGAATTGATATTAACAGAATGCGTATCACGAACCAGCAGGAATACAATCAGGCTAGACTTGAACTTGATAGACTTTGGAAGGAAAACAAGATAAGCCAAGGCGAAAAGGAACTTGCTGTCAAACTCCTGAATGCACAAGCTAACCAAATCCGTGCAAACAAGTCAGGTGGTGGTCGTGGCAGTCGTGGTGGTTCTTCAAAAGAAGACTGGGATGCTGAATATCTCAAACTGAATGGAGAGCATCCTTCTGAGGTGGCTGATGCTAATCAAACCGTAGCAGAGGGTGGTATCAAACCAAATACTGCTGCAGGACGAAAGCAAGTTGTGAAGATTGTCAGAAAGAAGATTGCCCATTATGGTGGAGGCTCATCCCATGTTGGCGGTTCTACGAGTAACAATAGTCGAGCTAAGCAATTAGCCAAAAAGTACGGATTTTAAAGAGTAATATTATGCCAGATAATGTAGATAAGTTATTTGAAATAATGCAGGCGAAAGGTGCTGCTAGTGATAGAGATAAGTTCCGAAAAGTATTCTTGACTCCAGGTAATAAGGGGTATAAGATAAGAAAGGATATTTATGATGGTCTCAGGGCAGACGGCATTATAGATAGTCCTACTTACGAGGATTTTAGACGAAAGTTAAGACTTGGTGGTACTCCAACAGTCAATAAGTATCGTCAGCAAATGTTTAGCTCTGTTGACCCAAATAGGAGCAGATCGTCAGAACTTACTCATAGAGCGGTAGGTCAGGCTGTAAGGGCAACCAACAATGTCCGTAAGCCAGTTGTCGCTAAGGTTGTGAATCGGAAAGGTAAGCCAACTGGAGAGAAGTTTGCCATTACTCCTGCCAAGACCGTAGAAGACCTTGATAGGGAGTATGCTCAGGAGACAACAAAGAACTGGGAGAATGAACTGCATGACCAGATGGCTGATGCCGACAAGGATGCAGCTAAGATTAGCGATATGTTCAAGTCCTTCATTGGTTCTACTGATGAGGTCGGTAGCGTATGGGGCAATATGACTAGGGGTGGCGGTATCGCTGGTACTCCTCATAGTGTTACTACCAACAATGGTATCTTGGAGAATACAGAAGCCCGACAAATTCTTGCTGCTGGTGATTACAATCGTAAGAGAAGAGAACTCTTGCAGTTGGAGCAGGATTCGAGATTATCAAAAGATACTTCACTCTTAGGTGGAGTAAAGAAAGCCTACAATGATATAAAAAATGGTGAGTTTTCCAAGGCTGGAAAGGATTTAGTTTATGGAGCAGGATTTGACAATCATTCTTTTTTTAGAGGAATGTATGATGCTGCCAAAGATACAGGATTCCTGACTGGCGGTGCGTCTGACCTTATCAATGCTGGCTCTTTGCTTGCGACCAAGCAGGATTTGAACAATGGTGTTCATACTGAAGCTGGAGATATGCTGATGCAGCAAGCGGTAAAGAATAGTGATGCACAGAGTCAGTATGGTGACAATCAGGGATGGATGTACACTGGTGGTATTATTACTACCAATATGGCTCCGTTTATTACTCAGATTGCTAGTGCAGGATTCTCCAAAGGTATGAGTAATGCTATTGGTAAGGTTGTGCAGGGTGCTGCTTCAAAAGTGGCATTGGGTACTATAGAGAAAGCTACTGGAATGGCTGGTGCTCATATCGCAAACTATATCGGTAAGGTAACTGGTCTTACTACAAAGGCTTTCGGTAAGGCTATCCAGTATGGAATCGTAGGTGCTGCCCAAGCTAATACGGTTGGTCTTGGAAATGTAGCTAACGATGTGGTTAGCCGCTATACGGGTCAGGTATATCAGGATGAGCATGGAAACTACAAATTCGGAACTTTTGATAGTGAAGGTAAACTTGTGCATGAAGGCGGTGAAGACTTCCTTACTTCTCTCGTAAAGGGTGAGGCGGCTCAGACCATTGAGTTTGCTACAGAATTGGCTGGCGGTGGCATTGATGCTGCTGGTACTGCCCTAAAGAACTTCGTTACCAAAGGTGGCAAGAAAATTATCAACAAGTACAACATGGAGAATGTTTCCAAGGTGATTGACTTCTTGCTTAATAATAAGGTATCAAAGCACGCAAGATATTTGAAGGCTGGTGCTGACAGAACACTTGGCAAGGTAGAACTTAATAGTATTGTCGGTGAGTCTCTGGAGGAAGAGTTGGGTATCATCGCCAATACGGTCTTTACTGGTGATAATAAAATCTCAGACTTGTGGGATGAAAAGCAGCAGTCTCAGATATGGGGAGGTATGCTCTTGTCTATCGGATTGATGAAGGGTGTTGTTGCTCCTTTCCATGCTTATAATGCCAAGCAGTATTATTCCTATAAGCATAAGCTAGACAAGGCTGATGTAAACTTGTCTCAGTTGCTCGGTAAGGAGAAGTGGGAAGAACTCCGTAATCAGATTGATGCTACAACAAACGATGATATGCCTGAAATGGTAAACAAAATCAATCGTGATGTTGCTCTTGGCAAGAACAGACAGCCAGTGCGTGAGTACATTCAGAACTTGCTTATCATGCGTGGTTACGACATCGGCAATATGCTTGCTGCAAAGAAGGCAGTTGAAGATAAGGGTAAAGGTGTCTCTGTGAAGAACATGGAGAAGAATCAGGCATACCAGCAGGGTCGTGATGCCTACGGATATGATACCCATGAGATTCAGTTGGATCAGGCAGACAAGCAGAAGACTCTTGCCCAGCTTCTTGGTATCACAGAGCAGCAGTTATCTACGATGAGTGATGAGGAACTTGATAACTTGTCAGGTCGTGATGATAACTTGGATAAAGCTATCTATGATTATCAGTTATCGACTATCCGTTATCAGGGTGTTGCTGATAATGCCCAAGATCAGGTTGACTTGGCTGCTCAGAAAGCAGCCCAAGCGGTTGATATGTACACCGACAAGTCACGTAACACAATACGTAACGCTACCATTAAGGCTACTGGCGGTTTAGAAGACTATGGTGTGTACATTATCAATGGTAACATAGCTACCCATGATGATGGCTCTATTGATGTTGGTAATAGCGATGATATGATTCTCTTCTATGATCCTACCACCAATACTGTAGAACATGCAGATGCTACTAGATTTGCTGAACTCGGAAGCGAGGAGAATGCTGATGAGGTAAGAAATCAGGCTGTTTCTGATGCAAAGGAGAATGCCATTAAAGAAATCACCGGAATAATTGATGGGGTCGTGGAAGTCGGTACTCAGTTCAAGGCTATTGATGCTGACGGTACAGAACATACTTATGAGGTTCTTTCTGACAATGGTGATGGTACGGCTATGATTACCATAGATGGAAATATCCCTACACAACTTGTCAAGGGTGAGAATGTAAACGTTCCAGTCTCGTTTGAAGAGTTGCAGAAAATGAAGGATGAGTCTGACCAGCAGAGATTGCAAGCGGCAAAGGCTCAGCGAGAACAGATGGAGAAGGAGCGTGCTGAGCAGCAGATGCAAGCACAGACTGCACAAGCAGAGAATCCTGCTCAGGAAGATAATATCCAGTCAGCACCTATCGAAGATAACTTAGACTACTCTGATATAATCAGAGAGGATGGTAAGGTTCAGATGGTAGATGTTTCTGATAAGGATGGAAATAATCTGTTCCCTGATGCTAAAGATGTGTTCTATATCCAAGGAAACAAGATGAGAACCAAGTTTGCTTACATTGATGCAAATGGAGAGTTGAAGACTCAGAGCTTCCCTACTGGCTTGGTTAAGATAAAGACAAGGGGTGAAGTATCTGTTGATGATTACAAGAAGTATCGTAGTATGATACTCTCTGCTGAATCTTCTGTTATGCCTGAAACCTCAATGATAGAGGAGAATAGTGGAGCGATAGAGGGCGATAGAGGTGGAATAGAGGTTGAAGATAACACTCAGCCTTTATCGGAAGCTGATGCTGACAATGTAATCGCCCAGATGGAATCTAGTGCAGAGGTCGCTCCTGAATTGGAACTTACACCAGACAACTGGACAGCAGAGTTTGGTGAAGATGGAATAGTATCTACTCCTATCGGTGAAGTGAAGATGGGAGAGAATCAGGTGGCTAAGTTGTTTGAGAAAGGTCGTTCCAAGGAGTTTGGTATGATTAAGCCAACGCTTACGAATCCTGATGTGATAATCGAGGTTCCTTCTCATTCTGCTGATGGCAATGAGGAACGTTCATCATCTTATCTGTTCATCAAGACTTTCTTGGGTAAGAATGGAGAGAAAGTGTACTATTTCAAGTCTGTAACCATCAAGAAGGATGGTCTTGAAATCAGCATTAGCAGTCACTATGACAGAGCAAAGAGAGTAAAGGAGGCATTAATGAAAGGGAAGTTGCTATATCGTAAGAACGATGGCGCACAGACCGAGCAGAACCAGCCTTCTGTTTCTGTGACAACTTCCCAAGAGGATGCTGCTGGCTCTTCTGAAAGCAAAGATACAAACATTTCTTCAAACGGCAATGAAAATAATGAAAGTTTAACATTTGAGGATGGAACTCCTATCCCAGTTGATGTGAATGGAGAGGTTGACCTTAGTCAGACTGATGCTGCTCATGCTGCTGAGTGGTATGATACAAACCTCGGTGAAGATGCTGATGGTTGGCTAGATGGAGAAATCAATAAGGCTAAGAAAGTATTGGAGCAAGCAAAGAATAGAAAGTTGACTGGCACTAAGCCTTCCGAGTTGGTTGCAAGCAAGAAGGAGAAGGAAGCTGCTATTGCTGATGCCCAAGCCCGTTATGACTCTGCAATCTCTATACGTGATTCGTTGAAGGAAAGAAGAATTGCCAAGGAAGAGAATACTCCTGAGGGAAGAAAGAATCTCATTGAGAAGGCAAGAAGAAAGTTCTCTCGCTTGAAGAGTGCGGTAAAGGATGATGCTGAGGCTGAGGCAGTATCTCAGCTATACAAAGATGTTGTCGGCTCTCTCCTGCATCGTCTGTATGATGGCACTGGCATTGATGTGACTGATACCATTCCGCTTACTGCAGAAGAGTATGTGGCTAGCAATCTCGGTGCTCACTCTCTCAACTATGAGGGAACTGAGACGAGCAAGGGAGTGAAGCAGGAGACTGGATTGAGCAGGGAAGACTTTGCCAAGACTCAGCTCCTCGCTGCTGATGGCAAGGGAACTACCATTGATGATCTCGTACATAGTCTGTGGGAGAATCGTCCATCCAACCTTGAATCTCTCGATACTCAGGATATTCGCAATGCCCTTATTGGTGTGCTCACTAGCGGTTTCAAGGCTTCGGAAGCTAGAAACTATATAGAAAATCTTCGTATCGCTCAGGCAGAGAACTTCCTTGAAGAGCAGAAGAAGGCGGCTGACAATGCTGCATTCGCTGAGGAGCAGACTGCTCCGGCTGAGCAACAGAACGAAACGGCTCCTGAATCTGAGGAGAAGACAGAGGAAGATAACTCTGATGAGATTAATGATGAGGAGAATGAGCAGACAAATGCTCCTGAGCAGAATAAGTTCCCTGACAAGCTAAGGGAGGGGAGTAAGGCTATTGAAGTTCCTGAGGATGCAACGGAAGAGAACCCGCTTGGCTTGCAACTTAGTGAAGATAAGGTTCCGTTTGAAATTGAAGGAAGAAAGAGTGGTGAGACATATAACATAAATGACAATGAAGACAGACAGAGACTTATAAATGACAACAAGGTGGATGATAAGGACATCTTGGATATTGATATGCCTAAACATGTACATAAGGCTATTAAGGAGTTGTGTAAGAAGATGGGATTGAAGGTTCAGTTCCTTTATATGGGCGCAAGGTCAAATGGTTGGATAGAGAATGGAACTATGTATCTTGCTCTGGACACAGAAAAGGCTACCCAGTTTGTCTTTGGTCACGAAATGACTCATGCCATCAAGCAGAAGAATCCTGAGGCATACAAAGAACTTGTTAAGGTTGCTATGGCGGTAACAACAAGGAAGAAGTTTGAGGAAGACTTGGAAAAGGTTTACCAAAACTATCATGGTATCTCTGGATATAACAATGTTGATGATTTTGTTGAGGAGGTTGTTGCTGATAACTTAGGAAAGTTTATTAATGACTTTGACTTGGCACAAAAGTTCTCTCTTCGTCTAAATCATCCTGTATTGGCAACGATTCTTCATGCTATCCAAGAGATTAAGCATCTGTTGTATGGAGACTTCTATAAGCCTGTAGATGCTTTGGAGCGTATCGTTGAAAAGGCTTACGTTGATACAGCCAATGGTGAGGTTACAAACCCTGAGACTGGCGAGGACGTTTCCTTCTCTCTCCGTCAAAAGCCTGAGCCTAAGAAGAAGGGCATCGGTTACAAGGTATTCGTCTTGAAGGATGGCAAACTCTATCCACCAATGGTAGCGAACCCTAATGGTGCTGCTACTCCAGTGGGTGTATGGCTCGATGCTGATGCGGCTCCTATTGCTGGAGAAAGCAAGACTGGCAGACCTCAGGTTAAGCAGGGTGGCAAGGGAACACAAGGCGGTAGCGGTAAACTAGCCTATAGACCAGGCTGGCATCTTGGTGTCGTGCCTTATGCTATTCAGTTCAACCGTAAGGATGCCGAGGGCAACAAGACCCTCTTCCCTAAGAATTTTGTGTTCGCTGAGGTGGAGTATGCTGCCGATGTAGATTATCAGGAGGAGGCTCGCCAAGAGGGTATCAATCCTTCCGGCAAGTATCAGCATTCCCTCGCTGGCTTGAAACATCTGCCAACTGATGGATTCTATATGTATCGTACCAACCCGAACCCTGAGACTGATCCTTGGGTGATTACTGGTGCGATGAAGGTGAATCGTATCTTGACTAGAGCAGAGCAAGCGGAACTTGTGAAGAATGCTGGTCGTGAACCTCAGCAGATTCAGGAGGGCGATATTGTTACTGATGATGTTGTGAACAGCATCAATCAGGAAATAGCTGATGCTCCTAAGTTCTCATTGAAGGTATATCATGGTAGCGGTGCTGACTTCACAGAGTTTGACTTCGACCACATGGGCGAGGGTGCCGGCTCACAAGTATTCGGTTGGGGTGGCTATGTTACATCATCTAAGAAGATTGGAAAGAATTATGCTACTCTGATGGACAATGATCCTTCTAGGGCATATTATCGCATTCAGCATTCTAATGGTACAAGGTTCGCCAAGAAATATCCTACTTTAGAATCATTCCTGCATGGTGATAAGCAAATAGCCATGAATGACAAGTTTACAGAGCAGGAAAAGATTGACTTCTACAATGAAATGAAGAAGTTGGCTGAGCCATACCATAATCTCTATGAGGTGGATATACCTGATGATAATGGCAGCAACTATCTGGATTGGGATGCTCCTATAACTGATGAACTGATTGATAAGGTAGCTAAAGCACTACCTTCTTTGCGTAGCTATGATATCAAGGACTTCAAGAAGGATAGAACCTTTGATAACTTCTATAAGACTATTTCAATGAGAAGTGTTAAGGATGATGCAACATTCAATGATGATAAGGCTGCAAGCAAGCTTCTCGCTTCTCTTGGATACACTGGCATCAAGTATAAGGCTGGTCGTAACTTTGGTGGTGCAGAGGAAGGTGATACCAACTATGTTATCTTCAAGCCTGAGGATATGAAAATCACAGAGCACACCAAGTTCTCGTTGAAGTCAAAACCAGTACGCTTTGAAGCTGGCAAGAAACTCAGCGATGAAGAGAAGAAGGAAGTCCTTTCTACATTGAAGGATGCCTATAAGGTGAATGGTGTTCCTTATCATATCGAAGAGACAGCTGGCGGCAAGGAGAAGAGAGTATATGAGCCAACTGCCGATAGCTATGTTGTGAGCGATATAACCAATCGTCCACTAAGATACTATATCACTTTGCCTGATGGTCGTGTGGCTCATCCTACTGAGGTATATCCTAATATCTCGGACAATGAAGTGAAGTCTTCGGCTACCAAGCAGGGGTTGCTTGATGATGAGGCTGACCAGATTGTTAGTGCTGCCATTGGCAACATGAAGGGTATTGCCGACAATGCCAAGGCGGTAGAGGTGTTGACAGAATTACAGAATCTCCCACATGAGACACATGATGTAGGCTACGGCTTAAACCATGTACGTTCATACAACTACAAGACTGGTATCTTCACTTCTGATGCAGCCCAAGCTATTGACTATGTTGTAAGGCGAATGAGAAGAAAGGAAGATGTTCCTGCCGAGATTTCTGCTGCTTTGAAGAAGGCGGTGGCTGATAGCTATGGTATGGTTGATAACCTCATTGATGGCATGATCAACATTAAAGTTGGGGCTGCTGAAATCAAGCCAGTTGGTGTTGGTGCTTTTGGAAATATATACAATCAGTTCCGTGGTAAAGCTAAAGCAGCTATAGAGTTTTTGAAGAAACTTGGTAGCGGTGAGGCTGCTGCTGCACTACAACATCATACTATTGGTGATATATCTTTGGTATGGGGAGATAAAAAGACTGGTCTTGATAAGATTCTGAGAAAGCATCCTGAGGTTGTTGACAATTTGCAGTCTATCATAGATAGTATGGAGGTTGTTCAGGAAAGCGACAATCGCATCAAGTTGGAATCACCTACACACTTTGCTGTTGTAAGTAAGGAGTATAAGGGTGAACCGAGAGAACAATGGTTGTTGACTGCATACGAGAAAAGAGAATCCTTGGAAAATGGCAAGAGTATGGACACTGCCACTTCTTCGTTGGGAGGTGACACAGCTCTCTCCCAATCCAAGGAATCTGCTGCAAAGATAGACAATTCTTCTGAAACTGCCAAGGAAAATGGCGAAAAGTTTTCGTTGAAGGATGAAAAAATCAAAAGTGTTGCTGAAAAGTTTGGGGTAAATGAGGATGATGTTGCTATGTATGCGAATGCAGTTGAACGAGGTTCTACTGCTGAGGCTGCACGTGCTAGAGCAAACATCAAACGATATTTATTGCAGGCAAATGAAGACAAGATTTCCTCATTTAAGGATATTATTAAGTACACCAAACCTATAAATGAAGCCTTGAAAGAGAACTTCGGTGACCTTGACGCTATGATTGAGGAACGAAGAAAGCAGGTGGAGGCTCAGCGTAATGCTATGGAAGCTGCAAGAAAAAGAGCGCAGGAAGAGGAAGAGAAGAGACAGAAACATCTTGATGAACTCTCTCTGATTCCAACTGATGAACTTGATAAGCGTTATATGGATGCCATTGCTAATAATGATGAATCGACAGCAAGGGAAATGCTTGATGAATCAGCCAGACGTAATGGTTACGGTGACGTTGATAGCGATTACCAAGGTCAGGGAGCGTGGGCTGCTCCATCAAATCCTCAATATGAGTCTGATGAGGCAAGAAGAGCCGACATAGAAAACTCTCCTGATGTAAACTTGGAAGATGTTGCATTAGGTTATAACTTGCAGCCTGATGATTATTTCGACAATCCAAGAGCATATATGAACAATACTGCTTATGGATTGGAGTCTGCTCATGTTATAAAGAATGCACTTGATGCCATTAAGAATGGCGAGAAAGATGTTAAGGTTAAGGTTTATCGTGCCGTTCCTACTTCTGTAAAGGAAGGTAAGTTGCGTAATGGTGACTGGGTTACTCCTTCAAAGAAGTATGCTGAAATGCACGGTGATAACAGGTTGGATGGAAAATATCGTATCATTGAAGATGAAGTTCCTGCAAATCAATTATGGTGGGATGGCAATGATGTTAACGAGTTCGGCTTTGATGATGGTAAGGAATACAGATATAAGAATGCCAAGAATAATCGTAAGCTGAATGACCTCATTACTTATGATAATAAGGGCAATGTGATTCCTCCTTCAAAGCGTTTCAATTCTCGCAAGAGTGATATCCGTTTCTCTCTGAAAGAAGAAAAGGAGAAGATTGTGGCTGATGCCAAGGCAAACGGAACTTATATGACTGCTCCTAATGGTGAGAAGACCAAACTGGATGCAGAACAATGGGCAACCGTCCGTACTACCAACTTCAAGAACTGGTTCGGTGATTGGGAGAATGACCCTGAGAATGCTTCCAAGGTGGTGGATGAGAATGGTGAACCTCTTGTAGTTTATCATGGAACAACAAATGATGAGACTAAAAGCGTATGGAATGAAAAGACTAAAAGTTATGATACGTCTCATGAGCCGTTTACGGTTTTCAAAAGAGAGGTAGATGGACTTCCTAATAGTGGTCTGTTCTTTAATAGTAGTGAGGATAATGCCTATGAGTATGGTTATAATAACTATGCTGTATATCTGAGTGCAAAGAATCCACTTGTTATAGATTGTAAGGGAAGCTTGTACAATTCTATTAAACATGATGGAAAAACGATGGATACCTACGATTGGGCTAACTGGGCAGAGGAGAATGGATATGATGGAGTTATCTTCAAAAACATCAAAGATGGTGTTGATTATGGTTCGATGCAAAATACAACGGATGATTACGTTGCATTTAATTCCAATCAAATCAAGTCTGCCGAGAATAACAATGGTGATTTCTCTTCTGGTAACAACGATATACGATTCTCCCTCCGTGGCTCTACTCCTTACGACAAGCAGATGGAAGAGTGGATGGAGAAGAACCATTTAGAAAAGGGTGCTGTTCCTATGGAGAAACCTATTATGAAGGAAGGCGAGAATATCTTTGATTATGCCAACAGAATGGTAGAGTGGACTCGCAATCAGAACTTATGGAAGACTGCTCCTAAGCAGACTGGATTCCAAGATGCACTCGACAAGTGGAAGGCTGATAATGGTCTTTCTCCTGATGCCTATCCACCAGTTCGTCCTCATCGTGAAAACTATTCAACAGAAATCGGTTATGCAGAAGACTTGGAGGAGTACAACAAGAGGAAGGAACTCTGGAAGTCTGCTCCAAAGCCAAAGGACTTTGATTTGTCCGTTGACTTGGAGGATATGAACAAGCAGCTTCGTAATATCAGAAGAGCGGTTCTGAATCAGAAGAACTATGACCAGAGAACGGTTAAGGCGGTATCTGACCTTGTAAGAAAGATGCTCAACATTGGATGGGGTGACGGATTGAGCAGGGGTAAGGTGGGTAACCTTCTCTCTGCTGCCAAGAATGCCACTGGAGCCAATGACGTAAAGAAGTACTTAGACAAGGCTATGGGAATCCTTGCTGAAAACTATCTTAACCGTCTCTCTACTGCCTACGACAACCTTATCAACACCAAGGGTGCAAGGGCAGACCAGAGCGGTGTAATCAAGATGGGTTCTCTTGATGCCAAGGGTCAGGCTTTCATGAGCGAGTATAAGAAGGCTATCAATATGGATGATAGTTCTCTGAATACCTATATAGCAAACATTGAGGAAGATTCTTCCAAGAATGAAGATAATGTGGAAATGAATGACTACAGACTGGCTGGCATTCAGGCTGCCATCATGTATAAGCAGCAGATTGGCGGCAATGATGCCGATATTGCCGAGTTGAAGAGACAGATTGGTGAGTTGAAGAATAAGAAGGATGCTACCAAGGAAGACAAGGATTTGTTGAAGTCTTTGGAAAAGAAGCTCTTTGAGAATAAGTTTGACCGCATTACCATGTTTGAGAATCTCCTGAATAACATTCAGAGAATGGTGAAGGAGAGTAAGGGTAGGGCAAAGGAGTTCCGAGAGGAGATTGCCGAGCACAAGAATGAAATCCTGCATCGTGCCAACTTGGATTTGGAAGGTGTGGATTCTGCCTATTATGATACCACAACTGCCAAGAAGAAGTTTGTGAATAATCCTATTCTCCGTTTCGTCATGTCTTCAACATACACATTTGAGCAGTTCTTGAAGTTCTTTGGCAGACATCATGCAAATGGTGAAGGCTATCTCTACAACTACTTTATGTCTGAATGGCAGGATGCAGCAGACGAACAGCAGTTGTATAATGAAATGAACCGCAATGCCCTTGATGAGAAGACCAAGGAGTTGTTCGGCAAGAAGAACTTCACAAAACTGGTAGGTATTGATGGCAAGGGTATGAAGGAAATGGACGTTGAGGTTACTGACTACTCCAACAAGGAGACTGGTAAACGAACCATCCATCTGAAACAAGGTCAGATGCTCTATATCTATCTGGTCAATAAGGAGACTGATGGAGAAATGAAACTCCGTGCTATGGGTATCACAGAGGAAAAAGTGGCTGAAATCGAGGAAAATCTTGACCCAAGAGTGAAGGCTATGGGTGAGTGGTTGCAGGATGAATATCTTCCTGAATGTCAGAGAAGATACCAAGCTACCCATACCAAGTACTTCGGCGCTCCTATGAAGGAGGTGGAGAACTATTTCCCTCTTGCCATCAATAACCGAGCAAGAAATATCAGGGAAGATTTGAATCAAGATACTGATGCAATAAGTCGATTGGCTGGTACTTCTACTGGTGCTATTATTACACGAAGGGTGAACGTAATTCCTCTTGATATAGAGAATGCCGATGCTTTTGCGGTTGCCTTCAACCATCTGGATGAAATGGAAGAGTGGTCTGCTTACTTGCCATTTATACAAGATGTCAACACCTTACTCTCTTCTACTCATTTCAGAAATCAGGTAATGAACATGTCTTCTGCTGCCTACGGAAGTGGTAAAACCTTATGGGAGGAGTTTAAGAAAGTGGCTCAGATTGCTGCTGGAACATACAAGCCAAAGGTTGACAATGGTATGATGGATAGCAAGATTGCTGCTGTTGTCGGTGGTATTGCTACCGCAAAGATTTCAGGTCGTTTGTGGACTGCCTTTAAACAAACTCAGTCTGCAACCACGTTCCTTACTGAATGTGACCCAGCTAGATTCTTGTGGTATGGTGTTAACCCATACGGCTCATGGCATTGGGCTTATGATAACCTTCCATTGTTCCGTAAGCGTGTAGAGCAGTTGACTGCTGGTGATGTAAAGGTAAGACAATTCTTGGATGAGTTAGAGAAATACCATGACTGGACAAAGACTATTGCAAAGGTTGGCATGTCTCCTAATATACTTGTTGACTCTGTAACTTGTGCGGTTGGTGCTCGTTCCGTTTATGAGACTGAATTGAATAAACTGACCAAGTTGGGCTATTCAAAAGATAAGGCAGAGGAGAAGGCTATACAAAAGGCATCGCTTTCATACAATAAGACTCAGCAATCGTCTGAGGGTGCTTTCTTATCTCCAATGCAGGTTGATAGAACATACGTATCTGCTGCTTTGTCGCTCTATAAAAATGCTAACTATGCTTATGGTAGAAAGAAGATTGAAGCGATTAGAGGTATAGCCAAGACGTATAGATTCTGGGGTGAACATAAAAATGCCATGATTGGTTCAATGACAAGACAGATTATGGATGAGGATGGTCTTGATGAAAATGTTGCTAATGCTATCGCAAAAAGAGCATATACAAGAACATTTTGGTATAATATAGGTACGCTCCTGAATTACATGACTATCGTTCCGATTTCTTGGGCTGCATACAAGGTGCTGCTATATCTCCTGAATGGTGATGATGATGACAAGAAAAAGAAGATGATTGAGGAAGCGTGCTTAAAAGGATTTGCTACCACAACATTTGATGATTATGTGATTCCGTTTGCTTCAAATGTCCTGAATGCAGGATTGAACATAGAAGATGGCAAGATAGGTTTTGATACTGATGTTTTCAAGTATCAGAATTTATATATCAACCCAGCTACATCTGACTTGTCGAATATCTATTCTATGATAGGTAATCAGAAATGGTGGTCTGCTGGCAACAAATTCGGTATGCTTGGCATTCAGATGCTCGTAGGATTCAATCCTGAGACCATAGGAGCACTCTATCAGGCTTACGAAGAGTTTGATAAGGATAGCGGTAATATGCCATTGGAGATTAAACTTGCCGTATTGAAGTCTATAAGTGCCCCTGAGGAGAGTATAAGAGGTCTCTATATGGATGAACTCGGTCTTGATAATGAGGATAGAACCAAGGTTCCATTGTCGGTACTGGAGCAGAGATATGCCGAGAGACAGATTAATCGTGACAACCTTCTGTCTCAGATTGCCATGCCGAAGGAAACTTTTGATGGCTATGTTGAAAAGTACAAAAAGTCTTTCGAGAAGAAGATTCAGGATAAGATGGATAAGATGGATGCTTACGAACAGAGGAAGTTTGATGCTATCTTTGATACTACTACAGACCCTGCATTGAAGGGTATGATGGAAAAGAAACGTACCAATGATGCCAATGCTGCTGCTGACGAGCAGATAGCAAAGGAAGGTCTGAACCAAGAGAAGAAGGGTAAGGAACCTAGCGAAGAGGCTTACGATGCAGTAAAGATGTCTATTGATGTGGCAGAAGATAATGCTATAAGTACATACAATAAAGTTCTCAACAAGCGATATGCTGCCCTGAATGACGAGTATAACGAGCAGACAGATGCAATGAAGTACATCTTTATGAGTAAGCATCCAAACTTCAAGGCATACAAAGAGTTGGAATCCGAGTACACCAACTATGGTAAGAAGATAAAGGAGTTGAAGGAAAAACTGGTTTCTGCTGACGGATATGATGCCAAGCAGACAATCCTGAAACAGATTCGTGCCGAGCGAGACAAGTTCTATGAACTGCAATCCAAGGTAAGATAAACAAAAAGGGGAGTAAGCGCAAAGCCTACTCCCTTTTTTCTTACTCGTCTTCGTCTTCATCCTCTCCGAAAACCTCAGGGAATCTGACTTCAACATCTGGTCTGAGAACATCAAATGCTCTTCTCAACTCCAGCATTACCCAAAGTGCTCTTTGGACGGTTGGGTAACTTGACCAGCTCTCCAAAGGAGTAATAGCTAGGTCGAGTGCTGCTTCGTTAATCTCGTTACAAACTTCGTCAACGTCTCCAAATGTTGACTGAACCATCTTCATAAAAAGTGGTAAATTCTTGTTCTGTTCCATATTGTGGTAGAAACTTTAAAGGGGCAGACTGACCTTTTGTTCAACGCATTCTACCACGTATGCGCCCATACACCATTATAGTGCACAGAAAGGAGTCTGACCCTAATATGTTACGCCTAGACAGCAGTTTGAACTTCTGCCGCCATCGGATTTTTAAAACCATATAATTTTATTATCGTGGTAGATAACTTTGAATTTTTGAACGAGGCAAAAGTACTTAGAATATTCCAATCCACCAAGTTTTGGAACCAGTTTAACACAGTTTTAACACAAGGATGCCTACAATGCCGAGGATATGAAGAGAATCCGTGAACTGAGAAAGCGA
>ERZ1034882.455-NODE-455-length-20024-cov-16.273624_pt1 | contig 20024 bp, 20 predicted proteins | sample MGYA00520606_ERZ1034882 | MGnify/ENA primary metagenome ERZ1034882 (study PRJEB33766, sample SAMN09781726) | gut metagenome | biome: gut microbiome | host: Homo sapiens | place: Madagascar | study: EMG produced TPA metagenomics assembly of the PRJNA485056 data...
AAATTATTAACCGGCAACTTCATTTTCGCAGCTTTTGCTCTGTATTCTCCTTCTGCGGTCGGTGTTGCAAAATTAAATTCATTCATAAAATATCCAGTACCTTGACAGTGCGGACATTTTTTAGTAAAGATTTCTGACAAAGATTGACCTTGTCTATGGCGGGTAAGTTCTACCAAACCTAAGTCAGAAATTTGTCCAACTTGAGGTTTTGCCTTATCTGGTTCAAGTGCGATTTCAAGTTCTTCTAACATAGCCAATTTATCAGCTCTTGACATCATATCAATAAAATCAACTATTATCATACCGCCAATGTTTCTTAATCTTAACTGACGTGCAATTTCGTGAACCGCTTCAATATTAGTTTTCAGAATTGTTTCATCTTGAGTTGATGAACTTGTAAACTTACCACTGTTAACATCAATTACCGTCAACGCTTCAGTTTGCTGGATAAACAAATATCCTCCTGATGGCATATTAACTTTGATATTCAAAGCAGCTTTAATCTCTTTGTGAACATCGGTTGCGATAAGCAAAGGTTCTGTACCTTTATACAAAGTAACTTGAATATTTTTATTCATATGCCAGTTTTGCAAAATATTTTGAACTCTTTGCATTGCAAAAGCTGTATCAACAACAATTTCTTTTACATCTTCAGTACAAGCTTCTCTGATAGTTCTATAAAGAAGATCTTGATCACGATATAAAAGATTTGGAGGTGTCATTGTTTCTGAAGCGGTAATAATGTTATTCCATTTTTCAAGAAGGATTTCTAAATCCTCTTGAATATCAGCCTCTGACTGACCTTCTGCCTCCGTTCTAATAATTACACCTACGCCAACTGGTTTAATCAAACTTACAACAGATTTTAGCCTTGCTCTTTCTTTAGAGTTTTCTATTTTTTTACTAATACTAATTCCAGGTTCATTTGGCATTAACACCAAAAATCTTCCAGGAAGGCTGATTTCTGTAGTAACTCTAGGTCCTTTATGTCCTGTAGGTTCTTTTACTACTTGTACAATAAGTTTTTGTTTTGGAGAAAGTTTATCTTTCAAAGAACCTTTACCCATAACGTCTTGAGCGTGCAAAAAGCCCATTTTGTCAACACCAACATCAACAAATGCAGCATCAATACTTGGCAAAATATTGTCAACTGTTGCCAAATAAACATCTCCTAAAATAACATCGCCTCTTGAAATAAAGAAATCTGTAACCTTTCCACCTTCCATAACTGCAGCGATATTATCACGTTCTGCAATGATAATCTTTTTATCAGCATTTTGTTGTTGCTGATGATTTTTAAAATTGTGTCTGTCGTTTGCCATAAAAAAATCCTTTATAATTCTTGTAAATCTTTGTCAAAGAAACGGGTGCGCTTGATATTAAATGTTACACCTGATGCAATCAAATTCATTAAAACATCTGCTCTCAATGCCGGAATACCTGCTTCTACAGTCCCGTCTTCTTTATTAATTGCTGATTGACCGGTTTTTAATACTATGAACAGACTTTCATCCTCAAATCTATATGATTTTATAGATTTCTTTACGTCTGTTTTTTTAATTAAACCTTTTTTGCTTTTCTTCTCGATAAAAATTTCTTCGGAAGATAAAACTTTGTCTGTATTATATCGTAAACTTTCAAAATCGTAAAGTGATTTATTAAAAATATCAACTTTATATTCTGCCCACTGCGCAGTAATATCAATTGCAGGAGCATTTTTCGGAATTTTTACAATACTTATAATTTTAGATTCTTTCGGTAGAACTTTCTCTAACTTTAGTTTGAGTTCATCTTCCGTCAAATCATTAAACAATTCTACATCAACCAATTCCCCATCGCTTTCCGCAAACAATGGAAGCGCTACCCCCATTGAAACTTTCATTGATGGGTTATAACCCAATGAATAAACTACATCCAAATTGGTTCTTGCAATCGCCTTAAAAAAAGTATTTTGCCAATCGAGATGTGAAAAATATTTTAAAATTCCTGTTTTGGTTAATTTAATTCGATATTTATAAACTTCTTTATCATAACCATTTATAGTCGTCGGATCCTTATGCTCAATTTTCAAATGTTGCGCTTTTTCACTTGCTTTAAAAGGTTTTGCGATAACTTTATGAGTTTTCAAATTTTTGCAAACTCCACAGTTTACGCATTGCTTTTCGCAAGTAGGAACAACAGATGGTTGGGGGGCATCCGGACAAGGAGTTATAGCTAAATTATATTCATTAACTAACCAACTTTTATCAATTCCTGTATCTATAAAATCCCACGCAAGTTCTTCATCTGTAGAATACTGATGTTTCGCAAGTTCTGCCAAATCAATACCTAATTCTTTAGCTGTCTCATGCCAGATATTTTCCTTAAAATATTCACCCCACGCATCAAGGTAACAACCTTTTTTATAAAGAGCTTCAATATACTTGCAAAGTGATTTATTTCCACGTGTCAAAACCGCCTCTATTTGAGAAATTACATCCTCATGATAGTTAATTTTCAACCCCTTAATATGTTTCGTTTTTTCTTTTAAATATCTGATATGTTCAGAAACTTCTTTCAAATCCATCTGCCCACACCATTGGAACGGCGTAAAAGGTTTTGGAACAAAAATTGACAACGTACAAGTTATATCAAGTCCATGATTTATGCTTTTTTCACGTTTCAACAACCTTGCACGATATTTAATCTTATTCAAAAGATTTGCCATTTCATCCATATCTTCAAGCGTTTCAGTCGGAAGCCCACAAATAAAATAGAACTTAATTCTGGACCATCCGTTTTCATACAACGTCAAAACGGCATTCAAAATCATATCTTCCGTAATATTTTTCTTTATTACATTTCTAAGCCTTTGACTACCTGCCTCTGGAGCTAAGGTCATTGTTGATTTTCTTACACTTTGAACCAAATTTGCGAGTTCAAGATTAAATCCATCAATTCGCTGGCTCGGAAGCGATACAGAGATTTTCTTTTCATTAAAATCAACAGCTAATTCTTTTATAACCTCATTTATATTTTTATAATCATTTGATGATAAAGAAAGCAAAGAATACTCGTCATATCCGGTATTTTTAACCAATTCTTTTGTAATTTTTATAATATCTTCCGCTGGTCTTTCTCTCAAAGGAAGTGTAACATGTCCGGGTTGACAAAAACGGCACATTCTGCCACATCCACGACGAATTTCTACAACTGCTCTATCTTGAACAGATGTTGAAAAAGGAATTGGGTACGATTTTAAAGCAGTCTCATATTCTAATTGAGCAATTCTTTTAGTTACTTTTCCTCCAATAGATGCAGACCAACGCCCCGCTTTCGGAGAAACCAAAGCCTTAATCCTTTCTGCTCTAGGTAAACCTTTAGTCTTTTCAAGAATTTCACAAACTTCTCTTAACGTATCTTCCCCATCACCAATCATAAAAACATCAATAAAATCTGCCATTGGCAACGGATTGTACGCACAAGGTCCACCAGCCATAATTATCGGATCATCTTCACCTCTCATATCGTTACGATAAGGAATACCGGACATTTCTAACAATTTTAAAACTGTCGGATATGCTAGTTCGTATTGAAGCGAAAAACCAAGAGCATCAAAATCTTTTAAATGTCTTTTGCTTTCAACACCATATAAAGTCTTTGGTTTGAAATCACCTTCAGGCGCATAAGCTCTGTCAGCCATCCAACCATCATGCCTGTTAACAACATCGTACAAAACCCTTACGCCTAAATTACTAATTCCTATTTCATATTTATCAGGAAAAACAAAAGCATACCTTATCTTTGCAGAATCAAAATCCTTGTTATACGACAAAAATTCTCCACCTACATACTGATATGGTTTTGTACAATTATATAAAGCTTCATTATTTTCTCTAAAAAAACAGTTCAATTTATCCTCTCAATCTGGACAGATGGAAGTTTTTAAGCGGGAGTATCCGGGAAATATTTATCAATTTCTATGATAATTCCGTCTAATGTGTTTTCTTGAAAAGATTTTATAAACTTAAATAAATCAGAATTCGGAATATCGTAGTTATACAAAACAGTTTCACCTTTATATTCACGCATAACACGCACAATGTAGTGACAACCTTGCGCATATTTTAAAAGATGTTCCGAATTGAATTTGTTTCCGTTATGATCTTTATCAATTCTCACATAATTAAAACCAGCGTAAAACTTAACTTTTTCTTTTGTTTCAGGTTTTAATTTATTATTGTGCTTAGAAAATATATCTATAACTTTCTTATTTATTTCATCTACCATATTATTATTAAACTATAATTATATAGGTCATGTCTAAATATTAAGCAAATTATTACAATTCAAAAATTTTGCTTGATAGAACTGAGTTTTTATCACAGAATAATCGTTATAAGGAGAGTTAAGAATGTTTTATATAAAGAAAACCGCATCCACAGGAAGATATGAGATTAATCTTTTTGGATTAAAAATGAAATTCCGCATAAATGGAAGTAAAGACGAAATTTATAAGGAAAAGATAGACAATTTGTTATATGAATTATCAGATCCAAGAACTTTACAAAGCGTTAAATTACCCAAAATCTTAAATGCGTGGGATTCTCTTTACACAATCGCATCAACAAATAAATCGGTTGCCAGACTTGGTGATGGAGAGTTTAAACTAATTATGGGCGAAAACATTAGTTTCCAAAAATTTGACCCCGAATTATCTGAAAGACTAAAAAATATTTTACATAACCAAAATGAAAATATTTTAATCGGAATTACAGATATTTTTGGTTATTGCCCAAACGATTATTTGCGCAGAGTAATGTGTTCTTGTAGGGAAACCTTATATAAATACATAGACTTCAATAAAAGCTATATTGACACAAATGTTAGTCGTCAATTGGATTTCACCTCACATGAACAAGGAAAAGATTATTACAACAAAATGAAATCTATTTGGAGTGAAAAAGATGTTGTTATTGTAGAAGGCGCAGGAAGTAGACTTGGTGTAGGGAACGACCTTTTGAATGAAGCAAAATCAGTAAAAAGAATTATTTGTCCTATTAAAGATGCCTTTTCTAAATATAAAGAAATCTTAGCAGAATGTTTAAAACAAGATAAAAATTCTTTATTTATTATGGCATTAGGGCCTACAGCAACAGTTTTGGCAGAAGATTTATCTAATAATGGCTACCGTGCATTAGATATGGGACATCTTGATACTGCTTACGAGGCATTTTTAAGAAATTCAAATAAATTTGTGCATATTGAAGGGAAAATTGTTTTCAACGAAGAACGCCATAATAATTTGCTAAAACCTTGCACTGATGAAAATTATAACAAGCAAATTGTTGCAAATTTTAATTAACGCTTCAATTTCCGCCCTAGAGGGAGGACAAAGGAGGGTGCTTTCCCGTAAGGGGAAATTTTTCTTGTTGCAAAAAATTAACTTATTTGCTATTCCTATTTTGTTTGATAAAATTGTACTATGATTAGAATTTTACTTGTATCTGAAGATAATAATGAAATAAATCGTTTCAAAAATATTTTTACAAAAGGTTCTTATGACTTTGAAACAATGTCAGATGAAACTCTTATTTGCGACCTTATCAGCGTGGAAGCCCCTGATATTATCATCATTGATACAAAATTTTCTCAAACAAAAGACTTAAACAAAAAAATCAAGTCTATTTGTGAAAACACAATTATAATTTTTGCTCTTTCAACACCATCAGTAGAAAAAGATTTAATTAAGTTTGCAAACGCTTTTATCACAAAAGAAATGACCGATGATTTAATTTTGTCGACTATCAACGTAAATTTGCGAATGAAAAACTCTTTAGAAATGCTTTCAAGCTCAAACAAAGATTTGGCAGATAGCTTGTATCGACTAAATGCCCTTTATACAACAAGCTCTCAATTTGCAGGAACTTTAGACAAATCAAAATTAATAAATTATATGATTGAGGGAATGGACAAAGCTTTAAGTTTTTCATTAACTTGTACATTATCATTATGCACAGATGAAACACCTGTCTTAATCCTTAATTCTCTATACGAATTGTCTGATGAATTAATCACGGCAATAAAACTTAGAACAATTTTAAATTTTAATTCTCTGTTTGAAGGGAAAACTCCGCCTTGCGAGCTTAATATTGATACATTAAAAATTGAAAAACACATCAAATATCCCGCAAGCAGATTTACATTCACCCTTTTTCAATATGATAATATGTTTGCGCCAATAAGTTTGGGAGAAAACTTTTTCGGATGTATTGAAATTTTCAAAGAAACATCATTTACGTCAGAAGATGCAACCTGTTTTCAAACAATTGCGCAACAAGTTTCACTTCCTTTAAAAAGTGCTACTCTTTATCAAGAAATTATTGAAACCAATGCTAAATTAGAAAGGTTGGAACGATTGAAATCAGAGTTTATTTCAATTGTTTCTCACGAACTGAGAACTCCTTTAACCTCAATAAAAAATTCGCTTGATATCTTGATGAGCGGAAGATGCGGAGAAATTACTCCTGCCTCAGAAAAATTCTTGGCAATGGCAATGCGAAATGTGCAAAGACTTTCCGGAATTATTAATGATCTTCTTGATTTGTCGAAAATTGAAGCAGGTAAAATGGATTTTCATTTTGCTCCAACAAATATCAATACCGTTATAAACTATGTAAAATCTGCGCTTTCTGAAGTTGCTAAAACAAAAGGGTTAAATCTTGTAACTGAAGAATACCAAAAAATCCCCGATATAACTGCGGATTCAAGGAGATTAGAACAAGTTTTAACAAATCTTGTATCTAACGCAATAAAATTCACTCCGGAAGGTAAAACTATTACAATTTCGTCAAGATTAGTAAATGCTGACGATATAAAAGTAAATGAATATTTTAAAGACAGTATCCAAAACTTGTCCGGTGAATATGTTGAAGTTTGCGTTAAAGATGAAGGAATTGGAATTGAATCTAAAAATTTATTACATGCTTTTGACAAATTTGCGCAAATAGAGAACTCACTATCAAGAAAAGCAGGTGGTACAGGATTGGGATTGCCAATCGCAAAGCAATTGCTAGATGCACACAAAGGTGCAATTTGGTGTGATAGTGAGATTAACAAAGGTTCTAAATTCTATTTTATAATTCCTGTTAGCAAAATTACTACGCAAGTTTAATATTGCCGGATTTTACGGCATTTATATCAACTCGTTGAGGAGCTTTTGCATAATTTAGGTGAGTTGTCAAAAACTCGGTTATATCAAGAGATTTTCCTTGTTTTTTAGCATCAATTGAAGCTTGTTTAAGTTGTGGAATATTTGCCTCAATTTGTGGAATTGGAGTTTCACTTCGAACAAAGTTGTCGACATAAAACGAATTTTCACCAACTGTATCATCTGCAGCTTTTGATGCTTTTTGTAATAATTTAATTCTTTCAGGTTCAACATCTGGTGAAATAATTGATTTCACATAATTCATAAATGATTTTTCTTTTGCAAAATCCATTCTGAACCCACCACTCAATGTAGCTTCTGCAATGTCTTTAACCAAAGGTTTTGCAGCTTCAAAATGTTTCCCTGCAGAAGTACACTCCATCATGCCTGCATAATCAGTCAAAAAATATTTTGATGCAGTTGCATCAGTATTATTAAGAACTTCTTGAGTAAATTCTAACATGTGTGGATTTTCTTTTGATGTTTTAGAAAAGTTCTCCATTACATAACCAAGAACACTTTTTTTACCATTTTCAGCTTTTCGCAAATCAATATTTACAGGTAACATTTCTTTTCCATTTGCTAATTCACAGATATCTGAAACCAAATTTAAAAATTTAGGTTGAACAGATTTTAATTCATTTTTAAATTTTGCAACCTCAGGATTTTTATTTGCAAAATAATCAATATTTTCCAGTAATTGCTTCGTCGTTCTTGTGTCTGCCGGTTTTTTATCAACGCCTAATGAATGCCACCCGCTTTTTGCCGGTCTTTCTGTAAACTTTGCCACATTATTTAATAAACTCATAAATTTTCCTTTTCTGATTTTGCACAGGTTTAAAAATGCGTAAAGATTAAAATTTGCGCCTTTATCACAATTTATGATTAACATAATTTAACAATGTAGAAGAAGTTTTTTAATATGCTATAATACTTCTATAGAACAGACTAGGGGAAAGTATGAAAAAAATTCTTATTGTTGACGACGAGCAAGATATAGTAGAAAGCTTAAAATTTGTACTTGAAGCAGCTGATTTTACATGCTACTGCGCATATAACGGAGAAGACGGACTTAGACTTGCAAAAGAATTAGTACCTGATTTAATTATTCTTGACGTTATGATGCCAAAAATTAATGGTTTTAAGATCAGCAGACTATTAAAATATGATGCAAAATATAAAAACATTCCTATTTTAATGGTCACTGCAAGAACTCAAGAGGAAGATAAATTAATCGGAGAGGAAACAGGGGCTGATGAATATATTACAAAGCCTTTTGAACTCGAAGAAGTAGTAAAAAAAGTTGAACAATATCTAAAATAATTAATCATGGAAACAACAGTTACAAACAAAACACTCGAAAAATTAAAATATGACCTTGTAAGAACAGGGCTTGTTGCGTATGAAACAATTGAGCAAGCAGAAGAAATTGCCAAAGCTCAAAACATCAACATAGGACAAGCTCTAATAAATTCAGGCACTTTAACAGAAGAAGCTATCCTGAAATTTTTAGAAGCAAAACTCCATATTCCATACGTAAATCTCGATGATTACACATTAGACGCAAAATGTCTAAAATACATAAATTATCTTGATGCTAAAAAGTACCGCATTATTCCTCTTTTCAAAATTGAGGATACTCTAACAGTTGCGATGGCAGACCCTTTGGATCTGTTCGCAATTGATAAAGTAATTGAAAGTGCTGAATGTTCAATTGAACCTGTTGTTTCTTCAGAAAAAAGTATTCTCAAAAAAATTGATGAATATTACAAAACAGATGAAACTGTCGGCGAAATCCACACAGAATTTAATATTGGATATGATTGGAGAGATGAACTTCACAGTGAAGATTTATCAGATAATCATATTCAAAAAATTATTCGAGCAATCCTTAAACAAGCTATTTTGGAAGAGGTTCACGAAGTAACTTTTCAAAGAGAAGATGAAGGATTTACTGTTAATTTTAAAAAAAATGGCGAAATTCAAAACAAAGGGAATATTCCACCCGTTTTGACTTCATCTTTTACCGCAAAACTAAAAACATTGGCAAAATTAGATGCCTCTGTTTCAGAAGTTCCTCAACTTGGCAAACTTAATTTTAAAGTTGATGAAATGGAAGTTACCGCAAGCATTTCAACTTTTCCAACAATTATGGGAGAAAGAATTTTCTTAAAAATTTATAAACCACCGAGAGCCTTGAACAAAATTATCAAATCAGACACGAACCTTCAAGTAATTAAATCCGCATTAAATAATCCGGGAATCATTATTGTTTGTGGCTCTCCGCTAAGCGGGAAAACACACATTATTTATTCGCTCTTGCTAGAAGCTGCAACTCAAAACAAAAATATTATGACACTTGAAAGTATCGCAAAATATACTCTCAAAAATGTTCATCAGTGCGAATTGAATGAAAATGTCGGCTTTAATATGGATAAAGCATCTAGATTTATAGAGTTCCAATCTCCCGATATTGTTTATCTTGAAGGAATAAAATCTAAAGAATCTTTTGATTATTTCGCAAACCTTGTTTTTGATAACAAAACAATAATAATGGAATTTTTGGCAAACAATATGGAAGATTTGCGCTATAAGTTGTCTTTCTCTGATTTTGAAACTCTAAAATCATTAATCAGTTGCATGATATTCATACACTCTCAAGATAGCATAGAAGTGTTCACAAAAGAAACTGTTCAGAAGTATTTAGCGTAAAATATATTGTTATATCAACAATCAGCCCCCAACTTTAATCCGCCCTCACAAGGGAGGAAACTAATTATCTTCCCTTGAGGGAAGGTAGGGATGGATGCTTTCCCGTAAGGGGAAATTACATAATATAAAACACCAAATTAATTAAAAAATCTGCAACCAACATGTAAATTGTTGACAAAATTGCAGCTTGAGTTGTTGAAGTTCCGACTTCTTTTGCACCACCTTTTGTGCTATAACCTTGCGTTGCACAAACCAATGATATCAAACCACCAAATATAGCAGCTTTTAACAAACTGATGTAAATATCTTTGGTTGAAATCCACAACCACGCAGAGTTCATATATCTTGCCGGATGTAAATCAATGGTCGCTTGTGAAACTAACATTCCACCCGCAATACCAACAAATTCCGCCAACAATACAACCATCGGAACAGTTATAACTCCGGCTATAATTCGAGGAGTGAAATAATATCCAACTGGGTCAACTTTCAATGTTTTCATTGCATCAACCTGACTGGTTACCTGCATATTTGCAATTTCAGCGGATATTGCAGTACCGGCTCTCGCTCCTATCGCAAGAGCAACAAAACCCGGAGCGATTTCTCTAATCATTACAACAGCAATAGTTCCGCCAATATAGGCTTCCGCACCACTCATCAAGAACTGCTTTGATACCTGAATTGCAATAACCGCAGCAGCAATAAAAGCAATAATTAATGAAATTGGCAACGAATCATAACTAATAGCAGCAGCCTGTGCCAAAACCGCAGAAAACCGAACTTGGAACAAGTATTTTATACTTTTTATTAAGTTTTGCACACATAGCCCAAAAAATTCTAGCACAATCTTCTCCTTGCGCTAATTGTACCATGAAAAGATTATTCGGACAAAAAATTATGAAAAAGTCAGATTACACAACTCATTACAAAAATTATACAGATATTTGTCATCACAGATTTATTCACAATCTAAATAATACATTGATTATCTTACTCTTTCATCGCAAATTTCTTTTTTGCAGTTAAATTTGAATTATCCAAATTCGCAGTTTCAATAAACTTTTTCGCTTCATTTACCGGAATTGCAAAGCCTATTCCGATATTTGAAATATTGTTATCAGGATTATAAATTGATTGAGAAATCCCGATAACTTCACCTTGTGAATTTAAAAGCGGTCCGCCTGAACATCCCGGATTTATTGCGGCATCTGTTTGTATTCTACCTTTTGCATAATCAATTCTTGAAACAATTCCAGATGTCAATGTTCCCGAAAAACCAAACGGATTACCAATAGCTAAAACTTTTTGTCCGACTTTCACATCGGAAGAATCCCCAAAAGCAATCGTTCTTAAGCGAGATTTTGGCGAAATTTTAAGTAACGCCAAATCGTTGTTTTTTCCCATTTTAGCAAGAACCGATGCTTTGTAAACTTTGCCATCAGAAGTTGTAACATCAATTTCTTTCGCTTCATCTATAACATGAGAACCTGTCAAAATCACTCCATCAGAACGTATTACACAACCTGTTCCAGCAGAAAAACCATCCGCTAAATTTGCCTCTATCGCAACAATTGCGGGATTTATTCTTTCATACACACTAATATTTATCAATTCATCCGCTCCAAAATTTTGGGCTGAAACAGGTGAAATCATTAACAAAAGAAACGTAAAATATATAACAAATTTCTTACACATATTCTCCCCTTTTAATAATATTATGTTGGATTTTGAAATTTATTCATCATCCTCAAAAAAATTTTTGGGGTTAGTTATTGTAATTATTACAATTTTAATGTATAATTCAGAAAAAACTTCACATTTTATAAGAAAGGAAATTTTTAAAATGAGCAGAATTGATTTATTTAAACAACATTTGACAGAAAAAAGAGCTGTAAAAGTTATTGCTGGTATCGACAACTTTGATATCGAAAACATTAAAAAAGTTGTATCTTCAGCAGAAAACGCTGGCGCATCAGCAGTTGATATTTGCGCTAAACCTGAAATTATTTCTGAAATCAGAAATATGACAGATATGCCAATTTTCGTATCTTCAATTGTTCCTTCTGAATTGGTTAAAGCAGTTGAATTAGGTGCTGACGCTATCGAATTAGGAAACTTTGACGTTCTTTACAAAAAAGGTATGTCATTCTCAGCTGATCAAGTTATGTCATTGGTTAAAGAAACTATGGATATGCTTGGCGATACAAGAACTTTCTTCTGTGTAACAATTCCTGGAGAATTGTCAATTGCTGACCAAATCGACTTAGCTAGAAAATTGGAAACTATGGGTATTGATCTAATCCAAACAGAAGGTCACTTCTCTGCAGACCACATTTCTGAAGGTGCTAGAGGTTTAATGGAAAGAGCAGAATTAACAATTTCTAACACAATTGAACTTTCAAGAAACATCGATCTTCCAATTATGACAGCTACTGCAATCAACCCAACAACTGCTCCATTTGCTTTCGCAGCAGGTGCATCAGCAATCGGTTGTGGTTCTTGCATCAACAAAATGGATTCTGATTTGTCAATGATGGCAACTGCTAAAAGCCTTGTTGAAATCGCATCAAGAAATGCTTTGAAAGTTGTTGAATTAGTTTAATAACTAAAAAAACAGATCTAAAAAAGCTCCCTAATATGGGAGCTTTTTTATTGTAAGAAATTTTTAATAAGTCATTTGCTAATTGTCGTTTAAGATTTTTTCAAAACAACCACCACGATTATTTACAGAGTTTCAAGAAGAAGAAAATAATCCCACGATAGCGAAATGAACAATAACTTGTTAGTGAAACAAACAATAAAAAGCTTTACACAAATATATGATGTAGGAACGAATATTGACACAAAGGGTTACAAACAGTCATTGTTTGAGCGTAGCAAGTTTGACTGTTTTTTAGCATCTAAAAATCGCACAGTCTAACTATTTTTCTTCATAAACTTTTCATACAAATCAGGGCGTTTGTTTTTGGTTCTCTCTAAACTCTGTTGAAAACGAAATTCCTTAATTTCCTTATGATTCCCGTTCAACAAAACTTCCGGAACCGCCAAACCTCTGTATTCTCTCGGTTTTGTGTAATGTGGATATTCTATCAAACCATTTGAAAAACTATCATCATCAGCCGATTCAATTTTCCCTAATGTTCCTTCTATTTTTCTACTAACCGCATCTATTAAACACAATGCAGGTAATTCTCCACCAGTTAAAACAAAATCACCTATTGAAATTTCTTTTGGTTTGATAATCTCTCTAATTCTTTCATCAAACCCCTCATAATGCCCACATAACATAACAATTTGGTCATACACAGCCAAATCATTAACCAAGTTATCCGTCAACGGTTCACCTTGAGGAGAAAGCATTACAGTAATTGAATTTTTTATTTTTTTAATACTTTCATAAGCATCAACATAAGGTTGAGCCATCAAAACCATTCCGGCTCCGCCACCATATGGAGTATCATCAACCTTTTTATGTTTATCTAGCGTAAAATCTCTTGGATTTATAACATTTACAGACAAAATATCTTTATCAACAGCACGTTTTAATATGCTATAGCTACAACAATCTTCAATCATTTCAGGGAAAAGTGTAAGAACATCAAAAATCATTCTATCAATCCCTCGATATTATTGATTATAATTTTTTTGTTTTTTATGCTTACATCAGTAACAATCGCTTTTACAAACGGAATTAAAACTATGTCTTTAGAATTTGTTTTAACGGACAATAAATCGCTTGCACCATTATTAGAAACACCTACGACAAAGCCCTTTTTTATGCCATTTTGATCAAAAACCTCAAGACTAACCAATTCATCAATCAAAAACTCATCTTCTTCAAGGTTTTTACGAATTGTTTCTTCTTCAACATAAAGAAAAGCACCTTTATATTCCATAAGTTCATTAATTGAATTAATTCCTTCAAAGCAAACCAAAGCGACATTTTTATGAAGTCTGCAACTCTTAATTGACAATTGTTTGTAATCATTGTCAGTTTTCACAAAAACCTTATCAAGAGAGCAAAAGAAATCTTCTTGATTCTTTGTAAAACCAACTTTTGCCTCACCTTTAATTCCGTGAAAATTTAAAATCTTACCAACTGAAACATATTTAGTCATAGCTACTAAGCTTCCGGTGTTTCTTCAACCTTTTTAGGTTTTCTGCCTCTTTTAGGTTTTGGAGCTTCTTCTACAACTTCTGCATCAGAAACTTTTTCTTTTTTTTCAGCCTTCTTTACTTCAGTTGCCTTTTCCGCCTCTTCAGTTTTTTGCTTTTTAAATTCTTCTGGCAAATCCGGTCTATCTTCATTCCATCTATCCAATCCCATTTGAGAACGGATTAAACCAATACCAACGTGAACTCTCCACTCATCCATTTTTAATTGAGCTGCAATAATTTTATGGCAACCGATTGGAGGCAATGGCAACAAAGGTTCGTACAAGTTTTTAATAGCAAATAATTGATCAGGTGAAATAGCCAATTTACGTTTAGGGAATGGCAATTTCGGCAACATCATTTTTTGTCTGATTAAATTGATACCGAAGAAAACTTTTCTAGGTTCTAAACCGATTTTTTCACCGATTACTTCATGGCAATCAGGGTTTGGTAACGGCAACATAGATTTATATAACAATTCAATTTGTTCAAGCTGTTCCTTACTAACCAAAAGTTGTTTAGGAGCTTTTCTTTGTTGAGGGCGACGGTTAAAGTTATTGCCTCTGTTAAATCCACCGCCTTGAGGTCTTCTGTTTTGGAAACCACCTTGATTGTTGTAAGGTCTTTGCGGTCTATTATTTCCATAACCACCTTGATTACGATTATAACCGTTGTTATTGTAACCACCTTGACGGTTGTTATTATAACCGCCTTGATTTCTGTTATATCCACCTTGTTGGCGATTGTAGCCACCGTTTTGTCTATTTTGATAACCACCTTGATTGTTATAAGATCTTTGTGGTCTGTTGTATCTTTGTTGAGGTTCAGAATTACCACCAGCACTGTAATAACGAGGAGCTTCCTCTGTTCCGCCTGCACTGTAGCCATTCAAATATTGTGGTTTTTCTTCTGGTTGAGCGGTTGCTGCCGGAGTTGTGTCATTAGATGGAGAAACCATCATTTTCTTATCCGGATATAAACAATCTGGACATATTACTCTTTTGGGGTTCTTTGTTTCAAACTCACGACCGCATTTGATACACTTGTTTACATACATAATAAAAGCCTCTTAATTAAAAAATAACGTAATTTCTGGGTTAATAATAAATAATAAAGTAAAAAATTCTCCTCAGTAATAAAAAATCGATTTCTAACTCTATATTAATACATGTATTATAGCATGCTTTTCAAAATTTTGCAACATGCAAAACACAATCAATTAAAATTGTTCCAAACTTTTTACACCATCTTTGGTCAATCCACACAATTTAATAACTTGTTTTTCAACAACTTTTGGATTATCAAGTTCTTCTTTAAATGTTTTCAACGCACTTTCTGCCTTTTTTAACACTTTTTTCCATCTTGTCAAAAATGGCTTTTTACATCTAATAATTTCTCCAGTTCTATTATTTATCAATAAATTAATTTTTCCTAATGCTAACTCGGAACTGCCAACAATCTGTTTATCAGACGGAGCAGGCATCATATAATACCTCTTATCATAAAAAGCAGTCTTTTCACCCATTCTCAATGTATTCGGAATTTCAGAGTGAAAAAAATCCCCCTTAAACTTTGTTACAGTTTTACGATTTAAATTTACTAAAATAGTTGCTAAATCTTTGTGAGCATTATTTGAAATAAAATGGGGGTTACCTGTAAAACTTTGATTTGATTGAATTGCTTGTATTTTCATTGTCATCCATAAATTAATTAACTTTTTCAAAATTCTATTTTTCTAACCAAAATGTTACAGGACCGTCATTTATTAATTCAACATCCATCATAGCCTGAAATTTTCCGGTCTTTACAGGAATATTTTTATTTTTTAAATATTCAATAAAATAATTATATAATTTAACTGCGACATCCGGACTTGCTGCCTTATCAAAAGATGGGCGTGTACCTTTTTTGCAATCACCACATAGAGTAAATTGCGAAACGACTAAAAGTTCGCCTTCGACATCTGTTACAGACAAATTCATTTTTTCATTTTCATCTTCAAAAATTCGAAGTTTACAAATTTTGTCAGCTAACTTTTCTGCGTTTTCGAAAACATCTTCTTTTTCTACTCCCAAAAACACAAGTATTCCTTTGCTAATTTCGGAGATTTTTGCCCCGTCAACAGTAACAGAAGCTCGTTTTACCCTTTGTATTAATGCTTTCAATTATTTTTCTCTCCATCTTTTTTATCAACTTTTTTAATCTTTAGAACATCATTCTCAATTTGCATTTCAATTGTATCATTTTCAGGATCAATCTTTAAAAGTTCAATTATTACCTTTGGCAGAAACAATGACCAACCATTTCCTGCTCTAAACAACTTTCTTTCCATTTTACCTCATAATAAAATTTTTAACACGTTTATAACATGTACTTTACAAAAGAAAAGAAATAAGTTATATTTTAATTAGTTAGTATTATGTTATAAACATGTTAGTTATGAGGAAAAGTATGAAAAAAGATTTTACTTTAACAGAAAGAGCTATGCACGTAACCCATTGTGACAACATTGGAAATAATGTTAGAGATATGAAAGAAAATATTAAATCAGCTGCATTCACCTTAGCTGAAGTCCTTATCACACTCGGCATCATTGGTGTTGTTGCGGCAATGACCCTGCCAACATTAATAAATGAAACTCAAAGAAAACAAGACGGCGTAAAGATAAAAAAGTTTTATAGCATAATGCAACAAGCAATAATTATGTCAGAAAGAGATAACGGCTCTGCGGCTGACTGGTTACAACCTGCAGCAATAAGAGATGAAGATGGGAAAATCGTTGATTACAACCAAGCAGCAACCCTTGAAATATTTAATCAATATTTAGCACCTTATATAAAAACAGTTCAAAAACAACAAAATACATCCCCAATGGTTACTTTCGCAGATGGCTCAACTATAGACATGACAAAAGGGAATTGCATAGATATTATTTTTGACTTGAATGGAAGTAAACAACCAAACTCATTCGGAAGAGATCAATTTGATTTCTTATTGTGCGATAGCAATTATAATGAGCGATATTTAGGAAAAGATAAGTATTTTGGACCACATTCACAAGCAACTTTAACTCAACAAGGTAGAGAAGCAGCATTACAAACTTGTAAGACAAACCCTGATACTTGCGGAGTTTTATTATTAATAGATAATTTTGAATTTAAAAAAGATTATCCACACAGAAGATAGAATTAATCGACTTTTCCTCTCAACTGTCCGCAAGCAGCATCTATATCAGCTCCACGTTCCAATCTCACTGTCACTTTTTTACCGGATTGTTCAAGTAAAGATTTGAAACGCATAATTGAATTACCTGACGGCTTTTGATAATCGTTCTTTTCTGTAGAATTATATGGAATTAAGTTAATATTACATTTTAAATCGTGCAAATATTCAACCAATTCTTTTGCGCTTTGCAAAGTATCATTCAAATCTTTTATCAATAGATATTCTATTGTAATTCGCCTACCTGTTTTTTCAATATAGCTTTTCAATTCTTTTTTTAATTCAGGCATAGAATATTTGTTTTCAATTTGCATCAACTGTTTTCTTATTTCATGATTTGGCGCATGCAAAGAAATTGCTAAAGTTGATTGCATATCCAATTCCGCCAATTTTCTTATACCAGGAATTATTCCTGATGTTGAAACTGTCAAACGCCTTGCACCTATTTGAAAGTTTTCGTTAAATATTTCCATCGCTTTCAAAACATTATCAAGGTTTAATAAAGGTTCACCCTGTCCCATGAATACAACATTTGTAACCTTCAATCCAGTATCTCTCTGAATTGTTAAAACTTGCTCAATAATTTCTTTATAAGACAAATTTCTTACAAAACCTCGTTTACCAGTTGCGCAGAATGAACAATTCACAGCACAACCAACTTGAGAACTTACGCAAGCCGTCAAATTTGCTCTATTGTCAAACCTCATCAAAACAGTTTCAACACACTCACCGTCAGGATATTCAAGCAAATATTTTAAAGTTCCGTCAACACTTTCTTGTTTAACCTTAATTTTAGTATCAGAAACCGTCGCAACTTCTTTCAATTGTTCTCTAAATTTAACCGACAAATCAGTCATTTCATCAATAGATTTGACAGATTTTAAATAAATCCAATTGTGAATTTGTCTTGCTCTAAATTTTGATGCGCCAAGTTCATCTGTAATTTTTTCTATTTCTTCTAAATTCAATCCTGAAAGTACTTTCATAATTTCCTCTGTTTTAAAATTTATTTTTGAGCCAAATTTATTTTTTCTTTGTAATAATCTATTATTTCAACCATTGAATGTAACATCATAGCAATAGGTTGCGCATATTCACGCCATTCATAGAACCCGCAAGATTTTGGTAAAATACATAGCGGATTATCCGGAAAATCTCTGCAAATCTGCGGTCTGTTTTTGTAATCAGAGCATTTTTTACAATCATTTAATTTCGGACAATGGTAAAAATAAACATCTTCATCAATTGTTTCATCCAACAAATTCAAATATTCAGGATAAATTTTACGAGCTTCTTCCCTAGAATTATAAGGAATAAAAATTGAAGTAAATTGTTTTGCAAACTTATCACCGTTTGCAGCTCTTTTTTTTAATTCATCAGGTGAAAACTCTGAACAAGCAAGATTACAACAAGTCGCACAACCTTTACATTCATAATTTTCACGAAGTTTTAATATTTCTTGCCATTTACGATAAATCTCATGTGATATATCATTTTCAAACATATCTAAAACTGCGATTTGCCACTGAAAACCTTTTGAATTTTCTTTATACTTATCAAGTATATCTCCCTGAAAATCTTTAGGTTTAATCTCGTCAATACGGAGTTGAATTGCATCAGAAGTTTTCATAAAAATCTCCCGATACATAATTTTCATCTTGTTTACAGTATGCTCTAAATCACTCATATCAAAACTTTACCACTTAATTAAAGATTAAGAAATATCCCATCTTCCGCAAGTGCCACCCCAACGAGCAATTATATTACCTTTAATGTCTTTAATTTTTTCTACGTGATGAATATCTTCGCCACCTTCAACAATCGTAATAACTTCACAATTGTTAGAACATCCGGTACAGTCACAAGTAATTGAATGGAAATTCATTTCTCCAACTTCCCAACCTTTGAAAGTTGTTTTGGCATCTGTATATTGGTGATTTTCCATTGCCAATAATGCTGCACCTATTGCACCCATTGTTTGATGGTGATCAGGAACAATAACTTTATGTCCCAAAGCTTCTTCAAATGCTTTTACCATACCGGAATTTGTTGCAACCCCTCCTTGAAAAGAAAATACAGGTAACAACTCTTTACCTAAGGCTAAGTTAGCCAAATAGTTACGAACAAGCGCTTGACAAAGTCCATACAACAAATCTTCTACAGGATATCCCAATTGTTGCTTATGAATTAAATCACTTTCAGCAAATACACCGCAACGACCTGCAATACGAGCAGGGTTTTCTGATTTTAGAGCAGTATCACCAAATTCTTCAATAGGGACATTTAATCTTTGAGCTTGGTGATCTAAGAAACTACCTGTACCTGCAGCACAAACAGTGTTCATCGCAAAATCAGTAACAATACCATCTCTCAAGATAATAATTTTACTATCCTGCCCACCAATTTCCAAAATTGTTTGAACTCCAGGGACATTAATACTTGCAGCTACAGCGTGAGCAGTAATTTCGTTTTTTATAATATCTGCGCCAACCAAAGCACCCGCCAAATTCCTACCAGAACCGGTTGTACCAACACCCATTACATCATAATCAGTAATTCTTTTGGCAAAAAGTTCATTCAATCCTTTTTGCACCGCCATAACAGGTTTACCTGCAGTTCTAAGCATATAACTGTCAACATACTTACCTTTTTCGTCAACAAGCGCAAGCTTTGTAGTAACCGAACCTACATCTATCCCTAAATATACTGTTAAACTCATATTTCTACTTCCCTTTTCAATTATCTC
>ERZ1034882.456-NODE-456-length-20006-cov-5.581174_pt1 | contig 20006 bp, 18 predicted proteins | sample MGYA00520606_ERZ1034882 | MGnify/ENA primary metagenome ERZ1034882 (study PRJEB33766, sample SAMN09781726) | gut metagenome | biome: gut microbiome | host: Homo sapiens | place: Madagascar | study: EMG produced TPA metagenomics assembly of the PRJNA485056 data set...
AGTCCATATAGCATACCGACATCTTTAATGTAACTGCGACAGCTATCATTATTATGCGCACAGGCAGGTTCGTTACATAAGATTTGCCGGGAACAGCTATTGAAATCTGTATAATAAATATTAGCCCAAGAACTGTCCGTCGCACGAATGACTTCATACATTCCATCGGAATTATAAGTGTGACTTTTGTTCATAAAGCCATCAACATCCGTAATCAAAGAAAGTGCATCGGCATCATTGTGATATTTAACGCTTGATGTATCTGGTGTTTCATTTGTTAGCGGATTCGAATTGCATGAACAAAAGCACAGTGCGCATAAGAGCAACATAGCAAGCGCAAGCAGGAACACAGGAATGCGTTTCTTCATCGTTGACATTTGATAAGCCTCCCATCTGATGGGTTACATCGGGTTTCTATTCGGACAATTTTAAGTGCCTGTGCACAGGCACTTAAACAAATCAGAAAAACTTACTTCGGGTATACATACATTGAATTCACTGCAATTATATCACTGCAACCGCAAAAAATCAACGAAGGTGTAATAAAAGACTGTTTTTTGCTATGAAAACGCAAAAACAGGTTCTGCTTACAGATTTACATCGGACTGAATGGCCGTGTATTCGGAGATGCCCTTCCAATAGTTTTCCTTGCTGATCATTCCGTATTGTGCAAAGGGACCTTCCCTTTGCTGGATCGTACCATCGTCCATCACGGTGTGATAGGTTACGCTTTGAATCCCGCAGCGTACCAGATAGGCGTCCTGCATATCCGCCACGATTTCGGCGGAGGTTTCTTCCCCCATATTGTCTGCGACAGGAAGTTGATTTACCATGTTGCCGGTTGTCAGGTCTATGGAATAATAGTCGTGGATCATGTACGAGTTATCTCCGTTGGGGCGATGGATGGTAAAGGCAAAATGGTCGTCCCGCAGTTCATTGACATAAATGGGCGTGTTCTCATTCATGTCAAGATTTTCCAACAGGGTAATGGGGTTTTGCTCACCGAAGATGATTTCCTTTACCGATTTATCCGTGTAGTCAATATACACATACCGGGTCAAATCCACAAGCCCATATTTTGAGGATGCGTTTTCGTCTGTATAGATACAGGTTTCCTGCTGCGTATCAACGTCAAATTTCCCGACCGACATCGTTTCATCGGTAAACCGGTGCTGCAATACGATGCTTCTGTCCTGCACAGCCGCAATACTTACGGTTTCGTCAAAGGTACACAGCTCCTGCAGGTTATGGTCGGACAAATTCAGGCATACCAAACGGGACGTGGATTTCTCGCCGCTGGGAATCGTTTGAATCCAGAACAAATTGTCGCCGTCAAAAGCCAGGTTTGTAGTCAGATTTGCAGCAGCTGCACCGGTATAGATTTTTTCTCGTTCGCTGCCGTCCAGATTCATCCTCCAGATTTCCCCGTTCGGAGAGAAGAAATACAGGGAATCCGCACACGCGGCAAATCCCCCGCGGGACAATTCCGAATCCAGATAGCTGGTGCAATCGGGCGTTCTGTGCGAGCAGTTCGGCTGCGCACACAAATAGACCATTCTCTGAGAAGAAAAGTCAATGTACACAATATTGGAAAAGCTCTCTCCGGTATCGACGGTACGGTAAAAACCGTTCTGCGTCTGTGTGCCGGGATTGCTTATGATGTTGTATAGCAATTCTAACGGTTCTTTTTTGCCTTCGATCAAAACCGGTGTCTGAATTTCGGCGGTGGGCGTGTTCTGTGCCGCAGGGGCGTCTTTATGCTGCGGCTTAGAACAAGCGAACAGAATCAGCACCGCAAAAATCACACACGGGATGATCCGGATAAAGGGGGTAGTTTTTTTCATAGCAATACACTCCTTAGCTTGTAGATAAAGCCTGTTACCGGAAGATTTGTAGGGATGGGTCTTGACCCATCCGCACATCTGGCCGCGCGCAGCGCATAAAATCGCGCCGAATGGCGCGCGGTTTTCTCGTAATGTCGCGCTTTTGGTAAGGCAGCACGGAACGGTCAAGACCGTTCCCTACAAAACAACTGAAAGGTTGCAAAGGGTACATAAGGTCAAATAAGGTTTTCCGACAGTCTGAACTCCTTATTCGTAGGGGATAAAACTCTCCGCAAAAATCACAAAAGCGGTTCGTCGATGGGGGACTGGATCATGGTATAGACGGGGTTGGAATTCAGGTAGTCCTCCACCGACACAATGCCGGGGCGTCTGTACGCAATGCCGTCCACAACTTCCTCCTTCGCATCCACCAGCAGGGAATCGTCAAACTTTGCCAGAATCGCAAGGGGCGTTTGCGTTGCCCTTGCGTTGTTGTACAGGGTGATTTCCTTGGCAGAACCATCGGTAAGGTCAACGGCATATTGTGTGTAGTACAGGGCAATATCTCCGTTTTCCTCATAGCGGTTATCGTACAGATGATTCAAAAGGACACAGTTGCCTGCAAAGCCGACTATAAACAGATTGTCCGAATCGTAGGGCAGTTCGCTTTTGCGCACACAGGCAAGGTCGCATACATTTTCTGCGACTTGCTCCTCCTGTTCGGACTGACGGCTGCGCTTATACAAAGATACCCCTTGCGCATCATACCGCAGATAGACAAGCTCCTGCCCGTTATGCTCCTCAAAGCAGCTGTTTCCGGAAAACGTAAGCAGGTCGGTTTCTGTTTTTCCGTCAAAGGAAAGTTCAAAAATGCGGCTTTGGGAATCGGACGATGCCGCATCTTCCATAGAAATCGTCTTTAAGATAAACCCTGTATCGGAAACACCGCGCAAAAAAAGATTCGTTTGCCCGGCGGTTTCGGGCAGCGAATAAATCTCGCGGTAGGTGCCGGAATCCATGCCAATCGCCCCGATAAAGGGCACCGATTGCACGGAGCCGTTGCTTTCTACAATTTGATACCCACTCAAAACGATTTCGTTGTTGCCGACAATGGCGCCTTCATTCAGTGTGATGCCGGAACCGAATGTATACAGTGTGCGGCGGTTTTCTCCGTTTACGTCCATACATTCCACGCGGGAAGGGGCTGCCTCGGCGGACCACGAATTGTAACTGCTGTACACTAAGAAAAGGCGGTCCTTGTACACGGCAGGGAACACCGAAAACCCGTCGCTTTCTATGTAAGAGGTGCAGGTGCCTGTATTGTGCGCGCAGTTTGGCGCACCGCACAAATACACCCTGCTTGCGGTTGCGTAATCCGTATAAAAAAGGTTGGCATAGCCGTTTTCGTTGGTGATGACCTGATAAAAACCGCTTTCGTTTCCGCTGCCGCGGGTAACCATATCCAAGGACGCAGCCACCGTGTAATCGTAGATTTGTGTATCGTCTGGCAAGGCTTCCTGAGGTGCGTCATTGCCCGAAAGCGAGCCGGAGGAATCCGATACAGGCGGACGGTCAGGTTGTGTGACGTTCGTGTTTGGTGCGCACCCCGACAACAGAAAAAGTCCTGCCATCAAAAATGGAAAAAGTTTGTGGGACATCGTTTGTTTTCCTCTTTACTGATTTTGGCGAACCATAGCCGCCAACGAATTGCTTTACAAAATTACAGCACATCGTCGTTTATTTCTATATAATTCGGAATATTATTCCAATAGTCACTTTTGGAAATCAAGAAAACATTCGGCAGCAGCATCGTTGTGGTGATTTCCTGCCCGTCCGGCGCTAAATCCGGCACAGCATATTCCTTTATGCCGGCTTGTACAAGAAAATAGTCGAGTCCTTCCTGCAAAATATGGACATCGTATTCATTCCGGCACAGTGTCAGAGCCTGAAAGGTATTCTTCTCCAGATCAAAGGCAAAGCTGGCGGCTTTGTCCGCATCCGCAGAATCGGGGATTGCCGTTAACAAGATATGGTGATCAAAGGCGTCTGCGGATAGTTGCAGGTTGGTGTAGGCGTCCCCGTTTTCATCGGTAACGGCACCGGAATACAGGCAGACGGCGGACCCGCTTCCCAAATCGTACTTATATAAACCCGGCTGTTCCGCATCCCAGTAAAACATGGTATTGTCGAGATACAGTTCACTGCGCGTCCCTTGCCGCCATTGGCAAAGCGGCTGTTGCTGCCCATCTGTGGAAAGCAGAACGATTTCATGCACCTGCTGCTTAAAAGCATTTACAAGCTCCTCACTGGAGAGATCTTCCGTGATTGTGACGGGATTCAAAATATTTTTCAGCACGATTTTATCCTGATAGGTTCCTACGATACGATGCCGTGCATCCTGTGAAAACTGACAGATTTCACTTTTTTCCCCGGTAGTCAGATTCAGCCGTGTTAAGGAGCGCGGAGAAGAGCTTCCATCTTCTTGTACAAAATAGTTGATATAGTATAAATTTTCCGCGTCCGAAGCAATGCAGCCGTCTGCAATGGTTTCGTTGGGCGCGATTTTTGTGAGAACCTGACGATTGGAGCCATCCAGATCATATCTTGCGATATATCCCTGCTGCATCTCGGTTTCACGATCGGCAAAAGCAGGGGTATTTAATTTGAACAGAATCAGATATTCGGGGGTAAGCGAAAAAGAGCAGCCCCCTACGGTGCTTTTGAGCCAGCTGGGATCGGATTCGTCCGTATGGTCGCCGGTTATACGGCTGGAAAGATAGATGCGGCTTTTTGTTGCGTAATCCGTATAAAGAATATTGCCGTCCCCAACAGGTCGGTATAAAACCTCATAACAGCCGTTCTGGTTGCCGACCATCCCGGAGAAAATGATCCCGTTGTGCGAGGATATGATTTGCATTTGCGGCAGAGCTGCGGCACCCCCGGCAGAAAGGGGCGTTTCCTCGGCGTTTTGCCCAGACAAAACGCCTTCTTGCCGGGCGCTTTCAGCGGCAGAGGTTCCGCAGGAGGAAAAAAATAAGGCAATACAAAGGCAGAAAACCAAAAGACGTCTATGCAAATAGTTCATACGCAACGTACCTTTCTATCGTGCGGGGAACAGTGCAGTCAAGGCTGCGATTCTTCCAAGGTCGTATACAGCGTGCAGGACACGGTTCCTTTCATTTTGATGCCGGAAACTTTAGAGGAAAATCCCACGGAATAGGTTCCGGCTTCCCACGGACTTGTCGAGTAAATACAGTCTGCCGTCTGCGCCGGTACCACAAAAACCTGCCCGTTTACGTTCACCTGCAAATCCGTATTGCCGGTATTGGTGACGGTCATTTTCCAATAACGGGAATCACCGGGAATCTTCATATCGTAATTCACATACTCTCCCGCAAGATCACCGGAAAAACCGTTTGCTGCGTCACAGGGGGCAGCTTCTTTCTCGCCGTCGGTACACTCGATGTAGCTGCACATATTGGTCTGGGGATCATACGAGGTGGTCAGTGCCGTAACGCAGAATACGCCAAGCACGCCAAGCGTCAGGACGAGTGCTGTTACGCGATGCAGTTTCATTTTGTAGTCCTCCAATCTGAAGCATTGGAAAGGGCGGATGTTCGGGCAATCTATAAAGCAGCGCCGCACAATTCTGCGCGTCGCTGCCTGATTCTTTGTAAGAAATGATGATAGAAAATATACTATTTTATCATCATTGTATCACAGCTTTCGGCAAAGTTCAACAAAAAATTGCGTATATGTAAAAAATATGTATCAATACTGCAAGGAAGCAAAAATCATCACAGCCGCCATTATTCAACCATCTTGAATTTCGCCTGCATTTGCGCCACACATTTCTCCAAGGTTAGATTGCCGGAGCGATACGCCCGAAAGGCTGGCCACATGGCGTCATCCCAACCAAAGGGGGCAAGATAGGCGTCTGCCGGCAGTGTGCATACCGCACGATACTGCTGATAATGGCGTTCCTGCAAAGGGAAGGTATGCATTTCGGCCGACGAAAACCGCGCAAAATCCGCCTCTCGGTTCATCAGGGCAGACTCCGTTGTGTAAATGTTCTGTGTAAAGGCGCCTGTACCTAACAGATATTGCACAAACTGCTCCGCGTAGTCCTTTTGGTCGGAAGCAGTGCTTATCCCCAGACAGTCCGCATAAGACTGCCGATATTTACCTGCTGTCGGCATGGACAGGATCTTCAGTGTGATGCCGTTTTCGGATTCTGCGGTGCTCAGGCGCTCAAAAGTATCCTCGTAGAAAGCGCCTTGCCCGTAACAGAAAAGTGCGCTGTCAAAAAAGCCCTTCGACCAATAGTACGGTGCATTTTCGGAAATACGATAGAGGTGCGTTTTTTCTGACAGGAGCGTGTTCAAATTCTCTAAATCGAGTTGCATGGCGGCTATGTCTCTTGTGCTGTCCAGCAGAAAAGCCCCAACGGTTTCGTTGACCGCGTAAGCGTTCATACAAGCAAACAGCGTATACGGTGCATTTTCATCTTTCCAGCGCATACCAAGGTCAAAAATTTGTGTCCACGTCAGCGAATCGGTGTCCCATGTAAGACCCAACTGCTCGCCCAAGGTCTGGTTGTAAATCAGATACTGCGGGTTTACCCCCAACGGAATCGCGCGCAGGGTTCCGGTTTCGTCACGCAAGGGCGCAAGCATAACGGTGTCCAGCGCGTCAAGGTCAGGGCAGCCCGAAAGGCAATCATCCAAGGGCGCTAAGGAACCTGCGTTCAGGATGCCTTTGCCATCCAAATACTGCCCGGACAATTTCCCCGGCAGCAAAAACAGATCCCCGATATCCCCGGTCATCAGACGCAGGTTGATTTTTTCGGCATATTGTTCGCTGTGATGCAGGTAGTCATCGGCAGATTTATAGTCGGTATCCCACGAAAACTGAACATCCGGATGCGCTTTGGAAAATCTGCGGGCAGCAGCGTCCAACGCTTCCTCTTTGTAGGGCGCAGTGATCGTGAGCGTGACAGCAGCAGCGGCATCCGGCAAATAAGGGGTGAAGCGCCACAGCGTTTTTTCCGCTTGCCGAAGGTTGTCAAACCAGACGGTATAGTCCGCGCCCACGGCAAAGTCAGCCCTCGCCATCTTGTTTTGGGTATAATCGTCCGGGGATTCCGCACCCCAGTCAAACAATTTGTACAGCGTCACGCCGCTGGTCGGGTCCAAGGCGTAAATGCTGCCCTGCGCACCGATCGTGGACGAACAGACGAACAGCTCATCTTTTCCGCTGCAGAATACCTTCTGCGGGGCAAGCTCACTGTCGCTCTCTCTTTGCCAATGGGTTTTCTTTTCCTCCAAGCTGTACTTCACCAGCAGGGGCGCGGCAGAGGTACGCTGAATATAATAGAGATTTCCCGCACTATCCAAGGCAAAATCGGTCACGTTTGCGATTTTTTTCTCGGTCTGCGCCTGCGTGTCATACAACACCAGGGTATCAGCCAAGCTGTTGGCTTCATCCTGCCCCATCAGCAGGACATAATTCTGCCAGACTGCCATCTTGTCTGTAACGGCATATTGAAACGGACATTCCCCCAGAGTCTGCGCGTCTTTTTCGGTCGGATACAGCGTGTATTCGTTTGCAGCCAGGTCTTGCGAAAGCAGCCATAATTGACCGTCCCGCCAGTAGGCACCGCACAAAATGCTGCCGGATTCAAATTGTTCCTGTATCCGGGACGTGTCCGGGACAGCCACGGCAGAACCGTCGGCCGCATCGGTAACATCCAGAATACGCCCGTCCTGCGCGCTGAAAGAGAGCTTTACCACCGCATCGTCTTGCAGAAAGAACTGCTGCTGAAACCGATACGAGTCTGTCAGCGTTTCGCTTTCGGCAGCATCCGCCCGAAAGGCATAACGCATAACCGAAGGGTCAATCACGCCGGAGGATTCCCCGCCGGAGGGGGACTTCTCCGGTCTGCTGCAGCCTGCCAATAAAAATGACAGGCAGAAAAGTACCTCTAAAACGGCACAGAATTTTCGCATACAAACACCGACTTTCTTTTCATAACTTTACCCAAAACCAGCCCTACCAAAATCACGGCTACCGTTGCAGCGGCGGACAAAATCAGCCCCGTCTGCAGTTTTGTGAACAGCGCCCGGCTGTAAGCGCTGCCATCTGCCGGGAATGTCTGCTGCAGCCAGCTGCGGTAATGGTCAAATCGGAACAGACTTTCCGACGGCAGAAATCCCGGCGGGACAAACAACGGCATACGCACAAGGCAAACCGATCCCGCCGCCAGCAGGCACAACAGCGCGGCAGCCTTGACGAGCGAAACCGCCAGCTGCCGGCGACGGGATGTCAGATACTGCTTGAGGTACAGCTTCTGCAAGGCGAATTCTGCCTGCGACAGTTCGGCTTTTTCCAGCAGGAACAGCGCCCGGCACAACAATGCCCAGACGACAAGCAGCGCAGGGAACAGCCATAGCGTATAGCATTGGCAGACAAACGCAGCTGCCCAGCTGTAATCCCTCAGGGTGAATTGCTCCGCCGCAACACCGTTTTGCAAAAAGGTTTGCGATATCTGCTGTGCGCTAAAAAGCCCTGTGTCCGCAATCTGCCAGCAGGTATCGGCTTTGGCAAGGGTGTATTCCGCCAGCAGGGGACGCGGGTCAACGGCGGGGTCGATATACAGCTCCACAATTCCGCCCAATCTGTGCCCGTCATCCCGTCGGACGGTTTCCGTGTCGGCGGTAAGCGCCAGGGTAGAATACAGCACGGCATCTTCTCCGCCGGATACATCCCCCTCCACGGCACAAAGGGTATCACTTTCTGCCAGCAGATACACAGCCGCCTTGCGAAGAGCAGTGTCGTCCGCTACATAGCAGTAGGCTTGCCCGTCCTCCCAAACCAGGCAGTTTGTCGGCAGCGTACAAGGGTAGCCTGTATTTTCCAACACAGCGGGGCGGATGGTGACGCACTCCACCACAGGGGTGCGCAGCTCGTACAGCTTGCAGCTGAGCAGCGTACACAGCAGCATGGCGCACAAAAACGCCCAAAGTTGCTTCGTCATGACCGCGCCCCCTTACAGGATATTGCTCAGGCATATACCGCGTTCCAGCCCATCCCGGCAGGAGCAATACACCAAAAGCGGAAGAATGGCATACACAACATCCGCTGCATAGCGCACGGGACCAAAATGCTGCCCGCTCAGCTCTAACGCCAGCGTCGAAAGGCGGCTGTGCTGCACAAACAGCAGGACCTGATCTATGCAGGACCAGTTCATAAAAAAGGATAGAACCGCCAGCGCCGTAAACGCCGGGCGGCACATCGGCAGAATGAACCGCAAAAATATCTGCCACTCGGTGGCACCCTCTGAGCGCGCGGCGTTGAGAATGTCCGGGTCGATTCCGCGGATATACTGGGCGATGAGTACCGGACCGAAGGCGCCGACGGCATTCGGCAGGATAACTGCCCAAGGCGTATTGCTGCACCCCATACGATGCAGCGCCAGATACTGCGGAACCAGCGTTGCCTGAAACGGCAGAATCATCACAAAAATATACAGGGTAAAAACGGCGCCCATCAGCCTGCCGGGGCCTTGAGCAAAAGCATAGCCCGCCAAGGCGCTTAACGGCAGTTGAATACCCAAAATGGCGGTCGCGTACAAAACGCTGTTCCAAAACCAGGCAAAGAACTCTTTGCGGTATAAAAGGATCTCCTCAAATTGCCGAAAAGAAAATTGCCCGCCGTATTGCAGCGCCTGCACGACCGCAAAGCCCACCGGCAGCAGGCACAGCACGGAAAATGCCGTCAGCACGGCTTTTTTTACCAAAAAACGAATTCCCTTATTGCACATCGTATTTCCTCCTGCTAAGACAAAAACCGACTGCCAATATTGCGCCGATCACCAGGCAGGTCAGCAGGGCGGCAGCGCTCAATTTGGGGAAATTCAACCGATAAAAATTGCGGTTCATATAGTGCTGCAGCATATACAACGTATCGGGCGGCGCGCTGCCGTACAGCGCATACATATCCCGAAACAGCAAAAAGTAGTTCATAACGGCGGTGATAACGCAGAAAAACAGGGTGCTGCGCAGCTGCGGAAGCAAAATGCGGGTCACATAGACCCACTCACTGTTTCCGTCCAGCCTGTAACTGTCTTGGATTTCCGTTGGCAGAACGCGAATGGCACCCGAAAGCAAAATGCTGATATACCCTGCATTTTTTATAATATATAAGAGCAGCATCAGCCAAAAGGCCGGCACGCCCTGCATAAAGTCCACGGTTTTGCAGGGCAAAAACGCCAAAAGCCGATGAGCCAGCCCGCCGTTTCCCCACATAAGCTGCCAGCCTGAGGCAAAGCAGGGGACAGGAACCACAATGGGCAGCAAAAGCGCCCACGGCTGCCAGACAAATTTTCCTCTTACACAAATCAGGCTGATATACAGGGAAACTGCCAGCAGCGCCGATATTCCGACAAGGAAAAACAGCAGCGTATTGGTTACGGCTCTTTGAAAAAGAGGGTCCTCGCAAAGCGTGCGGAAGTTATACCCTCCCACAAACCGCGCATCGTACAAGCCGTCCGAGAAGGCGTAAAAGATGCTTTGAACCAGCGGAATCAGGTAAAACAGTCCGATTCCGCACAGGCTGGGCAGCAGCATCCAGTCCTTTGTCCGTGGATGAAAAGCCGATTTCATAGTAGGCCCCCTTCGGGTCGGCAAATGGTGCGGCAGAGCTTTCTCTGCCGATCGTTATTCAGAGAATTGGGCATCGAACTGCATGACTTTCAGAATTCGTCCATAGTGCCGTTGACCTTTATGATTTCCAGGGAGCAAGGTTCAGGCAGAGAATAGGATGCGTTTTCCGCATATTGATACCGCTGACAAACGCCGTACTGGAATGTGGAATCCTGCAAAATGGCCAACGCCTGTTCTTCGCTGCAATCCAATGTATAAACAAAGGCGCATTGCGTTAAGACACTTCCTGTCGGAGTGTCTGTAAAGACTATGGAGGCAGTGCCGGAACTGCTGGTTGTCTTGTTGTGTAAGAAAAGCTGATACGGAAACCACCCTTGCTTTGTTTCTGTTGTAACGGTAATCTTGCATCCGGCAGACGGGGCGTCCTGCGCAATTTCTATTTTTTCGACCTTACAGTCGGCAGTTTCAGCGCCTTCTTCTGCGGGAAGGGTTTGCGAATCTCCGTTTTGCAGTATCCGAATCACAGCAGGCAGCAGGGTAAAATCCTGTGCGTTGTCCGGAATATGAAATGCGTAACAGACGGTCGATCCTTGGCGGTCTATGGACAACAGCTCACAGGGGTCTGCTTTGGAGGATTGCGTATACAGTGTGGGCGGTTGAGAAATTTCAAAATCAACGCCATCATATACGCTGTAATCGACAGTCAAGGTGATCGTTTCGGCATCCAAGCCTTCATTTACGGCGGACGACGGAGATTCGCTGCCGCTGACCGTCGAATCAGAACGGCTGTAACATCCGGTCAACAGCGTTAAAAAGGCAAAAGCCAATGCTGTGGGCTTGAATAAAAATTGAAATCTTGCAGCCATCTGTATATCCTCCGCTTTCGGCGTATGCCAATTCCCAATGGGATTTTTTTCTATGTAGACCGATTCTACTTTGCCATAACAATACCATTGAAGATAAGCAAAATCAACAAATATGCACTGTAAGACGGATTTCTTGTTATAAAAACGGCAAAAGAACCACAAAATCGACATACGATTTGAAGCCTTTTTCTTGCCGGTGCGTCCGGCATGGGCAACAGCTTAGGATGCATTTTCCGCATAGTGGTATAGCTGACAAATGTTATTTAAGCATCTGCGCGTCGATGCCTGATACTGAGTAGGAACCCGTTGTAAGCTGTGCGTTATCTTGGCATCAAAATAGCACAGTTTTCTACAAAAGTCCACTAAACCTGCGTATACGCAAAAAAATGTGCATGCCCAATGTTATGATTATCCAATCAATGGCTGAAAGCAATGATTCTGAATGTTTCAAATCACATTGTCGTTTTTTGTTTTAAGCAGACTATATGAATTATAGCGTAAACCAAGCCGGCAATCGAAACAATCTGGACAAGTAGTCCTCCGAAAAGAGCCGTGGAAGTAAAGTTAGAACCAAAAAAATCGCGAATTACGGGAATATTGATATACAGAAGAGAAACGCTTTGGTGAAGTTGTCCAATTAGTGCACCTGTTAGGCTAATGCACATAAGGACAAGAAAAGTCAAAATAGTGGTATCAAAATCTGTTGTTCTTCTATATAGAAGATAAGCGCATAGTAACAAGCAAATTCCTGTTGGATACTGCATTGCGCAAAAAAGCCATGCGGGACAAGAAAATAGCCACTGGTATATTGACCATTTTGTATGCTTCATATGACACTCCTAAATAGGTGTTAGGATGGCTGGGAAAGAGCGTGTGTGTTACTTCCCGACACATATTTACGGCAAATGTAGTCGGTAGAGACGGAGCCAGTCACACCGAAAAAGTCGCCGTCAGTGCCTACCGACACAGCAACAGTCTTGCGCGGGATTTCCTTCAGCGCAGCCATGTAGGCAAGAAAGCGCCGCCCGGTATAGCTGTCGTACAGCCCCTGCTGCTGCGGCATATAGCCAAGAATGCGGCGAAAGGCAATACCCGCTGCGGGCTTGCCGCACCAAAGCACCTCGCCGGAATCGGGCGCAAGCGTACCTGTGATAATGTGAATCAGGGTGGATTTGCCCGCACCGTTGGGACCCAGCAAGCCGTAAAGACCCGGCGTCAGGGTGAGCGACACGCCCGACAGCGCTCTTTTTACTTGTGGTTGCGCACCTTTTCCGAATGGTAACATCGGGATATGCGAAATATAGGTCTTGCAGAGGGAGTCAATAACAAATGTAGTATTCATATAATAATTATAAATCAGAGGTTATCAGTGTGTACCATATGAAAAAGAGGTTTGTCAATTATGCCAGCATACGGAAAAATTCGACTTTGCAGTTAAAAGTTTATACAGGCTAATTGACAATAGAAAATGCTTGATAATTATTATTACCATTCCAAAAATCGTCCTTGCTGATAAGTGCATATACGGGATTTGACATGGCGTAGTTTTCGTTGTTATATGTGACAGCAATCACAGTTTCAGCAACTTTAATCACATACTTGTCTTCGATTTCGGCAGCAATATTTACAGGAAATTTTTTTCCACCTGAGAATCTTCATAGTATATTGGCCATTGAAATACATTTCCATTGGAGCAGTCAATGACATCAATGCAATCAGCTGCGGTATCTGTTCCACTGTCAGTAATGCTGTTGACAATAAGGTGATTGTCAATTAGGCTTTTTATATATGGATTGGAATACGCATGATTTACTGCATAATCACGTGTAATAATCTTTGTATCGCCTGTTCCTATATCAGCTTCCGAAATTTGATTTGTTGATATATTAGCACTATACATTTTTCGATTTTTCAATAAGTATGAGGTGTCGGCAGGGGTACTATTACTGCAAAGCAGCGTGATTGAGGAATCTAAAATATTTATTTCATAATAATTGGTGATGATATCGTTGTACGAGTCACCCTGCTGAACAAAACTCTTAAAATAAATACTATTATCGATAGCGTCACAGACGTAAACAGAAGATGCGTCCTCTATTTCCGCGGATAAGTCAGTAAGAACTTCCTTAATACCGCTTTTGAGATTGATGCGAACTAATCGAGATGAATTTTCAATTTGTCCATCAATAATACAAGTTGAAACCTCTATAGTGTAAAAATTTTCATCATCATTTATAAGTGCCTGCCATTCACACGGAGTGGATGAGCGATATACAACTTTTCGGTTCTTCCCGTCTAAGTCCATCACTTCAAGATATGGGTATTCACCTTCTGATGCAGTTGGATCATTAATTCCACAGCCGATAACACACAAAAAATCATTTGTGCAAATAAGGCTGGGAATCAATCCGCTTTTCGATGGAATCCAGCTAGTACAGCCTTCACTATCATGGGTACAATTTGCTTGACTGCAAAGGTATACTTCAGTTCCTGTTGAATAGTCTAAGTACATAATATTTAAGTTTCCGTCTGGGCGAAGAACTGTAAAATAAGCTCCTTGAGAGTTAGAAGCTAATCCTTCACCGTATGGATCGGCACATCGAAGACCTGCTATGCTAGTTGGTGATATTGGGGGGACAGCAATGCTATCGGGTTTGTTATTGACATTATCATTATCGGATGCGTTATTTGAACACGCCGTAAAAGAAATAGCAATCATGCAGAGTAATGAAAAGCATAAAATCCTAAACTTCATTGTAATCACCTACTGTTCTGATAATAGCACAACAACATGGGGATGCGTTTCTTCATCGTAGACATTTGATAAGCCTCCAATCTAATGGATTTAATAGGGTTGATGTTCGGACGATATTTCAGCATCTGCGCGCCGATGCCTAATACTAAGTAAGAAACTGTTGTAAGCTGTGCATTTATCTTGACATCAAAATAACACAGTTTTCTACAAAAGTCCACTAAACCTGCGTATACGCAAAAAAATATGCATGAATGCAAAAATCCTCTGTGCGAGTTGTTCTGCACAGAGGATTAAAAGAAATATTGGTTATGAGAGAATTGATGCGTTCACAGATGGTTCAGCTATATCAGGCCAGTCTGCGCTAAAAATAAATCGTCCGTCATCATAAGTGAAAAGGTACTCGGCATGATACTTTTCTAAAATGTCTTTAACGTTTCCAATGCCGAAGCCATGAAGCAAAGGGTCTTGTTTGGTTGTAGGGATGTGGCCATCGTTGATCTGAACGATATTACTGGGATTGATAATTAAAATAGAAAGCATATTCTCGCTGTAAAGGATCTGAATACTGACCCAGCGGTTTGGATCTGACAAGCCTGCACAAGCTTCCATGGCATTATCAATCAAATTGCCCAGCACAATAGTCACATCTACACGAGGAAGTTTCAGTGCAGAAAGATCATTGACGCGAAACCGCATATCGATGCCTTGCTTCTTCCCAATATATCCCTTCTGATTCAGAACCGCATCAATAGCAGCATTATGGCTGTTGACAAGCAGAATTCGCTCACTTTGACGCACATTCAACTCGGAAAGAAATTCTTTGGCATCGTCAATGCGTTCACTTTCCAGCAATTCAGATAAAGTCGATAAGTTGGCCCGGAAGTCGTGCGTCATTTTTCTTTGCCCTGCATATGCTTGACTCAGAGCCTGTATATTTTCGTCCTGAACGTGGGCACGTTCATTGGCAGCAATCAGCTTCTCGCGATTCTCCGCGTTTTCCTCAAGATAGTCCAGCAAAATCAATGCGGCAATATCAACAAGATCGAGAATCAACAAACAAATCTGCCATACACGTTGTTCTTCCGGATAGGAATATACCTGTCTGAGAACAAGCAGTGTGCAAACAGGGAAAGCAGCGGATAAGGGGACCCAAGCCCTTGGTTGTGTTCTTGCATGTAGCGGTTTGTGGTACTTATTTATCAGAAATGCAAATGCTAAGATAAACGAACAACGGAGAAAAAAGAATATAGAATAGAGCGGAACATTCCATATATATTCTTCGTAGGTAAACCCACTAATACGCATACAGAGTTCATCGAACCAGTGACTGTAAGAAAACAGAACAGAGTAAACCGTTACAACGACAAACAACCGCCGATCCCAGCGGCTTTGGTACAAAAACACACAAAACAGATATATTAAGGCGACTTCTTGCAGCATTTTAAGTGTATATCCGAATTTTGTGCCAACAGATACAGATAAGAATGTAGCAATGACCCAGCACAAAAGAATACAAAGCCATCGCTTTTTTCTGCTTTCATTGCGAGGGAAAAAAGCGTCAAATACAAGAACCTCGACTGCCAGCGCAACCATGTTGCCTATAAAGCTGAGAATATTTCCCCAAATTACTACCATAGTTGCTGCGCCTGCCATTTTACAAATTTTTGCTTATTGTCGCGATAACTACGAGCCCCCACAGGAAGCGTTTGACCGATTGTCAGAACTGCACTTGTACTTTGAAAAGACTGCAAATATGCCATATTTACGAGATAACTTTTGTGAATACGCAAAAATCCATGAGGAACCAGCAAATCCTCAAGCTGTGCCATGGTGAATCGGGTAATTAGCTGCTCACGGCATCCGCCTACCAAATGGAGATACTGTTCGCGCCCTTGACTTTCTATCCATGCCAGAGATTGGACCGGAATAGGCACCCTCTCACCCTCGCAGAGGATCTCTACTTTTCGCTGCCGGGTGCGGCACATTGCAAGGGCATCTTCAAAATAGGTGGGCAGCTTCTTTTCCAGCTCGGATTTAGCAAGATAGCGAAACGCATCTACTTCATACCCTTCAGGGGCATATTCGCTGAAATTTGTTACGAAAATCAATACGGCTTCCGGATTCATCTTGCGCATCCTTCTGGCAAGGTCAATTCCGCTTTCTTTACCAAGGTCAATATCGAGAAATAGAATGTCATATTGCGCGATCGTGTCGGCACTCATTTCAGCGGTGTCAGTTAAGCAGCTCAATTTCATGGATTTGCCGGTATAGGCTGGCAATGATAGTATCCTTTTGAACATTGACTGTGCGAATGTGGGATCATCGTCACAAATAAGAATCTTGACCATACTCTCTCCTATATAGGCTCGACTGCCAATCCTTTGTTGGGGGTATGTTTTCAAAATAGCGAATCCTCCGGGTTTTGTCAATAGATTTCTTTTTGTATACCACGTTTGTGGAATTTAATCAAGCCAGTTCCATAATTCAAATGGCGCTGAATTGTAAAATATATTATGCAAGGCGGGCTAAAAACTTATGTTGTGTGATTTCGGGCCACGCCTGTTAAAACTGCGGAAAGAAAAAAATCTTACGCAACAGATGGTGGTTGAACGTGCAAAAGGATTTGACCCAAATCTGCGACTTTCAGATTCAGTGCAGGGAAAATACGAAGGGAATCTCGCCGTTCCGAGACTGACGGAGGCGGCTGCGCATTACCGTTGAAGATAAGCAAAATCTATGCACGATAAGACGGATTTCTTGCTATAAAAGCGGCAAAAGAACCAACCGTTTGCAATTTCCGTTATGTCGTAGTATGATTTGCTTAGAATGCGATATTGTAGAAATCTCGTTGTATCTTCGAGGGATGCGCTATGTTGAAGGAAATGAGCAAGCTATGGAAACTGGCAGACAGGAGAATGGATATGAACATTTTCATATGTGATGATGAAGCCCTTGCAGCGGAAAAAATGGCGGAGAAGGTACGGAATTCTGTTGAGCAGAGGCATTTGAACGCATCTGTTGTAAAATTCACGGATGTTGAAAAATGTATGGCAAGTTCCTTGGAGCGTTGCGACATTGCCTTTTTTGATGTTGACATGAAGCCATTCAATGGTATCGATCTGGCAAGAAAATTACATAGTACAAACCCCAACGCCATCATCATTTTTGTTACCAATTATATTGAATATGCCCCCACCGGATATGAAGTAAATGCGTTCCGATATTTGCTGAAGTCAGAGATGGAAAATAGTTTTGATCGGATTTTGGAGGATGCACTGGACGAATACAAAAAGCGGCATCAAATCGTATCATTTTCTGTTGATGCAGAGCATATTGAAGTGCCGGTACATAACATTTTATATCTTGAGTCCGAACAACGTATTATGATTATGCATCTGATCCAAGGTGACCGACTCTACCATAGGTTTTATGCAAGTATGACGCAAATGGCTGCCGAACTGGAACCTATGGGCTTTTTGAGGATTCAAAAAAGCTATCTTGTCAACATGGAATACATAGAAGCGCTTAAATATGGTCAGGTCAGACTAACGGGCGGCATTGTGTTGAAATCAAGCGAAAAGAACCATTCCGAAATCAAGCAGCGGTATTCTTTGTGGAGGGCAAAAAACAGATGGAATATTGTTTGAGCTTGCTCTATGTAGCCATGGATGAACTGGGACTGATTTGGTGTATGGATGCCTTTATGGAGCGTAGGCATAAGGATTGGAGGTTTTGGGGTGTTTTTGCGGTTGGCTTGGGCGTTTCCTTCTACTTATTTAATTTTGTTGTCAGTGGTATTACGGTTTTACATACTTTAACCGCTTATGCTGTATTTTTTATTTGGGCTTTCCTGCTTTTTAAGGCAACAAACATTACACTTCTGGCATTATTGGTGCTGATATATTGTGTGGTTTACTATTTCATCTCTTTTTCAGTGATGGGAGCCTCATCCCACCTACTTGGAATCAGCGTACAAACCCTACGACAGACTTATTTTCCCTTTATTGCAAGTAGTATCATAAACTACCTGCTGTTATTGTTAATCTGCTCTATTGCCAAAAAGATTCATCCATTAAAACGGGCAAATTCGATACGATGGTCAATTCTATTTCTTACATTTTTGTTTCCTTTGGCCAGTTTCGTTGTTCTTCTTACATTGATTTTTACGAGCCTGAATTCTCCTAATAACAGTAGTGCTTTTCTTCTTTGCGGCATTTTTCTTGTGATTGCAAATATCGCTGTGTTTTTACTGCTGGATTGGGTAGATAGCAGCGATGAGGCAATTAAGCAGAGACTCGCTTTGGAGCAGACCGTTCAATTACAAGCACAGAATATGGAAGCCTTGGGAAAAGCATATTCTGCACAGCGAAAAATCACACACGATTTTAATTCACAGATTGAAACGATTGGATGCCTATTGAAAAACGGCGACAACAAAGATGCCATAGAATTTGTTACGGCACTTCAAGCAAAGCAAACTACTCGTTCTCTGCTTGTAAACACGCACCATCCTATCGTGGACGCTTTACTGAACCAGAAAGCGTACATTGCCAAAGACAAAAACATTCAAATTCATTTCGAGGTAAATGATTTATCCAATCTGCAACTGGATTCGGTTGATATTACTACGATATTGGGAAATCTTCTTGACAATGCGATTGAGGCCTGCGTAATTTATGGAGAGAATAGTCAGATTCAGGTAAAAGTACTACTTGGAAATACATTGTTCTTTGCGATACGTAATACTTGCAAGCCGGTCAAGATTATAGGAGAGTATATCCCGACAACAAAGCCAAACGCACAATTACATGGATTTGGTTTGGAAAACGTAAAAACTCTTTTACGCAAGTATAACGGAGAGTACGCAATGGAGTATGACGCAGGATGGTTTACTTTCACAGGGGAAATTGAGAATCACCCGATTTTGTGACACAAAAACGGCTTTTCATTACAAATACCGTGCAACTTATCCTGCTGCGGTATATAATCAACGTAAACAACCGAATCCGGAGGTCTTTTTGCTGGCGGCAGAAAAGCTGCACCAAAAGCCAAGTGATTGCCTTGTCGTTGAAGATGCAGAGGCAGGTGTGAAAGTCGCCCTCAATGGGGGCTTTCTGGTGGCTGGAATCGGACCAGCAAAAGATTGCCCGAACGTCAACTATCCACTTGTATCGTTGAGTGAGCTTCCTACTATAGAAGCTCATCAAGCCTGATGGAAAACTAAATAAAAGGTGATGATAAAAGAGCCTGCATTCTGAAGTCCAGTTGGACTTGGATGCAGGTCTCTTTTTTGTTATAAGTTATTTTGCCGTTTTGCGTTTCTTTCAAGTGATGAGCTATATGATTTGCAGTATAAGTAGGAAACTATTATAGTGTAAATATTTTCAAAAAAGACTTGCATTTTCAAAAGCACTGTGCTATAATAAACAAGTTGTCAGCGACAACTTAAAAACCGAATAGGGGAGCTTTCCCGAGTGGCCAATGGGGACAGACTGTAAATCTGCTGCGTAATGCTTCGGTGGTTCGAATCCACCAGCTCCCACCATAAGCCTGTGACAAAAAAGATGTCACAGGCTTTTTTCTTTGCTGTATCGTCGAAAATTGGCAATTTCGCCAACCGATTTTTGGACACGATTTTACAGTGTTGTCCAACCATTTTAGGGCGGTTTCCCCAACTTGATGCCCACTTTTTCTGCCGCTTTCTGGAATTTGGCAGGGGAGGGGGCAATTTTTTTGAGAAAAAACAGAATAAATCCTGCTGTTTTCAGAATGTTTTCAATTTCCCTGTAAGCTGTGGAAACGCATCCGCAAGTACAACGGACTTGTGACCGGACTGACGCAGAATGTGGATGAGTTGCTGCGCTCTGACACCGCCCGCCTGATGCTGGCCAACTCAGAG
>ERZ1034882.458-NODE-458-length-19943-cov-4.064008_pt1 | contig 19943 bp, 10 predicted proteins | sample MGYA00520606_ERZ1034882 | MGnify/ENA primary metagenome ERZ1034882 (study PRJEB33766, sample SAMN09781726) | gut metagenome | biome: gut microbiome | host: Homo sapiens | place: Madagascar | study: EMG produced TPA metagenomics assembly of the PRJNA485056 data set...
GAAGAATATGCTCCGCAGAGCAGGCCTGCCATCAACGGAAGTGCAAACTCACGGATACTTGCAACACCGAGTAAAAACAACATGAATACCATGATAAAGGTTGTCAGAGACGTATTGATGCTTCGTGAAAGCGTCTGTGTCAAACTCTTGTTGGCAACCTCCGCCAGAAGCTCCGGCGTCTGCTTTGCTGCTGTCCTGCCCAGGTTCTCACGGATACGGTCGAAAATAACGATCGTATCATTGACAGAGTAACCGATGATCGTCAGCATACATGCGATAAAGGTATTTCCAACGGAAATACGAAGCAGTGAATAAACCGCAAGCACTACCAGCACATCGTGCAGCAACGCAATAATCGCACTTGCACCGAAACGGATATCCTTGAACCGGAACCAGATATAAATCAACATGCAGATCGAAGATACGATCACGGCAACAATGGCATCGGAACGCATCTCACTGCTGACAGTCGAGCTGATACTCTGTGATGTGATGGAAGACTCATCTGCTCCAAGCTGATCCACCAATGCCTGCTCCAGCGTATCTCTCTCATCCAGCGTCAGGGTACGCGTCTTTACCGTAATCTGTGTCGTACCTTCCACTTTGTTCGCCATGATGTCATTGTCGCCGATCACATCTGCAACCACCGGAACGATGGTATTCTCAATCTCTTCAATCGTGTAATCCTTACCATAATCTGCAGTGGTGGAAGTACCTCCCACAAAATCCAGGCCATAGTTCAACGCTCCGCTTCCCTTGGCCGCATGAACGCCCATTCCGATAAATCCCGCTGCAATCATTGCCAGAGAAACCGCAAAGAATACGCCTCTCTTTCCAAGGAAGTTCAGCGTCCTGCGCTCTTTTGCACGGCCATAGAACTTCTCGTCACGGATACCGATGGCATAGAAGGAATACAGGATCCATCTTGTCACAACGAGTGCCGTGAACATGGAAAGTACAATACCAATCATCAGAGTGTATGCAAATCCCTTGACTGTACCGGAACCCAGCGCAATCAGTACCAGCGCCGCGATGATCGTTGTGATGTTACCGTCAAGGATGGCTGACATTGCCTTCTTAAAACCGATCTTCATTGAAGAATTGACTGTCTTGCCCGTCGCAATCTCCTCACGGATACGTGCGAAGATAATGACGTTCGCATCGACCGCCATACCGATACTTAGGATGATACCCGCAATACCCGGCAGTGTCAGTGTAATCTCAAATAAGTACAATGTAGCAATTACCAGACAGGTATAGATTGCCAGCGCGATGGCTGCCGCCAGACCCGGAATCTGATACATCACAATCATGAAGATCATGACGATCACTAAACCGATGGCTGCTGCCTTTAAGCTGGAAGAGATTGCCTGGCTTCCCAGCTGTGCTCCTACAACGCTGGATTCCAGCTCCTGCAGCTTTAAGGAAAGAGAACCGATACGGATCTGTGTTGCCAGTGTCTCGGCATCCTCATAGGTCTTCATGCCGGAAATCTGTGCGGTACCGCCGGTGATGGCTTCCTTTACCTGCGGATAGCTGATCGTCTCGCCGTCATACACGATGGGCAGATAATTGCCGACATTGTCTGTGGTGGCATCCGCAAACAGCTTTGCTCCGTCGTCTGTGAGCTTTAACTGTACCACATACTGCTTGTTGCCGTAGCTGTCTGTTGTGGTTCCCGCCTGCGCATCCGCAACCTGGTCACCCGTCATGTAAACTGTTCCGTCCGGAAGCTGGAACTCCAGGGAACCCGGATTACCGAGATCCTCCAGAATCGCATTGGCATCCGATACGCCCGGGATCTCAACCGTAATACGGTCATCTCCCACCTGGTAGACAGACGCCTCCGTGCTGTAGCCCTCTACACGCTTCTGCAGCTTGTAGATCGTATCGCTCATATCCTCCGCACTTGGGTTGTCATCCACAACCTGATAGGTAATGGAGACACCGCCGGATAGATCCAGACCAAGCGGAATGCTCATCTCTTCCCCGATTCCCGTCGAAGAAAGAATGATGGATGCATAATAAGCAAGTCCTGCCAGTGCGCCAAGGATCACGATCAAAATAACAATCGCTTTACTCTTCTTCATTCTTTTGTTCCTCCTCTGCAGCTTTTATCATAATCGCACATTCGATGCGCTTTTTCTGAAGCTCACATCCGATGTCATATGCTCCGCAGATGTCGCCGCTGAAATTGTAGGCATTCGCCGCGCAGCCGCCGCTGCAGTAGAATCTGGCGAAACACTTGCGGCATTTCTCCTTCGCATAGACATTGCAGCATTTAAACTCGTCGCGAATGTCTGTATTTAAGATGCCCTCATCGACATTTCCGAGAAGGAACTTTTCATTTCCGACAAACTGATGACACGGATAGAAATCGCCCCACGGGGTGACCGCCAGATACTCGGTTCCCGAACCGCAGCCGGAAAGACGCTTCGCCACACACGGACCGCCCTCAAGATCGATCATAAAGTGGAAGAAATTAAAATCTTCTCCGCTCTTATGACGTCTGATCATCTCAACTGCCAGCTTGTCATACTCCTCGAAGAGCTTCGGCAGATCCTCCTCCCGGATTGCGTACGGCTCCTTCGGCTCCGCCACAACCGGCTCCACCGAAATCTGCTTGAATCCGAGATCTGCAAGATGCAGCACATCCTCCGAAAAATCAAGATTATAATGTGTAAAGGTTCCTCTCACATAATACTTATCCTGATGTCTGCTCTCCGCGAACTTCTGGAACTTCGGAACGATCAGATCGTAGCTTCCCGCACCCTTGCGGAACGGCCGCATCTTATCGTGAACTTCCTTCCGTCCGTCAATACTTAAAACGACATTGCCCATCTCGCGGTTACAGAATTCCATAACCTCATCATTTAAAAGCACACCGTTTGTTGTCAGCGTAAAGCGAAACTTCTTGTCGTGAAGCTTCTCCTGCTCTCTGCCGTATGCCACAAGATCCTTGACCACCTGCCAGTTCATAAGCGGTTCCCCGCCGAAGAAATCCACCTCCAGGTTACGTCTGTTGCCGGAATTGGCAATCAGAAAATCAAGTGCCTTCTTCCCGACTTCAAAGGACATAAGCGCCCTTCTTCCGTGGTACTCACCCTCCTCGGCAAAGCAATACTGACAGGCAAGGTTGCAGTCATGCGCAATGTGCAGGCACAGAGCCTTCACAACCGTCGGGCGCTTTTTGAAATCCATGATATAGTTCTCGTAGGTATCCTTCGTAAAAAGCTCCTCATTGTCGACCAGCATCTGCACCTCATCAAGTGCCTCTTCCACTTCAGTCTCCGGATAGCGCTCCCGCAGAGAATTCACAATCTCCTCTCTTGTATGTCCTTCATACAGGGCAATGACATCGTATGTCACGTCATCCACCACATGAATCGCGCCGCTGTTTACATCCAGAACAATATCATAGCCGTTGTTCTTATACTGATGAACCACTATAATATTTCCTCTCTTTCTAATTCTGACTATTATAACGTACAAATGACCGCACGCTTCGCGAACGGTCGTCTGTAGGTAATGCTATTCACTTATGCCCGTGAAAAATTATCTGTTCTCACAGCTCTGGTTTCCTACGGTGCAGGATGTCTTGCATGCAGACTGACATGATGTCTGGCACTCACCGCATCCGCCCTTCTTGATGGTGTTCTGTAACTTTCTGGTATTTAATGTCTTAACGTGCTTCATAATAATCTCTCCTTTATATCTTACAATAAAATTCTATTAACCCGTATAGTATAGCACATGACCGGTTAGATGAAAAGCCTTTTTTTGCTGAACTTTCGCCCCACAGAGCGGCTTTTTCAGCTTAACATTCCTCCCGTCATGCCGGATGCCCCGCAGAGGATCAGCGTTGAAAAAATGCGCGTCATCTGAAGATCACCCGTACCCTTTACGAGCAGCGACACACCAAACAGCAGCAGAAAATAGATGATTCCCGCCGCCAGTCCCCACAGAAACTTCTGTTCCCGCATCCGTTTTCCCATCAGAAAACCTCCGCAAAGCCCGGAAATCACATAGACCGCCACAATTCCGATCTTGATGACGGATTCTCCCGGCTCCATCTTGTATAAGAGAAGTGCGAGAAGAAGCAGTAGAAGACCGCTTATAAGGAACATCACAAACACGGCTGCAAGGATGGCTGTCGTCGGGTTGCTTTTTGCATCTCTCGGTTTTATTTTGTATCCCAGCTTCATAGATAGACCTGCCTGATTCTTTCTATCCTATCTATATGCCGGTTCGCATGCGGCTATGCAAACACGATTGCATACTCTGCATCAAAACTGCCTCCGGCTGCAAGCGCATTCTCGTATGGGCGCTCCGCAAGGCTTCCCTCAAAATCAACCGCATCGCATCTTCCATACCAGGGCTCAATGCACAGGAACGGTGCTTCCTTTCCTTCCGGAGACCACAGAGCAAACAGCGGCGCATCAAAGCGTACCGTCACATAGGCTTCGCCGTCGCGGTCCAGGATTGACACCTCTCCCGTCTGCGCTCCCTCCACCATGTAGGTGCACTTGTCAAAGAATCCGGGCGTAATCACAGCCTCTCCATCCTCCAGTTCCAGCTCCTCATCCGTCATGACTGCCATGCCGTCCGGCGTGTTGCCGTGATGATGCAGTCTGTCGGTAAGATTTCCGAACCGGAGACGGTAGCCTGTCTTATCCTGTTCCCCGTTGATCGGGCACAAAAATGCCGGATGTGCGCCGATGGAAAAATACATCGGCTTCTCATCGGTGTTGTCCACCTTCCAGTGAACGGAGACTTCATTTTCGTCCAGCGTGTATCCGATGTGCAGCCGGAACCGGAACGGATATTTTGCATAGGTCTCCTCTGTGGAGGAGAGAACAAACCAGATGCTCTTTCCCTCCTGTGCCTCCAGATCAAACTCCATATCGCGCGCAAATCCATGCTGTCCCATCGGGTAGGTTCTGCCCTCATACCGGTATTCCTTGTTCTTCGGCGCGCCGACAAACGGGAAGAGCACCGGCGATGTTCTGCCCCAGTATTCCGGGTCTCCGCACCACATATATTCCCTGCCGTCCGCCTTGCGTTTCACGGACTTGATCTCCGCGCCGAACGATTCAATCTCGACCCGCAGCGTGTCATTTTCCAAAATATATCTCATGCTTCACCTCAGTCTTCCCACTTACAGTTCACAGTTGTTGACCGTTCTCGGGAACGGAATGACGTCCCGGATGTTGGACATACCGGTCAGATACATCACGCAGCGCTCGAATCCGAGTCCGAATCCCGCATGTCTTGCGGAACCGTACTTTCTGAGATCGAGGTAGAACTCATAATCCTCCTCGTGAAGTCCCAGCTCGTTGATGCGCGCCAGAAGCTTGTCGTAGTCGTCCTCTCTCTGGCTTCCGCCGATGATCTCTCCGATTCCCGGAACCAGACAGTCAACTGCCGCCACCGTCTTGCCGTCCTCGTTCATCTTCATGTAGAACGCCTTGATCTCCTTCGGATAATCTGTCACAAATACCGGACGCTTGTAGATCTCCTCTGTCAGATAGCGTTCATGCTCCGTCTGAAGATCCGCGCCCCAGGATACCTTGTACTCAAACTTGTCGTTGTGCTTCTCTAAGATCTCGATTGCCTCCGTGTAGGTCACACGTGCGAAATCAGAATTCACCACATTGTTCAGTCGGTCAAGGAGTCCCTTGTCGATAAAGTTATTGAAGAATGCCATCTCCTCCGGCGCATTCTCAAGCACATAGCGGATGATATATTTGAGCATGCTCTCCGCAAGGATCATATCGTCCTCAAGATCTGCAAATGCGATCTCCGGCTCGATCATCCAGAACTCCGCCGCATGTCTGGTCGTGTTGGAATTCTCCGCGCGGAATGTCGGTCCGAACGTGTAGATGTTCTTAAACGCCATCGCATATGTCTCGCCGTTTAACTGTCCGCTGACGGTCAGATTCGTCGGCTTATTGAAAAAGTCCTTGGTATAATCCACGGTTCCGTCCGGGTTCTTCGGCACATTGGCAAGATCCATCGTCGTCACCTGGAACATCTCGCCTGCACCCTCGCAGTCACTTCCTGTAATGAGCGGTGTGTGCACATAGACGAAATCTCTCTCCTGGAAGAACTTGTGGATCGCGTAGGCAATCAGGGAACGCACACGGAACACCGCCTCAAAGGTGTTGGTGCGCGGTCTCAAATGAGAGATCGTTCTCAAATACTCAAAGCTGTGTTTCTTCTTCTGCAGCGGATAATCCGGTGTGGAAGCTCCCTCCACCTCAATCTTCTCCGCCTGAATCTCGAACGGCTGCTTCATCTCCGGGGTTGCGACAAGCTTACCCGTCACGATGATTGCCGCGCCGACGTTTAACTTCTCCACTTCCTCAAAGTTCTCCAGCACATTGGAAAATACCACCTGCACCGGCTCAAAGAACGTACCGTCATTGACAACGATAAAGCCGAAATTCTTGGAATTACGAAGACTTCTGACCCATCCGCCGATGGTCACTGTCGTATCCAGATACTCATCCTTGCTGCGAAATAAATCCCTTATATTTACCAGATCCATACATTCCTCCATCCGCAACAGACGGGTGCGCCACTCTGCCGCATCCCGTCTGCCACTCATTATCTCTTTTCTATTATCTTATCTGCATTGCCGCAAAAAATCAATGCTTATTCCTAATTGGCTGCCCCGGTCTTCTCCGTGCCTTCTGCTGCCTCATACGTCGTAGATGCGTTTGTTGCACTGCCCGCCTCTGTTGCATCCGCAGCGTCCTCTGTCACCGCGTCACTCTCTGTGTCCGCAGACGGATCAATGGTCACAACCGCCGTCTCAAGCAGCTGATCCAGCGCCTGGTCGTAGCGGTAGAGAGCTGCAAAATATCTCTTGCCATAGTCGGTATCTCCAAAACCGTAGATATTATACATCGCCTCCACAGACTCGTATCCGTTCTGGCTTACCAACTGCTCCGCATAGGTATCAATATCGTCCTGGTTCACTTCAACGCCGAGTTCATCTGCGATCGCATCCATAATGAATTCCAGACGGATACTCTTTTCCATTCCCTCATTCCAGTATGCTTCCATCTCCTCGACGGTCTTTCCGTAGTAGGTGCTCACATAATCGGCAAGCTGGCTCTCGTCTCCGTTGCAGTTCTGCTCAATGTACTGTCTTCTGTAATCATCCACACGCGCAGTAAGATAATCCTCCGGCACTTCCGCCTCACAATTATCTATAAGATAATTCTGCACGGCAGTCGTAGTGTCTTTCTGCTTATTATACTCGGCACTGCTCTCCATGTAGCTGCGGATCTGATCGTACATCTCATCCACGGTATCTACCTGGAACTGCTCCTTGGCAAATGCGTCATCCACATCATCGATCGTCATTTCCTTCTGAATGGAGTTGACCGTAAATGTAAAGACTACTGCTTTTCCTGCCAGATCCGTGTTGCCATAATCATCCGGAAATGTCACGTCACAGTCGATCACATCTCCGACAGAAGCGCCCTTTAAGCCGTCCGTAAATCCGTCGATGTAGCCTGTTCCTGTGGCAGATGCGTTCTGGTACACATCAATGTTCTGATTCTCGGCGGTACCTCCTCTAAACGCTGTTCCGTCAAGCTTGCCAACGTAATCCACATTGACAATGTCTCCCTCCTCGACCGTGGTCTTGTCCGGATCTGCCGTATAGAACGGACCATAGTTGTCAAACATCTGCTTGAAATAATCCTTTACCTTCTGGTCATCCACGTCATAATCCCCGGTGATCGTAACCGGAATCGCGCTGTAATCACAGAGTGTTACATAATCGCTTCCCTTCAAGTCAAACGCGCTGCTCGCACACGGAGTGCTTGTGATCGTACCGGAAACCGCACTGTCTGCAAGACCCTCGGTTGACGCTGCGCTCTCTGTCGCCTCTGTCGCTGCCGGATCGGCGTCCTTTGCTCCGCATCCTGCTGCACCAAATGCCATCATAGCGCAAAGCATCAGTGCTACTGTTCTCTTCTTCATATACAAATACCCTTTCTATTCCCTCTTTTAGCGAAATCTGCTCTCGCCGACTTAACCTTTATATCATACCACATTTCCCTCTAAAAGCCAATATCTTTTACCCTGCCCTTACATCCGTTTTCAACAGCCGATCGTCACATAATTGATAATCATTTCCTTGAGCCGGAGCAGCTCCTGGGTGTAATCATGTTCTTTTTCCGAACCCCAGATAAATCCCTTCGCATAATGCTCTCCGGCTCCCATCATCGTCTGAACCGTAACTCTCATGAATTCTCCCTCCGGGATATCCGTCCGGAAGGACTTGTCCTCCTTCGCCTTTTCATACATGTTGTGCAGCCGGACATTCACAGAATATAACGATTCATGGAACTCAGCCAGCCGCTCATTATCCTCCCCCACGCGGGAAACGTAATGGTTAAAATTATCATTATAACAAAGCAGCTCTTTATAATTCTGATAGAGTGCGATATAGCTGTCCAGCGTAAAAATCAGCCGGTCCAGCGCCGGAATCTCCCCGACGGAAGAAATCGGCCGGCACCGGTCCAGCTCGTCAAAAACATCCTTCCATTTTTTGCCGCAGACCTCGATGACAAGCTCAAGCTTGCTCGGATAATACCGGAAAAGCGTTGCGCGCCCGACACCTGCAGCCTCCGCGATCTCTCCCATACTGACCGCTTCGATGGTCTTTTCCACAAAAATATCAAACGCAGTATTCAGGATCTTTATCTTACGTTCGTCTATTTTTTCTTTTGTCGTATTTCCCATAAATATTCCATTTCACTCTCATTTTTTTGAAACATAAAGTTCCGCTTTATTTTATAAACATTTTACTCTTCTGTCAATTACGCGTAAAAACAGGGAGAGAAACCCTTTACAAAATTTCACTCCCTGCCCTTCTGATTTACTGTAAGCCTTTTTATCTGAAATGCGCAACAGACAAAAATCTGTTACGCATCTATAAATCTGACTCTTTATCAATTTTTCCCTTCTTTACGTTTTACCACGATCATAACGCCTGCCGCCGCTACAGCTGCTATGCAGACAAGTACGATCAGCCAGATAAGCAGTGTATGACTGCTGTCAGCTTCTGCATCCGTCGCCTGTACAGTATCAGCCCCCTCTGCAGATGCCGCCTGCACGGTATCGTTACCTACTGTATCCTCTGCTCCCGCAGCCGGCTCCATGGAAGCTGTATCAAGGATGATGGTATAATCAGAAGCATGTGTAAAGACAAGCTCTGTCTGACCATTTTCATCTATCTCATCGGCACAGATAAATTCCAGTTCGTTTGTATCTGCATTGTAGTAGAAGAGGTTTGCCATCAGTCCCTTATTCTCTTCTCCCACATTCAGACGCAGGATTGCTTCAAAGCCTAATTCGCCTTCATATGCAAGTGTCAGATTCAGTGAGAACTTTTCAACGGTCAGCGCATTGATCACGTCTACCGGAATGGTATTTGATGCATCCTTGCCGACAGACACGCTAAAATCAATATCACTGACATTTTCTTTTGTCACGCTCTTACCGTTTACCTGCCAGGTAATGCCATTACCAAGATCAAACTCGATCGTAATATCTTTTCCCCTGATCGTATCAAAGATACTTCCGGGAACAACGCTTGAACCATTCATATCAACCGCGATCGTACTGCCCTCAGCGCTTGCCGCCGCTTCTGCCTGGATAACATCCCAGCCCTCTTTACCGCCTTCACCTCGGATAAATGGCTGTGCCGAAGCCGTAGCATCCTGCTTCGGTTTCTTTGCATTATCGGCCGGCTGTTCCACATTTCTCTGGACATTATTAAGAGCGGGTGTCATCACACCGTATTGTGGACCATCGCTATTGATCGCCGGGTTATTCGGAGCCGGATGATTATCGTTATCGGGCGCGAAATTATCGCTGTCGGGATTACGATTATCACTGTCGGGATTACGATTATCACTGTCGGGATTACGATTATTACTGTCGGGATTACGATTATCATCGTCGGTATTCGGATCCTCCGCAGTGGCTATTTTCGCTATCGGCCTTGTCATCGTATAACCGCAGGCACTACACTCATAGGTCATGACGCCTTCCTCTGTGGTCGTCGGCTGCTTGGTCACTCTGCTTGTCAACGCCACATGATTTGTCGGATCTTTTTCAATTTCTGTACCCCGGACTATCATTTCACCGCACTCAAGGCACCAGACATCCCCGGTATTGCCGGTTGCAACGCAGGTTGCCTCTAATTCGCCACGGCGTTCTGTTTCTGCATGCTCACAGCTTGAACGTGTAATTGCCACGTCAACTGTCAGATTTTCATAATTCACAGAATCCGCTGCTGTATAAGTTGCCTTAACCGTTATCGTATTTCCTACCGTCAGGTTTGTATCCTGTCCCTGCTTCGGTGTCCATTCCCAACCGTCAGGGAGTGTCACATCATCAACTTTTTTGCAGGAGAAGCCGACATTCATAATGCTGTCCGGAACCTGCGGAGGATTCTGCGCCTTGTTTACTGTTATCTGGATCGAACTGCCCACAGTCTCATAAGATGCTGTATCCGCCGGTATAAAGACATATTCATAATTCTTTCCATTATCATTCTGATAAGAAAGCTTCGTATCTGCCTCTACCCATGCAAAAGTACCGCTTACTGTTTCATTACCGTATGCGTCATCAGATCCCCGGTTGCCTCTGCCGTCACCATAGATCACGGTTCCGGTCAGCTTCTGGCTGTTTAAGGTATCACCGTGCGTATAATCACTTATCTGCGGACCCGTCTGGATATAAGGTCTTGCCTTTATCACAGTCAGTGTCACCGTATCCATCGCTGAATTTTCATAATGCTGCGTATCAAGAGGCTCAAAATAGACCCTGCGCTCACTCTGTCCTACCGTCGGAGTCTGGTTCTCATCCTCCCATTTCCAGATACCGCCAATCTGCTGATTGTCTACACCTGTTACAATACCGGGATTTTTTGAAAGTCCATTTAAAATCTCCCCGCTATATACAGATGTACGATAAATCTGTTCCGGCGGATCCGGTGTCAAAACAATGTGAGGAACTGCTTTATTAACCGTAACCGTTGTATATCCGGTATATGGTGCGTATTCCACATTATCCGGGGTAAACGTCCACTCAGCCAGACGCTCTCCAACCTCCGGTTTATAATCCGGGTCATTCCACGCAAGCGTTCCCACTATTTCTTCTCCGGTATCTTCATCTACAAATTTTGCTTCCTTAAACTGCAGTGCGGACCAGGATTCCCCATAAGTCATCTCATTTTTCTGCAAAGTAAGTTCACCCTGCAGTTTTAAAGGCTTCTGTTCCACCAGCTCAAGGTTGATGGTCAGCGTATTATTGCCATTTATTATATAGTTATCTGTGATTATGGGAACGGTGATTGTTACTTTTTTACCTATATCTCCCGTTGCAATCTTATAGGCCAGCTTACCTTCCTTATACTGTGGCACCTCAATAAACGAACTGCTGTCTATTATTGATATTGCGCCAAAATTCGCAGAACCACAATCCTTCGGAAGCAGTGGCAAAAGGTCAATCGCATCCTCATTCTCCTTGGAATACAGATACTTTCTATTAACGGCTTCTGCAGTATATGCCTTCTTATTGACTGTCACATCCACAGTCAGTGGCGTTGCCGCCGTATAGTTCCTGGTTGCAGGAAGATAAATCCTGATCTTCGCACTTCCGGTGCTCTTGACAGTCACTTTGCCATCATCTGATACCGAAACAATCCAGTCATCTTCTACACTCACGCCATTTGAATCCTTAGAATCGCTTACTTCATATATAAGCTTTCCTTCCCTGTTGTTGGGTGATACATTTAAGGAAAAATCAGGATCCTTGTAAACTGCGGTCTTGCTTGTAGTAAAGCCTTCATTCTGGATGATCTCTCCGGCTGCCTTTGTGATCGTAAGAGTCCCTTCCGTCTTAGGATTGGTTAAATCGGATAAATTATCAAAATACTTTGCGGTCACTTCATAATTACCGCTGTCAGAGCTTACTGTAAACGGATATTCACCGCAATCCGATCCACTTTTTGCCGAAGTTACAAGCGACAATGTATTTTGAATGGTCTCTTTTGTATCTGAGCCTACCAGGCCCTTGCTTTCACCGTCTGTGACAATGTCAAAATCACCATCCGTTATCCGGGGTATATTTTCCCCATAGCCTACCGTCATATCTGCAACACGGATCGTGATCGGCCGTTTTTTAATAACCGGTCTTACCCTGAATATATGATTCTCAAATTGATCCGGATACAGGCTGGCATCCGGGATGAAGGTCACCTGACACGTTGTCGTTGTATTCATCTCTAACGGCGTCGTATCTTTCTCTGTAATCTTCCATTCACCCTGAATCTCAACATCACCATACTCCGCTACACCGGAAGTGGTAATCGTCAAATCCTGCGGCTTATCTCCATAAAAACCGGTCAGTACAGGTACTGCTGCTATCCATGGCAATGCCTTGGTCGTGGTAAAACTCATAAAAGGACTGGAACTTATATTGCCGGCCCTGTCAATACTTACCATCCAGACTGTACATGCTTCGCTGGGCTGCAAATCTGAAATAGTGAGTTCATAATTGCCTTTGGGAACCTTGCAGGTATGCAAGGTTATTTCTCTTCTTGGATAACCAAATGAAGTCTGTACCTTATCTCCATCACTTGCAAAATTCGGCGCCCACTTGCCGTCATTTTCTTTTTTTGCAAGAGGGAGATATTTCTCGGAAGAAGCCGAATCCAGATTTTTGTAATAATCTGTCATTTTATCTACAAAATCCTTGTATTCAGACGCAGATTCAAATTCATTTGCATGCACATAGAAATATAACAATGTCAGATCTTCTGGTGCTTCGAAAGAGAATGTACCCTCTGTATCATCTAAGGTTCCGGTTGACGCATTCGGCGCATTGATCACATATGAAAGAATTGCAGTGTCTCTCACAATACCTTCCGTACAGATATACTCACTCTTATTACCGGCTTTATCCACAGCATAAGCATAAACAACATAATTAGCATCTTTACTCAGGCTTCCTACCGTAACAGCAGAAGCTCCATTCGCTGCTACTTCCACAAAACTCAACTGATCCAGTTCTTCCGCTGTTTTTACCTTGTAATTATCTATGGCATTTTCATCAGAAACCTCTTCGATATAGTAAAAATACTGATCAAGACCACTGGTATCAATACCGGCTTTTTCATCATTGGCACGGATTTTGATTTCCAATGTCTCATCATTATAAAATTGATCAAAGCTGATCGTGTTTAACAGTTTCTTCCACCAGTTTTCTTTGATCTGGATTCCGTATCCATTAGAACTTCCATCGGTGCCTTCCCATACCGGAGCTGTCTTGTCGATCTGGACAGTCACATCCACAGATGTACTGATATAACCGTTATCCTCATCTTTTATATAAAGAGTCTGTGTATTCCTGCCCTCTGATGTGAAAGTATATCCCAAAGCAGAGCCATTGATGGCCTCCTCCAGTGAAGCATAGGCATTCAGATTATCACTTAAACCGGCACCTGCTTCTACATTTCCTTTGTATACAATCTTTTCCGCATCTGAGCTCTCATCCTGCTCACTAAATTTCACAGGCACATCCCCATTGTACCAATGGTCTTTGGATACCGTGGTCTGTGCAGGTGAAAATGCATACTTAATCGCAAACTTATTATCAACCTGAATCTCTCCGCGATAATTCCCTTTACCTGTAAAGATCAAAGTTGCATCATCTGTTATATCCGTATTGTTAAGACCGGATACGGTAAAGTCGGTGTCTTTTACCAATGTATAACCCTTTACCAGATTTCCATCCGCATCTCTCTGATAAAGATCCTTGTCCTTGATCTGATACCCGGATGCAGGAAGAACCGGCTTACCGGTATAATATGCTACCAGATCCTCAGTTACATCCACAGTAATATAACTATATTCAAACAGAAGATTCAGATCTCTTGGCGTAATCCTCGCAATACACTTTTCAGATGTAAGTGTATCAAAAAGACCATTTCCACCTGTTATTCTGATATAAAAAGGATATTCTCCGGCATCGGTGATCATATATGCATTTTCAACTGTGGTGCCGAATTCTTTTTCTGTTATCCAGGTTTTTTGATCATCCGTACTATACTCAATTTTGTAGTTTGATATATAAGTACCACCCTTATACCAATTATTGGCTTCTGCCTCAGAGCATACCGGAATATATTTGCCATCAGTCAGACCGGCAGCAAACTGATATTGATCGCTGGGATCAGCTTCAAATTGCAAAGGGATCAAACTCCATGCCGGCTGCTCATATCCACAATAACTGTTTGTGCAGACATCTATATCGCCCAGTCTTACCGTACCTTTTCCGATCGTGAAGTAAATGGTAACCTCTCCGGTATAATTACCACGTCCTTTAATTGTGACCTGAGGTGCTTTTGCCTCATCAAAGCCAGCTTCACCCTGTGTCAGGGTATATATATCTGCATTATTTTTATAATGTACAACATACTCAGCTATAGCACTATTCAGAGGATTGTCACCACCTACACCCATAGGGCTGTTCAAAGCCGGAATTCCTCTCTCATTGTAATAACTCGGTGCAGTGAGTGTCTTCGAACCATCAGCAGTATCCAGTGTGATATTTGACAATATCTGCGGATAGCTGTCATAGGTACGTCCGGTCAGACCTTCAACATGCAGGTGTCCGTTCTCATAAGCTTTTGCAAGATCTGTCCTGCCACAATTTGCACACAGACCATATTCATCTGTATTATGGCCCAACAGAGTTACTGCTGCAGCAGGCATCGTAAATTTACTGTCTGATATTATCTGCAGATTGGCATTATTTGTGCCTTTTCCATCTTTTGTCAGATAATAGCTGCAGATCTGGTCCGGTACACTGATGGAATGATCCGTCGTGTCTCCATTTTGATAAAGACCATAGGTGTCTCCATTGTAAACGGAAACAACAGAAGCATTTTCTCCATCCGTCGGCAATGTAACGCCCTCCGGAAGCGTGATCGGATACCAGATTTTTTTGTCTCCGGTTGTTTGCAGGGATGTAGTCCAGTCAGCTGTATCATTCTTGCAATAAATGCTCAGTTCTCCATCTCCGTAGAAAACAGGTGTCGCAGCACCTGCCTCCAGGACAGCTGTATTTCCTGTATTTGTCACCTTAATCTGTTCGTCCAAAGCTCCGCTCAGACCGGAAATATCCGCTCCCTGCTTTACTTCTAATGTACTGCCACTTATCAATTCAATGCCAGCAGACACTTTTGCATCTCCAATGATAAGTTTCGATTCTTTTACCTCAAAAGTATCCGCTTTGCTTTTAGCTACCACCTCTGTTTTTTCATCTAATGTAAGTGTGGCTCCTCCTGACAAGCCAATAGATCCTTCCACCTTTATATTCTTCATATATACATGTGTCGTCTCATACACAGCTTTCAGTACCGTAACCTTATCACCGGACAATTCATGGCACTCTCCCTCAGATCTGATAATGACTTCTTTTGGGAACTGACCATCGAAATCACCTATAGACTGTACTGAAGATATACCGCTACACTTTGTATCCTGCAATAAGATGACCTCTGCCTTTTCAACACCTTCAAATTCACCTTCACCGCTATATGATAAGTATGTCATGGCATTTGCCCAATCGGCATAATAGGTTTCCTTTGTGGTTCCATCCGCTTTGGTTTCAACGATCTTTACGACAGCCTGTGTGACTGTAAAGGTAACAACATCAGATTTTACGGAGCTTTCCCCACATGAAACAGTACAATAGTACTGATAGGTTCCGGGCGCTAATCCAGCCGGAATCTGATAGGTACTTTCTGTTGCGCCAGAAACTGCTGTCTCTGTTGCACTACCTTCTGTTCCATCAGATGTTGTCTGATACCACTGATAGGTCAATTCGCCGGCGCTCTCAGCCACTACGGTAAGTTCCGGTGCGTCTGCTTCTGTATAATATTCCAGAACAGTACTCTTATTTTGAGCAATAGAAGGCTGCTCTGTAATCGTAACCGCTGCAGGAGTAGCTTTGACATTTGTATTTTCTGTTGTATCTGTCAGATCTACCAGTTCTTCATCATCCTGCTCAGTCCCGGTCTCTTCCGTTGTCATGCCTTCCGTCTCAGTCGCGGGTTCTTCTGTTTCCGTCTCCTCTGTCTCTGCACCAATCCACACGTCCAACGTATCCGGCAGCACGATTTTCTTCTCGGATGCCCCCACCTTCAATGTCTGTTCTTCAATCTCATCCGATAATGGTTCAACTTCTGTAATAACGACCGTTTTCTCCGGCTCATTTGCTGCTTTTGCCTGCGCCGCATACATCGTCAGGCCGGAAACGTCGATAGACGTCACCGCCATCAGCCCTGCCATGAAAATTCCCAGCGCCTGTTTTCCTCTGTTTCGTTTTTCCAAATGCCTGCTCCTCCCCACTGCCTGTTTCTCAATCCTTTACACACTATTGATACCTGCAGTCTCACGATACTTATAGTCTCATTTTATAGAAAGAGTCAAAAGCTGTCAATATTTTCCTGGAAACAGGGTGTAATCCCTCCCGCTGCCTGCACACTCCCTGTAAAATTCCGGCATAGCGCTACCACCTTTCCAGCCAAAGTCCGTATCCGGCAGATTGGTACAAAAACGCCTTGATCCCGGCAGACCGCAAAAATACCTTTCCAGTTTCAAATACAAGATTGCTTTTTTGCCGAATCAATGCTACAATTAAATGCAGTTTGATTGTAGGAGGATTTTACCATGAGTACCGTAAACATTGTATTGCTGGTTATTCTTGCCGTCCTCATTGTCGGCTTGATCGTATTATATTTTCTCGGCAAAAAGGCGCAGAAAAAGAGAGACGAGCAGGAGGCACAGCTTGCAGCCAACGCGCAGACCGTCTCCATGCTGATCATCGATAAAAAGCGGATGCGCCTGAAAGATTCGGGACTTCCGCAGGTTGTCATCGACCAGACACCGAAGATGATGCGCCATTCCAAGCTTCCAATCGTAAAGGCAAAGGTTGGTCCGAAGGTGATGTCACTGATCGCAGACGAAGCCGTCTATGATCTGATTCCGCTGAAGAAGGAAGTCAAAGCGACCGTGAGCGGCATCTATATCACGAAGGTAACCGGCGTCAGAGGGCCTCTTGAGAAGCCGCAGGGTAAGAAGAGCTTCCGTGCGAGAATGCAGGAAAAAGCCAAAAAGGCGAATGCAGAGCTGGAAAAAGAAAAGGCAGAACTTGCCAAAGAGAAGGCAGCAAAGAAGAAGAAAAAATAAGCAGCTATTTAAAATGCAGGGAATTTCAGATTTTGAAATCCCCTGCATTTTTTGATTGAATATTCATGGTAATCTTGCAGTCCGCCATGTGCTCATAATTCACTTCCAGCGCATAATCCACTTTTACGGACAGATTGTGTTCCGTCTCCTCCACCTGCACTTTCGTGGCGTCAATTCCGATCAGCAGATTCCCGTACGGCGTATAATAATAGGTGACATTTTTCTTGTCCTTTTCAAACATCATATGTACATTCGTCTCACCACGCTTCGTGATATCAAGTACCTCATCCCCGAGCTTGATGATATTTTTGGTGGTACCCGCCGTATCCTCCGCCACCTCGTCATACAGAATATAATGCCTGCCGTTCTTCTTATAATAAGAACCGGAGGTAATCACCTCTACCGGTTCACTGTTTTCTCCCCCAGCAAACTGAAGACCGCTGATGGAGATCAATACATCTTTTGTCATCGTTACACTCCCTTTTATCTCAACTCATATTACCGGCTTTTGGCGGAATAATCAAGCCTATTCTTTCAGGTCATCCAAAAATGTCAGATAGCGGCAGCGCACCTTATAATTTCCCTCCTCAAGCACCGCCCGGTATTCCTCCTTGGACAACACTTTTTTCAGTTCCTCCCCGGCGCTCTCATCCACGACTTCATACATACTTCCCTCAAAGCACATATTCGGGTACATGACGCACCACCAGTTATGACCTTCGCCCTCTCCGATCACAACCCGCAGCGCCTCATATTTTCCCGCCGGGAAGGTGAATTTTCCATATGTTTTGGACGGAAATTCCGTCTCCTCTATCGCGGCATGCACCTCGTACCCATATCCGGCTTCCCGCACCACCGCCTGCGCCGTCTCCGCAATCTCGGGCAGGTGCGCCTCCACCACCTGCTCGCACGCCTCTCTGTCCGGGACATCCGAAAGCAGCTCTGCCATCCGGCTTCCCACAGCATCACGCACCGCAAGCTTTAAATTCTGATCCTCCGCGGTGTCGCTGTTGGCAAGCACATGGAACCGCAGCACCTTCCCAGCAATCTGCTCCTGTATTCTCTGATTTTTCACATACTGCATTCCAAGAAGCGCAAGCAGCATCACATTCATTCCCAACAACAAGTACCAGATCCATTTACGTCTTTGCATAACGGCATTTTCTTCCTTTCCTCTGCTGCAAAAGACGATTCCCGTTTTGATACCGTTTTATTCACTTTATGATAAATGAATCCAGTTTATTTTTACCTGATAGACAATCGCAATCTCTTCCTCGTAGTTCTCCCCGCGCTTCTGATACTCCTCATACCAGCCCCGCGCCGCGCCTCCGAGCTTGCGGTAACTGCCTGTAAGATCCACCTGCCGCTTCCGCTGCACATTTGCCGCCATCCGGTTCATATAGTCTTCCGCCAAAAGTGCAAGCTCCTTTTTGTTCTCCTTTCCGCCGGTTCCCTGCACGCTTCCGCTGCAGTGAATCGTCACCAGGACTTCCCGCACGCCATCCTTTTCCGAGAACGTGATCTCATTTGTGGCATCCGACAGCAGCAGCATTCCCTCCTCTAACGGCAAGGCGTACTCCATCATGCGGTTTTGCGTGAAAAAGGCAAGTCTCGCCGCCTCCGCGTCAACCATGCCTGCCGGCATCCCACGCTTCCACACATAATACTGCTCCACCGCCGGTTTTTCGTCCTTCACGGTAACATACGGCAAAAACAGTGTCTCCTGTCTATTGTCCATCTCCTGGTACAGCGATCCGATCGTGGGGTACGCCTGCTTTTTGATCTGGGACACATTCTCAAACTGTTCCTCCAGATAATCCCCGACCGCTTCTCCCAGCGTCTCACTCTGCGCCAGCAGTGCTTCGGCATCCTCCGCGACCACCACATAGGCGTTGCGCGGCACCTCGCTCTTCTCCTTCAAAAACGCGAGCCACTCCTGCACGGCTGCCTCATCCTCCACAAATTCCTGTTCCAGGATCAGAACCTTCAGATGACTGTAATCCACCATCCGGTTTCCCGCCTGCTCCGCTTCATACCACGCCAGCCCGGCATCCTTCGTGTCCCTCACCGCAATCTCAATCGGAAAATCACGATCCTCCAGCTCCGCGGGGGCACAGCCTGTCATCACAAGCACGGCAGCCGCACAGGCCACCGCAAGTGCAAGCAGCCTCCTTCCCCATTTTTTCTGTGCGGCAAAGACGGGGGCAAGCACCAGAAACGGCGTACCGACATACCACAGGAACCGCTCGTACCAGTCAAAGACCGCCCGGCTCCGGTAAAAACAGATCGCTGCCACAGAAGCTGCCACCGCCACAGATCCATAGAAAATCCACATGTAATTTTTCCCTTTTGGCATTTTGCGAATAGGTTTCCATAATTTCTCTGCTATGCTGCTTCCGTAAAAGACGCAGCTGTTTAAAAGTGCGTACAGCGTAAAGAACCACACGCCGAACATAAACGCGTCTGTTCTTTTCAAAAAGCCGCCGGATATTTTTACCGTGCTCATCAGCGTGACTGCCGGATAATCCATCCCCGCAAGCGCCGGTACCCCGAAAATTCCCTCCAGAACCAGATAGAGCACCGCATGGAGACATCCCACAAATAGGATTGCCCTCTTTCCCGCCGCAAACAATGTTTCCTGCCGCTCGGCATACG
>ERZ1034882.463-NODE-463-length-19764-cov-5.907403_pt1 | contig 19764 bp, 18 predicted proteins | sample MGYA00520606_ERZ1034882 | MGnify/ENA primary metagenome ERZ1034882 (study PRJEB33766, sample SAMN09781726) | gut metagenome | biome: gut microbiome | host: Homo sapiens | place: Madagascar | study: EMG produced TPA metagenomics assembly of the PRJNA485056 data set...
TGACCCTGATGGATATTATATTTTAAAGAATCTGGTTGAAAAAACTGGAATTGCATTTGTTCCGTTGTATATGGATGTACAGCAGTTAATTAATTGTAAACAATATTGTAAGCCGCTTGAAAAGAATGATATGGTAAAGGCAAATTCACTGCTGAAATTTCATTTCTATGATGAAGTTATGGAATTTATGCTAGCGAACAATTGTAAATTGGAACAGGAAATTATTAGTTGGTTAAATGAAAGAAATTGATATGATTGTGGTGCGGCTATATGTTGTTGTATTATAGAGTGCTATGGATTAGTACCACAAAATTTTTTATTGCAGAAACATCATTCGGAGCCTATAATTCTAATAGGTGGACTTGCAAACCATCAGATGATTATCTTCTGAATAGCAAACATACCTGCAAGCCACCAGAACTACACACAATAATGGAAAAATGCAATGGTACTGAATTGGTGCTAAAAATGTGTGAAACGAAAAATAATGAGTAGAAAAGATACAAGCTATCAATACAAAAGTATAGATAACCATATTATAACAACCAGAATCAAACCAAACTTTGCGAGTTTGAATAAAAGGCTAAATCCCTATAAGGCTTGTATTTACAGGCTTTGTAGGGATTTTTTATGTATAAATGGGTACGTTTTGGGTAAACATACTGTTTCTTGTCTGATAATAAAGCTGTACTTGCGTATCCGAATTATCTGACTTTATCCGAAAATGGCGAGCCATTGATAGACACGGATTTTTCAAGAGAGACCAATATTCCGTTGAATGTAAAAATTCCTATGGACGAGAAGGCTGTGCCAATGGTGTTTGATTCGGAGGTGGATTATGAGTTGGCGTATATTTTAGAATATATGAAGGACTATAAATGACAGAGATACTTGTGAATAAGCGGGTTGTTGATTCTGGCAAAAGCAGAAATTCCCTTCTTGATATTTGCAAGAAACAAGGGAAATTCTTATGCTGCGAAAGATGTAATAGGTGTGTATCTATTATTTAGCGATGGAACATGTAGATTTCTGGTGCTTGCTTTTTAGCATATCAGTTAGCTTCTGACAAATAACATTAGCTGCATATACCTACAATTAGAATTGACTAGCATTCCCCCGAAAGGGTTATAATGATAAATATATCAAGTTTTCTATGAAAACCTGATATGCATTTCAGCCATTTGCCTCCGGTCATTTGGCAAAGGCAGATTTAGCATGGCTGGAGTTCTATAGTGGGGTGATTATAATGAAATCATTATCGGAAGCAGCAAGTGGTTTTTCAGGGAAGATTGCCTGGAATTGTGCTGACAGATCAATATTTGGTGATTGCCAGCTGGATACTGGTGATGAGGTGCAGGTGATATCGTCATATTTTGGCAACGTGCTCATAAAGGCGAAGGGCAGAAGCCTTGCCATTGCAAAGGATGCCGCAGAGAGGATAAAGCTCGCCTAGATAAGAATAGTATAGAAATAAGCTTTGCTACTTAGTGGCAAAGCTTATTTCTATTCTTCTCATATGTCTAATATATACGATAAAAAGGGTGCAACCGGTGAATATCCATGATGCCACATAAACATTCATCAGCCAGCCGTAGGATGGCAGGGCACGAAAGATAGTGCCAAGCCATAAAAGACGGAATACTACTGTTCCTAAAATAGTGAATATAGCAGGCTCCAGGGATTTGCCCATGCCACGAAGAGCGGCGCTTTCAACCTCATAGGTGGTAGTCAGGCCTTCGAGAGAGCATACGTGATACATACGGATTAAAGCATAAGCAGCTACGGCAGAGCGTGTAGTGTAGATGCCAACAAAAAAGTCACTCCATACTATGAATATGATTGCCAGGATCTCTGTGAAGCCGATGCCAAACAGCATATTTAACCAGAACACTTTTTTGCATCTGCTGATGTTGCCTGCACCATAGTTCTGGCTGGTGAAGGTGACAGTTGCCTGGGCAAATGCATTTGCAATGTCATAGGTGAAATATTCAAAATTCAGTGCCAGAGAAGATCCGGCAATGGCATTTTCCCCAAACGAATTTATACCACTTTGAATGAATACATTTGAGATTGAAAATATAGTTCCCTGAATGCCGGATGGAATACCAATCTGCAGGATTTTCTTCAGATATGGACCTATGATCTTCATCTGATGAAAACGGAATGAAAATTCATCATTTCTGCGATACAGATATATAATGACCATAACTGCGCTGAGAATGGTGGAAATGACAGTGGAAATAGCAACACCTGCCACTCCCAGGTGAAAGCAGATCACTAGTACCAGATTCAGAATTACATTCACAACACCGGAGATGATAAGGTAAAACATTGGACGTCTGGTATCTCCGAAGCTACGCAGAATGGCAGCACCAAAGTTGTAGACCGTCATAAATGGAATGCTTAGAAAATAGATCCGTATATACAAAAGTGCTTCTGAAAGTACACCTGCAGGGGTTCCGGACAATTCAAGGATCACTCTGGCAGTCAGAAAGCCAAGGAACATCAGACCTATGCCCAGGACGGTTCCAAATGTCAGGATAGTATGTAACATATCATTGATCTTGTCTCGCTGTTTCTGACCGATCAGATTGGCAAGGACAGCATTTGGTCCAACTGACAGACCCACTATCAGATTGACAAATATACCAACCAGAGCTACGCAGCTTCCGACAGCTGCAAGGGCATTGTCCCCGGCAAAACGGCCTACTACAGCCACATCGGCAGAGTTGAATAACTGCTGCAGGATGCTGCTGAATGCAAGAGGCAGTGAAAAAAGAATAAGCTTGCCGGCTAATCCTCCATTTAACATATCCATTTCTTTTGATTTGAGTGTTTTCATGTGTTTATCCTTAATTTATTTAGAAATATCTGAGCCGTAAGTGATTGTAAATGTCAATGAAAAAGTAATTGACTTTCATAATAGCCCCTTATAAATATCAGCTCATTTCAAACTATATTTGTAGTAAATATGGCTCCAATTAAGAGCAGAATATATTTAAACACCATCTAACCACATCGTCAAGATGGATAAGAAAATAAATTTTGCTAAAATTCTGTATGCTTATCCCAAGTGCCCTTATGCAGTCTCTGGCTTCATTTATAGCCCAGAACGTGGGAGCAGGAAATGAGAAACGGGCTAAGAAAGCCATGTTTACAGGTATTTGTGTGGGACTTGTAATAGGCTGTATGGTATTTGCACTTGTCATATTCAAGGGAGACCTGCTGGCATCAATATTTACTACGGAGAAGACAGTAATACAGAATGGATATGATTATCTTAAAGGATTTGCACCGGAGACCATAGTGACGGCAATACTGTTCTCCATGATAGGATATTTTAACGGACATAATAAGACCCTGTGGGTTATGATTCAGGGCTTAGTCCAGACCCTGCTTGTGAGACTCCCACTGGCATATTATATGAGTATTCAGCCTGATGCCAGTCTGACTATGATCGGAATTGCAGCTCCGGTAGCTACAGTATTTGGAATTGTTTTAAATGTTACTTATTATATTGTTATGAACAGGAAAGCTGATTGACATTGCATTTTGATTTTGCTATATTGTGGGTGATTAGTTGAGAGAGGAGCTGGCGGGCTGTGCATAGGATAAAGACAAGTGATCACAAGTTCATAGCTGTTATCCTGATAATGGCACTGGCATTTATCTGTATCTGCTCCCACAGTGACTATGCCGACTGGCTGGTAAATAAAGACCAGGCGGGCGTACATTCCACAGCGTCAGCAGTTGATGGCGCGGACAGGCAACTGGACGGGGCAAGGATCCTGGAGGGTAATATAGCCACCGGCGTCAAGAATTCCGAGCAGTTCACAAGAGTCAGACAGAGCAGTAAAGGAAATAGTACTGTTCCTGACCTTGCATGTATATATTCTTCGATTCAGGCAGATTCTCTGTCTGTAAATATCCCTTTTTTATTGGTGGAGTCTGAGCTGACACCAAGGTACTCTGTCATAGTGTATCTTCATCGTTCGGACGGAAAGAAATCCGCACTCATTCAGGCATAGGTAAATTATGCTTTAAAATGAGATGACGGAAAGGAAAATTGAATTATGATAATCGCTTTAAAAGTATTTGGAATAGGTGCACTTATTTCCTATGGTATTGCTGTGCTTATGAAAGTGACCATGGCATGCATTGGAGCATTTACTAAGAAAGGGGATGACAAATAATGAGTATCATTGATCTCTTTCAAGGTATTGCCACAATGTTTGAGCAATCTCCGGAGATAGTTATCGCCAGGATAGTACTTATTTTACTGGGATTTTTGCTTGTGTATCTGGGCATAAAGGGGACTCTTGAGCCTCTTATTATGGTGCCTATGGGACTTGGCATGTCAGCGGTTAATGCCGGTATGCTTTTCCTGGAGAATGACCAGATTGGAAATCTGATCATAAATCCACTGCTTTCAAGCACGGACGATCTGATGAAGTACATGCAGATTGACTTTCTGCAGCCTGTGTACACATTGACCTTCAGTAATGGTCTTATTGCCTGCCTTGTATTTATGGGCATAGGAAGTATGTGCGATATAGGATATGTGCTTGAGAGACCATTTACAAGTATGACCATTGCTTTATTTGCAGAGGCGGGAACAGTGTTGACGTATCCTATCGCAAGACTTATGGGATTAGATCCGGGATCATCGGCAGCAGTTTCAATTATCGGTGGCGCAGACGGACCTATGGTATTGTTCGCGTCCCTTAAGCTGGCACCGGACCTGTTTGTGCCAATCTCCATTGTGGCGTACCTGTACCTGAGCCTGACCTATGGCGGCTATCCGTACCTTATAAAACTGCTCATTCCTAAGAGCAAACGAGGGAAGGTTATAGTTCGTGAGAAGCGGCCAAGCAGGATCAGTCCAAAGGAGAAGATAGTATTTGCAGTTATAACAAATGCAGTGTTGTGCCTGCTCTTCCCGGTGGCAGCACCGCTTTTCTTAAGCTTTTTCATAGGAATAGTAATAAGGGAAACGGGAATAGGTGCCTATATAAAGCTGGTTGGAGACGGATTTCTCTACTTCGCTACGTTCTTCCTGGGACTTATGCTCGGAGTTTTGTGTGACGCAAGCACACTTCTTAATGAAAAGGTGTTCAAGCTGCTTATACTTGGTATGCTGGCACTTCTTATTTCGGGAATTGGCGGTATCGTGGGAGGCTATGTGGTTTACTTCTTCAAGAAGGGAAACTTCAATCCAACCATAGGAATTGCCGGAGTTTCCTGTGTTCCGTCAACGGCGAAGGTTGCCCAGAAGGCGGCTTCCAAGGCTGATCCGGCGGCATTTATCCTGGATTATTCCTTAGGTGCAAATATCTGTGGAGTAATAACTACTGCTATACTGACGGGAATATATATAACGCTGCTTGGTTAGCGTGAGGCATGGAAGACTAAATTTGCCGTGAATTGACATGGTACATTGCGGAATATTTCCAACTGTGTTATCATGACAACATATAACACAGATATGTACGATGGAACAACGAAAGGTGAATATAGAATAATGTTACAAGGGGTAGGAAGTAAAGTTTTTAGATATGAAAGTGCCAATGAAGAAAATATTCAGGCATTTGCAGATGACAGACTTTATTTTGCTGCCCCTGATGTATTTAATGGGCCATTTGAGAAGAGTATGTATGTGGACTTTTCCAGGGCATGGGAGTTGGTGTCCTATGAGCTGGAGCATTATGAGAGAGATTATCTGGGTGGTAAGAATAAGGACAGCTTTCGGATAATAACGCCTTTTAACAGGGAATTTTTCACGAAGACTTCCGAGACTCCCGAAAGCAGGAAAGTCTTTGAGGACAAGATTTGTCTTGCCATCGGAGATATTACAGGAAAGCTCGGGGCAAATGGCAGGATGGCAGACTTCTACGAGGATTACCTGTCGGACAATGTATGGATGGAGCATGGTGATCATTATAGAGGATTTGCACTTATGTATGATAAGGCAAAACTTGAAAAGGGTGTACTTTATGATCCGGAAGATCGGGAGCTGCTTAAGAAAGCAAGCTTTGGTAAGGTGAACTACAGGGAGGCACGGCATGATTTGGGTGCTGAGCTTTTTAAGCTTTTGTCCCAGAAAAGCCACAATGATATAAAGAACGGACTTAAGCCGGTATTACTGCAGATGCTTACAACCAGAAATAAGAGCCGGGCTTCAGAGAAGGAGTGGAGGCTGTGCAGTTTTCCGGAAGATATCAATACTCCTGATGAGGCTGCATATATGTCCGTGAAGCCTGAGGCGGTATTTGTAGGGGAAGATATTGCCCATGACGTGAAACTTGAGCTGTGCCGTATCGCAAAGAAAAAGAAGCTTCATGTGTATGAGGTATATGTGGATCCTGCAACACCGTTTTACAGGCTGGATTTTAGGAAGATTGATAATAAGGGGCGGTAGATGTAAAACTTCCCCCAACTGCCATTTGACAGTCCATTAAAGTTGTGTTAAATTAGCTGCATAAAACCCATATGGGAGTGGATTTTTCAAGAGAGATCTTTTTTCGCCACACAGTATTTTTACTGTGTGGCATTTTTAATGCAAAAAAATGCTGACCGGAAGTTGTGTCAGGGCAGAAAACGACATTTGCCATAGACATATAGTTTTAGGCATATAGTTATAGAAACACAGTTTTAAGTACAATAAGATAAGGAGCGAGAAGATTTATGGATCAGAATTTCATGAAGGAGAAAAATATACTGCAACTGGTTATTTCCATGTCGCTGCCCATGGTGATCTCCATGGCGGTAAATTCCCTGTATAACATAGTAGATAGTTATTTTGTCGCGAAGATAAGTGAGGAGGCAATGACGGCATTGTCGCTGGTGTATCCGGTGCAGAACCTTATAACCTCCATTGCGGTAGGATTTGGCATAGGAATGAATGCCAGGATCGCATTCTGTCTTGGCGCCGGGGATGAGAAGCAGGCAGATCAGGCAGCCACAACGGGCATGCTCTTAAGCTTCATTCACGGCGTGATACTTATGGCGGTATGTACCCTTGGTATGCCCTGGTTCCTGTCACTGTACACCGACGATCATGAGATCCTAAGCATGGGACTTACATATGCCAACAGGGCATTTGCATTCTCCATCATCATAATGCTTGGAATATCATTGGAGAAGATATTCCAGTCGGTAGGTCGTATGAAGGTATCCATGATAAGCATGATGTGCGGTTTCATTGCAAATATCGTCCTGGATCCCCTTATGATCTTTGGAATAGGTCCATTTCCGAAGATGGGCATGGCAGGTGCAGCCTATGCGACTGGTATAGGGCAGACCATAACCTTGCTTGTATATATTGCCTTCTGCATATTCAGACCGTTGCCGGTTAAGTTTAACAGGAAGAACATATATTTCGGAGGCAATCTGCTCAAGAGACTTTATGCGGTGGGAATACCTGCTTCCCTTAACATGGCACTTCCGTCATTGCTCATATCAGCATTGAACGGCATATTGGCAGCATTTTCCGAGAGCTATGTGCTGGTGCTTGGAGCCTACTACAAGCTTCAGACATTTATCTATCTATCTGCAAATGGTATCATTCAGGGCATACGTCCTATCATCAGCTTCAACTACGGAGCCGGTGAGAAGAAGAGAGTTCGACAGACCTTCAAGGTATCACTTTGCCTGACTGCGGGGGTTATGGCTGTGGGATGGATACTGTCACTGCTGATACCGGGACAAATGATCGGTTTGTTCACCGAGAACATAAGCACCATCAATATAGGAATAAAGGCACTTCATATAATAAGCTTCGGTTTCGTGGTATCTGCCGTGTCAGTTACCTGTTCGGGAGCTCTTGAAGCACTGGAACAGGGCATGGCTTCGCTCATGATATCCCTGTCCAGATATGTGGTGATCATCATTCCGGCAGCATGGATATTGTCCCGTATATGGGGAGCAGAAGGAGTTTTCTATGCATTTCCGGTTGCAGAGGTCTTGACGGCTGTCATATCAGCTTTCATTATGAAGCATGTTGCCAAAGCCAAGGCTATCACCGTAAATGAATAAATATATGAAAAGCGAATGTGATCATTATAGGTGACTGATAAAAGTATTACTGTAAATGATCAAATGTTCAGAAAACAAATGTAATTACGATAAGTACCCGATAAAGATACGCTGTATGTAGAAGTTATGGTATAATATGTCAGAAGCTGACAAATTTCAAGCAACCAAAGGGAGAACAAATAACATATGACCTGTGAAGACATGATGGAGATACCTGAACTGAATAATGTGCTCAATCTTAAAGCAGGGGAAGCCGGACTTGAGCATTCTATAAGATGGATATATTTTGCCGACTGTCTTCAGTGCGTGAAGAACGAATATCGGATCGAGAATTATATACATGGTGGAGAATTTGTTGTACTGACCAACAGAAGTCTTACAGACGACAGCAAGAGTCTCATGAACCTTATCGATCGTATGAGGGAACATGACATAGCGGCATTGGGGATAAATGAAGGACAGATATCGGACAAGCTCATGAGCTATTGCACGGAGCATGATCTTCCTTTATTTGAGCTTCCGGAGCTTTTTCCTCTTATTGATCTGAGCCAGATAATGTGCCAGAGACTGGTTCTTGAGGAAAATGACAGGAACTCAGCCGAGCAGCTTTTGTCCTCTATATTGGATGCGGAATATCTGGATAGGGACAAGGTATTTGCCCAGGCAAGAGTGCTTAATATTGACCTTGCCGGAAGCTTCACTGTGGTAGAATTTGCATTTCTCCAGGCAGATGAAGCAGATCGTGACTACCTGGCAGCGGGACAGAGACTTAGAAGTATAACTACCGGGGAATTTGCAAGCCATACCGGGACAAATGTAATGGTAATGTTACAGACCGGTTCCATGATCGCTCTTATACCTGTTGAGCATGTGGATGACAGCCGGATGAAGGAGATACTTAACCGTATCGTTGACAGGGCTGAGCGGGAGTGCGGAACCGAGCTGATAGCCGGCGTTGGCAATGCCACAGGATATCTTGAGGACGTGAAGTTAAGCAGAAACGAGGCGGCGGCAGCCATTAAGATCGCCCGGGCGTCAGATTCACCGGAGCATGTGGTATTTTATGATGAATTGGGACTTTATACACTTATCTCACATATTCCTGACAGCAGATTTCTGGATAAATTCGTGGAGGATAACTTGGGAAGGCTCATAAATGCAGACCGGATAAATAGCGGAAATCTCTGCGAGACACTGGAGAAATACCTTAATTGTAACTGTAATGCCAAGAGCACCGCAGAGTACATGTACCTTCACAGGAATACCCTTAATTACAGGCTTAATAAGATCAGGGAGATACTGGAGACAGACCTTGATGATCTTGATACCTGCATGAAGCTTAAGATGGCATTCATGATAAGAAATTACAGAAAGCTTACGGAAACCTGATAGAAAAATAACATTGTGCACCGTGCACAAAAAATATAGTACCCGAAAAACATTGATTTTGCCATCACAGTTGGTATAATAGACACAAATTAAAGAAAAGCAAACGACAAAGGCGTTGGATATAGTTAATACTATCCGGCGTCTTTTTTTACTGTAATGATGTCTTTGACATCGTTACGCCGCAGCAACCCTTGCCAGAGGAAGCACCAAGTGTCGAAGACACATTTAGAATGGTGCTGACGAAATGCCGCCGAGAGATTGTGCCCATGCGTTGAAAACGCATATTGGAATGGCACAATCGACTTGCCGCCGAGTGTAAACGAGGGGGCGTTACTCATAATATGAGGTGGCGATACCAAACAGGCAATTTCAAATGGTTGCTGCTCGAGTTGATTGTTTAGTAAGGAGGACGAAAGATATGAGTACAGCAGCAGAATTAGCAACAGCATTACCAGAGATAATCACAGAGCAGGTTCCGGGACCAAAGTCAAAGGAACTTCTTGACAGAAGAGACGCAGCAATCCCACAGGCATTGTGCGGCAAGACCTATCCAATATGTATCAAGCAGGGCGCAGGTGCAATGTTTGAGGATCTTGATGGAAATAAGATCCTTGACTGGGTTGGAGGTGTAGGTGTTTTAAATATCGGTTATTCACACCCAGAGGTAGTAGAAGCGGTAAAGGAGCAGGCAGAGAAATATTTTCATACAATATTTAATGTATATGTTCATGAGGGCTATGTTGAGCTGGCAGAAAAGCTCAATGAATTGATCCCTTGTAAGGGAGATGTGAAGAAAACATACTTTGCAAATTCCGGTGCAGAGTGTGATGAGAATGCCATCAAGATCGCCAAGGCATACACCAAGAGAAGCGGTGTCATCTGCTTCACCGGTGCATTCCACGGCAGAACAAATCTTACAATGGCACTTACAGCCAAGAAGGTATATGCAGTGGGCATGGGTCCATTCCCTGCAGGAATATACAGAGCACCATATCCATATCTCTACAGAGCACCGAAGGGATATACAGAGGAAGAGGCGATCAAGTATTATCTTGATGAATTAAACAGAGTATTCGACGAGGGTGCTCCTGCAAGCGAGATAGCATGTATGATCCTTGAACCATTACAGGGCGAGGGAGGATTTATCCCTGCACCTATCGAATGGGTAAAGGCAGTCCGTAAGATCTGTGATGACAACGGAATATTGATGATCGCTGATGAGGTTCAGTGCGGTAACTGCAGAACGGGAAAGTACTACGCTTCAGAATACTGGAAGGAAGCGGGATGTGCTCCTGATATCATTACAACAGCCAAGTCAGTTGGCGGTGGTCTTCCGATCTCAGCTATAACAGCAAGAGCAGAAGTCATGGACGCTGCTCCCGCAGGTACTATCGGTGGTACATTCTGTGGAAACCCACTTGCATGTGCGTCAGCCCTTGCAGTTATGAAGGTTATGAAGAGAGATGACTATGCAGGCAAAGCAAGACATATCGGTGAGGTTGTTACAAAGCGTTACAAAGAGCTTCAGGAGAAATATCCTGTTATCGGTGATGTAAGAGGTCTTGGAGCAATGATCGGAATAGAGTTCGTTACAGACAGAGAGACAAAGGAGCCTGCCACAAAGCTTGTGGCAGATATCATTCATAATGCTATGCAGAAGGGACTTCTTCTTGAGAGCTGCGGCACAGCAAGCAACACCATAAGATTCCTTGCACCGCTTACCATGACAGATGAGCAGATGGAGAGAGGTCTTGAGATATTCGAGGAGTCCATCAGGGAAGCGCTTGAAGCGTAAGGACAGGAGGAACGACTATGGAGCAGAAATCAAAATTCGACAAGGTAATGGGAGCCTGGGACATCCTGGTCATCGCCTTCGGTGCCATGATCGGATGGGGCTGGGTAATAAACTCCGGCGACTGGATCACCACAGCGGGATTCATGGGATCCATAATTGCAATGTTGATAGGTGGTTTAATGGTATTCTTTGTAGGCCTTACATACGCAGAGCTTACATCAGCGATGCCACAGTGCGGTGGTGAGCATGTATTCAGCTACAGGGCAATGGGTTCTACAGGTTCATTTATATGTACATGGATGATCGTGCTTGGATATGTGGCTACTTCAGCATTTGAAGCAACAGCCCTTCCGACAGTTATCACATATCTGTTTCCTGATTTCAATCAGGTATATCTTTATACCATTGCAGGAAAGGATATATACCTTACAACTATCATCTTAGGTGTAGGTGTTGCGGTACTTATCACATGGGTAAATATCAAGGGTGCCAAGACGGCAGCCATGCTCCAGACAATACTTACGGCAATAATCGCCCTTGCAGGTATATTACTTGTTGTAGGCTCGGCTGTAAATGGCGATGGCAGCAATATCAGCGGACAGATCTGGGAGGCAGGCACAGGAAATACTTTAGGAAGTGTATTCAAGGTTGCATGTATGACTCCGTTCCTGTTCATAGGATTTGATGTAATCCCACAGGCAGCAGAAGAGATAAATGTGCCATACAAGAAGGTCGGTAGGATCATGTTACTGTCAATTATTCTGGCAGTTGCGTGGTATCTTCTTATAATATTTGCAGTTTGTTATATAATGCCACAGAGTGCCATAGCAGAAGAGATGGCGTCCCAGAACGGACTTGTATCAGTTAAGGCGATCGAGATAGCATTTAACTCTCCGCTTATGGGCAAGGTGCTTATAATCGGCGGTCTGTGCGGAATAATCACATCCTGGAATTCATTCCTTATGGGTGGTAGCCGTGCACTTTACTCAATGGGTGAGTCCCTTATGATACCTAAGTTCTTCGGTAAGCTTGGAAAGAATAAGACACCTGTTGCAGCTATCATATTATGTGGTATAGCCTGCTGTGCGGCTCCATTCTTTGGAAGAGGAGTACTGGTATGGCTGGTTGACGCAGCGTCATTTGGCTGTGTTATCGCTTACATGTTCGTGTCAATTTCATTCTGTATCCTTCGTAAGAAGAGACCTGATATGGACAGGCCTTACAAGGTAAAGGCAGGTAAGTTCGTAGGTGTAATGGCGGTTATCATGGCTGGTTTCATGACACTTCTCTATATCGTGCCGGCGTCATTTTCGGCAGCTCTTATATGGCAGGAGTGGGTAGTTGTAGGTATATGGCTTGTGCTTGGTGTATTCTTCTTCTTGTACTCAAAGCGCAAATATGGTGATGAATTTGGACGTGACATATTTATTGTGGATGAGGCAAAGACTGAGGACGCATACACAGGCGACAGCTCAGTATACGACGAGAAGCATATAGGAAGACACTTCGTGGTTACAGTTGGCTGTGAGTATGGAAGCGGCGGTCCGGAGATCGCGAAAATGGTTGCTGACCATTTCGGAGTTGCGTATTATAATAGAGATCTGGTAGATAAGGTTGTTGAACAGATCGGTGTAGACAAGGGTCTTGTAGAGGAGGCCGATACCAAGATCGGTGTAAGATATGCATTTGACACTTCATATGGTGTAAGATATGCAAATCTTTCAAACCGAGTTATAGACGCCCAGTTCCAGGCGATACATGATTTCGCAGACAAGTCCTCGTGTGTTATTGTAGGACGAAGCAGCGATTACATCCTGAAGGACAGAGACGATGTGTTAAACGTATTCATCTATGCACCTGAGGAGGATGAGATTGCAGCGGTAATGAAGGAAAAGGGCATGAGCGAGCACAAGGCAAGAGAAGAGTGGGAGTATGTAGAGAAGTCACAGCATGCAAGACATGCATACATTACAGGAAAGAAGCGTGGCGACAGACATACAAGAGATATCCTGCTTAACAGCAGTCTCCTTGGCTGGGACAAGACAGCCGATGTGATAATCGACCTTGTAGAACGCAGATACGATATAGATGAAGAAGCTCTTAAGAAGGAGGCATAGCCTGTAATGAAGGGATTTTCAATAAAGACAGAGATAGAAGAGTATGATACATTTGCAGAATTTGCAAATGTAGCCGGTCTTTCGGCAGAGGATCTGGTGTTATGCGGAGAGCATACCTACGACAGATATATAGCACCGCTTGGTACCGGTGTACAGACCTTATTCAGGGAGAAATACGGTACCGGCGAGCCTACAGACGCTGCGGTTGACGCCATAATAGACGCCTTAAGGGCTAAGAAATTCAACAGGATAATCGCTGTAGGCGGTGGAACTGTTATAGATATAGCCAAGGCTGTGGCTGTGGCAGGACCTGAGGATAAGGTTGATGATCTGTATGACAATGTAGCTTCCCTTAAGAAGTATCATCCCCTTATCATTGTTCCTACCACCTGTGGTACAGGAAGTGAAGTTACAAATATTTCAGTTATAAACCGTGTGAGCAAGGGCGTGAAGATGGGACTTGCGGCGGACGCAATGTATGCGGACAAGGCAATAATGATCACAAATATGCTGGAATCCATGCCATACAAGGTATTTGCCACATCTTCAATAGACGCAATGGTGCACAGTGTTGAGTCCTTCTTAAGTCCAAATGGCTGCAGCATATCAAGGATATTCTCCACAGAGGCATTAAAGACCATAATCACCTGCTGGAGCAAGGCAGTAGCTGCCGGCGGCGGGGATGCATGGAAGACCTATGCTGCTGATTTCTTAAAGGCTTCAAACTGGGCTGGACTTGGATTTGGTTATGCGGGCTGTGCTGCGGTACATGCCTGTGCATATCCTCTTGGCTCTGTATATCATATTCCACATGGACAGAGCAATCAGTTGATGTTCGCTTCTGTTATGAAGAAGTACAAGGAGCTGAAACCGGTAGGAAGGATAAATGACCTGGAGAAGGTCATAGGAGATACTCTTTGGGTAAAGCCGGAGGAAGCACTGGAGGCTTTATACTCCCTTATGGATAAGGTGTTAAAGTGTGAGCCTTTAAAGAATTTCGGAGTTAAGGAAAGTGACCTTCCGGTATTCGCACATGATGTGATCGGAACTCAGCAGAGACTTCTTAAGAACAATTATCTGCCGCTTACAGAAGAGCAGGTGCTTGATATATATAAAACGGCTTTCTAGTATATTCTGATATGTGACAAAATGAATAAAACTTAGGTGTAAATAGCCGGATTTTGTAGCATGACGCAGTGGCTGATCATATGTCACTGCGTTATCTTTTGTTATGGCAACGAGTCAAGTGCAACATGCTTGCATGATTGCATTTGACGACTGCTAATCAGCGGATAAAACTCGCAAAGCGTGTTATAATGGATTTATGTCCAAAGAGGGGGATAAAAGTATGGCAGGTAACACAAAGAGAAAGAATAAACGCGGACTTATTTTTGTGAGTATTTTTCTGTTGCTGATATTAGTAGCGGCAGGTGGAGTTTTCTCAGATAAGAATAAGGATAATACCACAGGAACCACAGAGGCTGTAGCTACAAGCGAGATCACCACAGAGGCATTTGAAGGGGATGGTCAGGATGTGACAGGGCGACCGGCGGATACATTAAGTGGCAAGGGTGATAATTCGGATATTTCCGGTGATGGATCGGGCAGTGATGTTGTGACCCCAACCACCGAGAGCGACAGACCGGCCTTTGTTGCTGTTCCGGCTGATGACAGTGAGGCCTATGCCATTATCAATGACAATATGCCGGGATTTTCCGACGAGGACAAGAAATCCACGGAACCATTTGAAGAGTACAGTGAGCTTGATGAACTTGGAAGATGTGGTGTGGCATATGCAGATATCTGCAAGGAGCTCATGCCGGAGGAAGAGCGTGGAGAGATAGGACAGATCAAGCCCAGCGGATGGCATACGGTTAAATACAATGGCATTGTGGATGGGAATTACCTCTACAACAGATGTCATTTGATCGCATACCAGTTGGCAGGTGAGAATGCAAATGAGAAAAACCTCATAACCGGAACCAGATATCTTAATGTGCAGGGCATGGTGCCATTTGAGGATCAGGTTGCCCAGTATGTGAAGGACACCGGAAACCATGTGCTTTACAGGGTTACACCTTATTTTGAGGGGGATAATCTTGTGGCAAATGGCGTTCAGATCGAGGCATGGTCGGTTGAGGATGAAGGCTCAGGTATATGCTTCAATGTGTTCTGTTATAATGTACAGCCGGGGATAGACATTGATTATGCCACCGGCGACAGCGAGATATCACCTGATTACACAGGAGAAGTGGACAACAGCGGGGATAATTCAGGTTCAGACAGTGGGGATGCCGGTGGTTCATCCCGGGAAAATGCAGATGGAAGGACTTCAGAAAACACTGAGGCAATCACGGAGAATAATAGTGGTAACGAGCAGGAGTATATCTTGAATACCAACACTAAGAAGATACACAGACCATCATGTTCCAGTGTGAAGCAGATGAAGGAGTCAAATAAAAGGAGTTACACAGGTTCTCTTGATGACCTGTTAAATCAGGGCTATGAGCCGTGCAAGAAATGCATGTAATTTCTTTTGCAGTAATAATTAAAAAAGCGTTGACATATAATATGCAGTATGATATTAGTAGATTATCAAAAAAGGGAGTAGTTGCATACGCCTATGGTGTGTGTTCTGGTTTTCGTCAGGACGTCTGATTGGACAGTGCCTATAGCTGTTATTCAGACCGGGGATCAGATAGCAATAGATCTGTTAAACAAGACTTTTTGTGTACATTTATTGTGCACAAAAGGTCTTGTTTTTTTGTTATAGCAACGAGTCGAGTGCAACATGCTTGCATGATTGCATTTGACGACTGCTAATCAGCGGATAAAACTCGCAAAGCGTGTTTTATCGCTGGGCAATAAGCCGTCAGGCGAGATGACATATATTGCACAGATCGAGTAGGAGGAGCCTACTCGATTTATAGCAACTGCTTCCTTAACATAAAAACAAGACGGAAAGGAGAAGTCTATGAAAGAAATTTATCAGCAGACAAAAGGGGAATTATTTAAGGAATATGGGGATCCGGGAGGATTGACCACAAGGAGGGCACAGGAATTACTTGAGAAATATGGTGAGAACCTGTTAAGGGAGAAGAAAAAGAAAAGTATATTCAGCATATTTCTGGGACAATTTGCCGACCTTTTGGTGGTTATTCTTGTGGCGGCAGCAGTGGTGTCCATGTTCTCGGGAAATGTGGAGAGCACTATAGTAATATTTGCTGTTCTTATAATGAATGCAGTGCTTGGAACCATCCAGTATGTTAAGGCGGAGAAGTCGTTAGCGGCACTTAAGAACCTGTCGGCACCCCACGCCAGAGTCATACGAGACGGAATGAAGCAGGAGATCCCGGCTTCGAAGGTGGTGCCGGGGGACATATTGCTTCTGGAAGCGGGAGACATGGTGGCGGCAGACGGCAGGATAATAAGCAATCATTCCCTCCAGGTAAATGAGAGCTCACTGACGGGAGAATCCACAAATGTTGATAAGCTTGAGGGGGTTATATCAGAAGAAGTTCCCCTTGGAGACCGGGTAAATATGGTGTTTTCAGGAAGCCTTGTCACCTACGGAAGAGCTGAGGTGCTGGTGACTGCTACGGGAATGGCAACGGAGATGGGACGTATAGCATCTCTAATGAATGATACAGAGGACAGAAAGACTCCCCTTCAGGTGAGCCTTGATAATTTCAGCAAGAAGCTTGCCATACTTATAATGGTGATCAGTGGAGTAGTATTTGCACTGAGGATATGGCAGGGAGAGACCATTCTTTCTTCCCTTATGTTTGCTGTAGCACTGGCTGTGGCGGCAATCCCTGAGGCACTGGGTTCCATAGTGACCATTGTTCAGGCTATGGGCACAAGGAAGATGGCTGAGGACAATGCCATAATCAAGGAACTTAAGGCTGTGGAAAGTCTTGGCTGTGTGTCCGTTATCTGCTCGGATAAGACAGGAACCCTGACCCAGAACAGGATGACTGTGAAGGATGTGTATATTGCCGGACAGTGTATTAAGCCGGAGGAGATAAATGAGGGAACAAGGGCACACAGATATCTGTTGTATAATGCCATACTTAACAATGATTCCGGTATATGCAGTGGTGAGGATGTGGGAGATCCAACGGAGACCTGCCTGCTCCATATGGCAAGAAAAACAGATATTTCTTGTGGAAATCCTGGAGAAAATCCGGAGGAAGATATCAGAAAAATGATTCCCAGACTTGAGGAGCTGCCCTTTGATTCTGACAGGAAGCTTATGAGCAGCAAGTATGTCATAGAGGGAACACCTACGGTATTTACCAAGGGAGCGGTTGATGTGCTCCTTGGCAGAGTGGAGAATATCATGGACGGTCAGGAAGTGAGACCGATGACAGATGATGACAGAGAGGCAATAAAGAAACAGAACAGAGCTTTTTCTGAAAATGGCATGAGGGTTCTTGCATTTGCATATAAGGAATGTAACGAAGATGAGAAGCTGTGCATGGACAGCGAATATGGATACACATTTACAGGGCTTGTGGCAATGATAGATCCTCCAAGGGATGAAGCGGTAGAGGCTGTGGCAACTGCTATCGGTGCAGGAATAAAGCCGGTGATGATAACCGGAGACCACAAGGTTACAGCTACTGCCATAGCCAGGCAGATAGGTATATATAGAGATGGAGATGTGGCAGTTACCGGACAGGAGCTTAGCAATATGTCGGATGATGAGCTGGATAGTAAGCTTGCCCACATATCTGTATATGCCAGGGTGTCTCCGTCAGATAAGATCAGGATAGTTGATGCATGGCAGCGGAAGGGCAAGGTTGTGGCCATGACCGGTGACGGTGTTAATGACGCTCCGGCTCTAAAGAAAGCTGATATTGGAGTTGCCATGGGAATTACAGGAACCGAGGTATCCAAGGACGCTTCTGCCATGATACTTTCGGATGATAATTTCGCAACTATTATAAAGGCAGTGTTAAATGGGCGTAATGTCTACAGGAATATTATGAATGCAATACTTTTCCTGTTATCGGGTAATCTTGCAGCTATATTTGTGGTGCTGTTCTGTTCAGTTATGGCGTTACCGACACCTTTTGAACCGGTGCATCTGCTGTTTATAAATCTGCTTACGGACTCACTTCCGGCACTTGCCATAGGCATGGAACCATCAGACAGAAATCTGCTTAAGAACAAGCCAAGGGATCCTAAAAAGGGAATTTTAAACGGAAGATTTTGTGGAAGGCTGGCTTTGTATGGCATTCTTATTGCTATTGCTACACAGACTGCGTTTTATATAGGACGTGGGGAAGCAGCAAGTACAATGGCTTTTGCAACTCTGACTCTTGCAAGGCTGTTCCATGGCTTTACATGCAGAGGGGAGAAGTCAATATTCAAGCTCGGATTAAGGAGCAACAAGTGGAGCAACAGGGCATTTGCCGCAGGAGTGGTACTGCTGGCGGCGGTTATATTAATACCTGCAATGGGTGGGCTTTTTATGGTGACGGGGCTTACGGGGACTCAGTTAATGTGGATCGTTGGGCTTGCATTTGCCCCTACATTGGTCATTCAGATGATACGGGTTATCAGGGAAGCCCGGTAAAATATTCCTGAAAATGGAAATAAAAAAGTTACAAAGTATAAAGTTTATGATAAAATCTAGAAGCAGGCCGTGATGAGCTGACATTGATAAAGGATTGTGTCAGGTTTTATGTGAAAACCTGACCTGCAGCGTCAGCCCTTTGCCGAAGGAGAATTGATGTTCAAAGGAGGTGGACTCTATGGCAGAAAGGTTAAAAAGAAATGCAGTGATAAAGAGCAAGCGATTTTTGTGCGCAATGCTTTCAATGCTTATAATCATTTCAGGCATATATTTCGGTAATGCAAGAGTAGACAACATGTCTTTAAAAGAGTCCCCTGTAGCTTCAGTTCCGTCTATACATGGAGTAGAGAGCGTACTTACAGACACTGAGGCATGTACCTCCGAAATGCTTGGGATCAGACTTGATCTGTCTGAGCTTACGGTAAAGTATGCCAGAACCGGCAGGAACGATGAGCTTGCAGATATATTGTGCTTTGCCGGCATTTCTATGGAGCCTGTATCTATATCAGACTATGATTATGCGGATCAGACCACATATGATTGTCATAGTGAAAAGATTTCTGATTATATTCACAATTCGGACGGGAAGAAACGAATCTCATAAAATTTCCGATTATAACAAGAGCAGTAAATTGAATAGTAATTGATTATGGAGGCATACAGAACCTGTATGTGTGTTTCGTATACGAAAAATTCTGTATGCTTAATATGGAGGTTTATATGGGACAGAATATTTTTGTGGGTTTAATGGCAGTGGCAGCTTTAGTGGCAGGTTTCCTTGGCTGGTGGTTTGAAAGTGGCAGATCTTTAAAGGATGACGATGAAGCGAAGCCGGACACCGAAGA
>ERZ1034882.464-NODE-464-length-19757-cov-5.573394_pt1 | contig 19757 bp, 15 predicted proteins | sample MGYA00520606_ERZ1034882 | MGnify/ENA primary metagenome ERZ1034882 (study PRJEB33766, sample SAMN09781726) | gut metagenome | biome: gut microbiome | host: Homo sapiens | place: Madagascar | study: EMG produced TPA metagenomics assembly of the PRJNA485056 data set...
CCGCCATACGCAGCAGGTTGATCAAAATCTGGCTCATATAATTGATCAGCGCAATGATTTGCCCCTGCGTCAGCGCGCCGGTGTTGACCTGCGGCCCGCCGCGCACCAAAATGGCAATGATGCCCAGGTTTACCACCAGATAGGTCAGGGGGTTCATCAGGGCGGAGATACGCCCCGCCTTTGTCTGGATCGCCTTCAGCCGGTCGTTGGTCTGCACAAAGGCAGCCAGCTCGTCGGGCTGGCGTGCAAAGGCGCGCACCACGCGGGCGCCCACATAGTTTTCGCGGGTCAAGAGCGTAACGCGGTCCAGATGGTTCTGGGCATCGCGGTAGATGGGCATCGTGGTACGCATAATGCCCCAGATGATCAGTGAGATCACCGCCGTCACAACCAGAAACAGCACCGTCAGCCGCGGGCTGATGGAAAACGCCATCACCAGCGCACCCAGCACAATAAAAGGTACGCGCAGCAAAAGGCGCAGTGTCAGGTTGACGCCGTTTTGCACCTGATTGATGTCGCTGGTCATCCGGGTGACCAGCGTCGGCGTACCGATACCGTCCAACTCGCTGTAGCTCAGGGTATCAATATGCCGAAAAAGATCCCGCCGCAGCGCCGTGCCGAAGCCCAGTGCTGCCGTGGCAGAAAAATACTGGGCGGTCAGGCTGCAGGCTAAGCCCACCGCCGCCAAAAGCACCAGCAGCCCGCAGCGCTGCCAGATGTACACGGTATCCGCATTTTTGATACCGGTGTCGATAATACCCGCCACCACAAGGGGAACAAACAATTCAAAACAGGCTTCCAGCATTTTAAATAGCGGTGCCAGAATCGTCTGTTTTTCGTAGCCCTTGATGTAGCGCAACAATTTACGCACACAACCACCTCTGTCTATCCTCTGTACTTCCATACACAAACTGCGTATAGACTGTATTATAACACAGTTTTTTGCATTTGTCATTGCGTGATTGGACGGATTTCGATGATTATTTGCGCATACACAGCCTATACTGGCAGTATGCGAATCATCAACCAAGGGGGACGCTATGTTCTATTTGTACAAAGGGCTTTCGGGGGATGCCAGCCGCACGGTACGCACGGCGCTGGCACTGGCAGGGCAGCAGGGCTGCCGCGAAGCGGACACCGGGCATTTTTTGCTTGCCATGCTGCGCTGCGCCAAGGGACCCGCCGCCGACTTTTTGCACCGCAAGCGGGTCACCGCCGCAGCGCTGCAAAGTAATACTGCTTTACAGCATACATCGGCAGCGCCCTGCCGCCTGCACAAAAACGACCTTGCCTGCGAGAGCCGCAAGGCGTTGGAATTTGCGGTGCTGGGGGCGCACGCCGCCAACCGCCCCAAGGCAGAAAACGAGCATCTGCTCTGCGCTATGCTGGAGGATGCCTCCTGCACCGCCAGCGTGTGGCTGGCAGCCCTTGGGGTGGAGGTCGCACAGGCAGCGCGGGAATGCCGCCAGCTCAGCGGGCAGACGGTTCTGCCCGTTCAGCCCCGGATGAGCGCCCCGCGCAGCAACCGCCCCAGCGACAAATACGGGCGCGACCTGACCCGCCTTGCGCAGGACGGGCGGCTGGACCCGGTGCTGTGCCGGGACGACGAGCTTGCGCGTATGATTGAGATTTTGTGCCGCCGCCAGAAAAACAATCCCTGCCTGCTGGGCGAGCCGGGCGTTGGCAAAAGCGCCCTGGCGGAGGCGCTGGCGCAAAAAATCGCCGCCGGGCAAATCACCCCGGCGCTGCGCGGCAAGCGGCTTTTGTCGCTGGATATGGCATCCATGGTGGCAGGTACAAAATACCGCGGCGATTTTGAGGAGCGCTTCAAAAGCCTGCTGGAGGAGCTTTATCGTGATCGCAGCACCATCCTGTTTATTGATGAAATTCACATCATTGCGGGCGCCGGTGCCGCCGAGGGTGCCATCGACGCTGCCAGCATTTTAAAGCCGATGCTGGCGCGGGGCGAGATCCAGCTGATCGGTGCCACCACGCCCGAGGAATACCGCAAGACCATCCAAAAGGATACCGCGCTGGAGCGCCGTTTCGGCAAGGTTATGGTCGAGGAGCCAACCCCGCGCCAAGCCGAAAAAATTCTGGCAGGGCTGATGCCCCGATACGAGCGCTACCACGGGGTGGTCATGCCGCCCGAAACCATCCGTGCCGCTGTGGAGCTGAGCGTGCGGTATCTGCCGGGGCGCTTTTTGCCCGACAAGGCCATTGACCTGCTGGACGAAGCTGCCGCCGCCAAGCGCATTGCCGACACCGGCGGCGAGGGCAAGCGCATTTTGACCGAAAGCGATGTCGCCCACATCGTCAGCAAGGCAAGCGGCGTACCCGCAGACCGTGTCAACGAAGCCGAGCGGGAACGGCTGAGCTTGCTGGAAAAGCGCCTGAACGAAAGCGTGATCGGGCAGCCCCGCGCCGTTGCCGCCGTGGCCGCCGCCATACGCCGCAGCCGCACCGGTCTGCGCGAGGCGGGCAAACCCATCGGGGCGCTGCTGTTTTTGGGTCCCACCGGCGTGGGCAAGACCCAGCTGGCACGCACCTTGGCAGCCTGCTGGTTTGGCAGCGAAAAAGCCCTGCTGCGCCTGGATATGTCCGAGTATATGGAGCGGCACACCGTGGCAAGGCTGATCGGCGCACCGCCCGGCTATGTCGGACACGAGGAGGGCGGGCAGCTGACCGAGGCCGTGCGCCGCCGTCCCTACAGCGTTGTGCTGTTTGACGAGATTGAGAAAGCCCACAGCGACATTCAAAACATCCTGCTGCAAATTCTGGAGGACGGATGCCTGACCGACTCACAGGGGCGGCGGGCGGATTTTTCGCACACGATTTTGCTGCTGACCTCCAATTTGGGGGCGCGGTATCTTTCGGGGCAGACCGCCCCCATGGGCTTTGGTTCCGCCGACAGTGATACAGCGCGCCGGGGGCAGCAAGCCCTGCAGGAGGCGCGGGCGTTTTTCCGCCCCGAGCTGATGGGGCGGCTGGATGATACTGTGCTGTTTTCGCCGCTTACGCCTAAGCAGCTTACCGCTATTGCCGACCATCTGCTATGCGAGCTGGAAACCCGCGCTGCCGCCCAAGGCTACACGCTGCGCCATACGGCAGCCGCTGCCCGCGCCTTGGCGGGGGATACCGTGCCGCCCTACGGTGCGCGTGAGCTGCGCCGCCGGGTCAACCGCGCCGTCGAGCAAGCCCTCGCCGACCGCATCGCCGGGGGTACAGCGCACCCCGGCACCGTCTACACCGCCGATGCTGACGCCGCGGGGCATATCATTTTGACCGAAAGCGACGTCGCCGCCTGCGTATAAGGCGGCAAACGAAAAGGCTTCCCCAAAAGGGAAGCCTTTTCGTATACATTTTACGGTTTTACGCTGAATTCCTGCTCGCAGTAGATGCAGCGGTAGCGACCGCTGGGCGTCAGGGCAAAGATATGGTCGCAGCCTTCCTCCATGGAGGTGATGCAGCGCGGGTTTTTGCACTTGATCACATTGACCAGCCGCTTGGGCTGCTTCGGACGGATCTTTTTGCTGACGGTGCCGTTTTCGATAACGGTGATGGAGATCTGCGGGTCCAGATACCCCAAAATATCAAAGTTCAAGCCGGACACATCGCCCTCGATCTTGATGATATCCTTCTTGCCGGTTTTTTGGCTGCGCACGTTCTGCAGCAGCGCCACGCTGGCATTGTCCAGCTTTTCCAGCTCCATCATATGGTACAGCGCAAGCCCCGTGCCTGCGGTGATGTGGTCAATGACCACGCCGTTTTGAATTTCGTCAATGTTCAGCATTCCAGTACCGCCTCCCCGGTTTTGGGGTCCTTCAGACCCAGCAACGTCATAATCAGTGCCATACGCATATATACGCCGTTCTGCACCTGCTCAAAGTAGGCAGCGCGGGGGTCATCGTCCACGTCCAGCGTAATTTCATTGACGCGGGGCAGGGGATGCAGCACCGCCATATCGGCGGGTGCCAGATCCAGCTTTTCCTTGGTCAGGATATAGCTGTTTTTCAGGCGGACATAGTCCTCCTCATTGAAAAAGCGCTCGCGCTGCACACGGGTCATATACAAAATATCCAACTGGGGCAGAGCGTCCTCCAGGCTGCGGGTTTCCACAAAGGGGATGCCGTTCGGCTCCAGAATTTCGTGGATAATGTAGTCCGGCACGCGCAGCTCCTCGGGGCTGATCAGCACAAATTTCATACCCGGCAGGCGGGACAAGCTCTTGATCAGGCTGTGTACCGTGCGCCCGAATTTCAGATCCCCGCAAAAGCCGATGGTCAGGTTATCCAGCCGCCCCTTGCGGTGGCGGATGGTCATCATATCCAAAAGCGTCTGGGTGGGGTGACTGTGACCGCCGTCGCCCGCGTTAATGACCGGGATGCGGCTGTAACGCGAAGCACGCAACGGGGCGCCCTCCTTGGGGTGGCGCATAGCGGCAATGTCGGCAAAGCAGCTGATCACGCGGATGGTATCGGCGACGGTTTCGCCCTTGGTGGCGCTGGACACCCCGGCATCGGGGAAGCCCAGAACCTGCCCGCCCAGATTCAGCATAGCCGCCTCAAACGAAAGGCGGGTGCGGGTGCTTGGCTCATAAAACAGGGTAGCCAGCCGCTTGCGGGCTGCCACGTCCTTGTACGCCGCCGGGTCATCGTGGATACGGTCGGCAAGGTCCATCAGGCGCAGAGTTTCTTCCAGCGTAAAATCTGCCGGGTCGATAAGATGTCTCATAAACAATCCCCTCAAAGTTAAGATTCCTACCTATATATAGCAGGGCGTTGCCGCCCGGTTACCTTATAACAACTTATACCAGCTTGCGCACCATCGCAAAATCGAAGAAATCAGTATACCATGTCTGGCAGCAGATCACCGGCTTGCACAGGCGGGAATAGCAGGTTTCGTCCAAGCGCAGCAGCGCTTGGTCAGCGCGCAGTCCCAGCTGACGGCGCACCCCCGGCGAGCCGGTCACGGCGTGCAGATGCGCCAGTGTCTGGGTGACCTCGGTGTGGCAGTAGGCGGCGGCAATTTCAAAAATCGGTCGGCTGAAATCAATGCGGTCCAGCCGTTTTTCCTCAAACAGCGCCAGCGGCAGAATATCGGTGGAAAACAGCACCGGGGTATCGTCCGCCAGCACGCGGCGGCGCACAAACACCAGCGTCTGGGGTCCCTCATGGGGCAACCCCAAGCGGCGCAGCATATCCGGGTTGGCAGGTTCCTTGGTCACGGTCAGGCTGTCGCTGTGGGGTTCCTTGCCGATGGCGCGGATCATCTTGTAGAATTCCAGCTTTTTGTCCATGCGGTTTTCCACATTGGTAATATCGCGGTTGATCAGCGTGCCGATGCCGCGCACGCGCTCCAGATATCCGGCGCGTTCCAGCTCGCTCAAGGCGTCGCGCACCGCGGTGCGGCTCAGCCCCAAAAACTCGGCAAGCTCCACCTCGCTGGGCAGCTGCTCTGCCTCGGCATACACGCCGTGGCGCAGCTCATACGCCAGCCGGTCGGCAGCAGCGCGGCTGCGCAGCTCGCCGCCCAGGCGGGTTTCGGTTTCTTTTTTCATTCGGCAAATTCCTTTCGCGCCCGGCAGATGTCCGCCAGGCAGCATTTGTCGCAGTAGGGTTTGGTACGGGCGGTGCAGACCGCACGCCCGTGATCCACCAGTCGATGGCAAAAGTCGTTGCTTTCCTCCGGCGGAATCAGCTTCCACAGGGCTTTTTCCACCTTGGCAGGCTCCTTGACGTTGTCCACCAGCCCGATGCGGTTGCACAGGCGGATGCAGTGGGTATCCGTCACAATGGCAGGCTGCCCGAACACATCACCCATAATCAGGTTGGCACTTTTGCGCCCCACGCCGGGCAGGGAAAGCAGAGCGTCAAAATCCTCCGGCACCTTGCTGCCGAACTCGTCGCGCAGCTTGCGCATACACGCCGAGATATCCCGCGCCTTGCTGTGTCCCAAGCCGCAGGGTCGCACGATTGCCTCAATGTCCGTCGGGTCGGCGGCTGCCAGCTCGTTGACACCGGGGTACTTGGCAAACAGCTCCTGCACCACAACGTTTACGCGGGCGTCGGTACACTGCGCCGCTAAGCGCACCTCCACCAAAAGCTGCCACGCGTGGTCATAGTCCAGCGTGCAGACGGTTTTGGGATATTCGGCTTTCAGGCGCTCAATACACAGCGCCGCCTGTTCTTTTTTTGTCACTGCATTTTCTCCGTTTCTGTTCTTTCCCCTTGATTCTACCACGCGAATCCACTATAATCAAGTATAGAAGTCGGATTGTTTGTAATACTTTTAAAAAGGAACGCAAAAAATGGAACCTTTAGCACAGCGTCTGCGTCCCCGCACGCTGGACGAAGTCTGCGGGCAACAGCATCTTTTGGGCAAAAATCAGGTGTTCCGCCGCACGGTGGACAGCGGCAAAATCCCCAATATGATCTTTTACGGTCCCTCCGGCGTGGGCAAAACCACGGTGGCCAGCATCATTGCCGCGGGCAGCGGTATGCAGCTGCACAAGCTCAACGGCACCACCGCCGGCACAGCCGACATCAAAGCCGTGCTGGCGGATATCGGCACACTGGGGGCAAGCGGCGGCATTTTGCTGTATCTGGACGAGATTCAGTATTTCAACAAGCGCCAGCAGCAAAGCCTGCTGGAATGTGTGGAGCAGGGCACCGTCACATTGATTGCCTCCACCACCGAAAACCCGTATTTTTATGTCTACAACGCTCTGCTTTCGCGCTGCACGGTGTTTGAATTCAAGGCGCTGACGGACGCGGATATCCGCAGGGGGCTGCAAAACGCCGCCGCACGCCTTGGCGCGGAGGAACAGCAGCCGGTGCTGATTCCTGACGACGCGCTGGACTATCTGGCGCAAAGCGCCGGGGGCGATATGCGCAAGGCGCTGGGCAATCTGGAATTTGCCGTGACCGCCGCCCCCGTAGAAAACGGCGCCCGCACCATTACCTTAGATATGGTGCAGCAGGTGGCAGTGCGCACCGCTATGCGGTACGACAAGCTGGGCGATGACCACTACGACATTGTTTCGGCGTACCAGAAATCCATGCGCGGCTCTGACCCGGACGCAGCGCTGCATTACCTTGCGCGGCTGCTGGAGGCAGGGGATCTGCCCAGCGCCTGCCGCCGCCTGATGGTCTGCGCGTGCGAGGATGTCGGTCTTGCGTGGCCGCAGATCATCCCCATTGTCAAATCGGCGGTGGACATTGCCAACGCCGTCGGTCTGCCCGAGGCACGGCTGCCGCTGGCGGATGCCGTCATTCTGGTTGCCACCGCGCCGAAATCCAACTCCGGTCACGATGCCATCAACGCCGCCATGGCGGACGTACAGGCGGGGCGCACGGGTCCCATCCCGCGCCAGCTGCAAAACAAGCACTATGACGGTGCCGATGCCAAAGTCAAGGGGCAGCATTACCTCTACCCGCACGACTACCCCAACCACTGGACTGCGCAGCAGTACCTGCCCGATGCCATCAAGGATTGCCGCTATTACGAACCCGGCGACAACAAAAATGAACAGGCATTTGCCCAATACTGGAAAAAAATCAAAGGAGAATAACGGTATGTCTGAGCTCCACTGCGAAACCCTGCATTTTGCCTCCGCTGACCAAAAGCACCAATGCGCCGCCTATCTGTACACGATGCCCGGCGTACCCGTGCGCGCCGTGCTGCAACTGAGCCACGGTATGTGCGAATATGTGCAGCGCTATGCCCCCATGGCGCAGTTTTACGCCGCGCATGGCATTGCACTGGCAGGCAACGACCATCTGGGACATGGCGGAAGTGCCGCCGAAAACGAGCGCGGTCACTACGGCGAGGCGAACGGGCGCTTTCACCTGCTGAACGACCTGCACACAATGAACACCCTGCTGCACGAGAGATTCCCCGATGTGCCGGTGATTTTGTACGGTCACAGCATGGGTAGCTTTTATGCACGGTGGTACGCTGAAACCTGGCCTGAAAGCATCACCGCCGCCATCTTCTCCGGCACGGCAGGTCCCGGTGCCGCCAACCTCTTGGGTCAGCCCCTTGCCGCGTTGATTGCCGCCGTCAAGGGCAACGACTATGTTTCGCCCTTTATGGTCAAGCTGAACTTCGGCAGCTACTGCAAGCGCATCCCCGATGCAAAATCCCCCAATGCGTGGCTGACCCGCGAGGATAGCGTTGTCGCCGCCTACGATGCCGACCCGCTGTGTACCTTTCCGTTCACGGCAGGTACCTACCGCGAGATGCTGACGGTACTCAACCATGTCAGCAGCAAAAAGTGGGCGCAAAACTTCAACAAGGATTTGCCCGTGCTGCTGATTGCCGGTGACGGCGACCCCGTGGGCAACTACGGCGCCGGGGTACGCGCGGTCTGGGCTATGCTGGGCGATGCCGGTGTCAAGGATCTGACCTGCCAGATTTGGGAGGATGCCCGCCACGAGCTGCACAACGAAACCAACCGTGCCGAGGTCTTTGACTATGTGCTGACTTGGATCGAGAATTATCTGTAAAAAGGAACGCAGCTCCCCGACCCTACGGTTGGGGAGCTTTTTGCATCCGCTGCCCGGCACAGCGGCGCACTATGCCGATTAGCAAATTGCATCCCTCTTTGCCAATTTCACGGCAAAAGAGGGCATAATCGTTCACAAATTCTTTTCAATTTACCCTATTGACATTCCCCACCAAAGTGGTACAATATTAGCAGTCGAGAGGTTAGAGTGCTAAATGCAAAATAATTTCCCGATGTATCACAGCAAATTTCCGTATCTGCAAGTAAAGGAGGTACGCTTTATGAACACGAACCAATTTACCCAAAAAACGTTGGAGGCTCTGCAGAGCGCACAGCGCCTTGCCGTTGAATATTCTAACAACGCCGTAGAGCAGGAGCATCTGCTTGCGGCACTGGCACAGCAGCAGGACGGGCTGATCCCGCAGCTGCTGACCAAGCTCGGCACCGACCCCAATGCTTTTGCGCAAGCCGCCCTGCAAAAGGTCGAGGCTTTGCCCCGGGTCACCGGCTCCGGTCGTGACCCCGACAAGGTTTATATTTCCGGCGACCTCGACCGCGCCTTAAACGCCGCCGAGCAGCAGGCCAAGCAGATGCAGGACGAATATATCAGCGTCGAACACGTATTCCTTGGCATTTTGCAGCGCCCCGGCAAGGCAGCCGCCGAGCTGTTCAAGGCGTTCAGCATCACGACCGAGCGCTTTATGCAGCAGCTGTCGCAGGTGCGCGGCAACCAGCGCGTAACGACCGACAACCCCGAATCCACCTACGATGCCCTGAAAAAATACGGGCAGGATCTGGTGGAGATGGCGCGTGCCAACAAGCTGGACCCTGTCATCGGGCGTGATACCGAGATCCGCAACGTCATCCGCATTTTGAGCCGTAAGCGCAAGAACAACCCTGTCCTGATCGGTGAAGCCGGTGTCGGCAAGACCGCCATTGCAGAGGGACTTGCGCAGCGTATCGTGCGCGGCGATGTACCCGAAAACCTCAAGGATCGCACGGTGTTCAGCCTCGATATGGGCGCACTGGTCGCCGGTGCCAAATACCGCGGCGAGTTTGAGGAGCGCTTAAAGAGTGTCCTGAACGAGGTCAAGAAGTCCGAGGGCAAGATCATCCTGTTTATTGATGAGCTGCACACCATTGTCGGTGCAGGCAAGACCGACGGCGCTATGGATGCCGGCAACCTGCTCAAGCCTATGCTGGCGCGCGGCGAGCTGCACTGCATCGGTGCCACCACGCTGGACGAGTACCGCGAATATATCGAAAAAGACCCAGCGCTGGAGCGTCGTTTCCAGCCCGTTATGGTCAACGAGCCTACTGTGGAGGATACCATCTCCATTCTGCGTGGTCTGAAGGAACGGTATGAGGTCTACCACGGCGTCAAAATTCAGGACGCCGCGCTGATTGCCGCCGCCACGCTGTCCGACCGGTATATCACCGACCGTTTCCTGCCCGATAAGGCCATCGACCTTGTGGATGAAGCCTGCGCCATGGTCAAGACCGAGCTGGACTCCATGCCCGCCGAGCTGGACGAGATGAACCACCGCATTACCCAGCTGCAGATTGAGGAAGCTTCCTTAAAGAAGGAAACAGATGAGCTTTCCAAGCAGCGTCTGGACGCGCTGGAAAAAGAGATGGCGGAGCTGCGCGACACCTTCAACAGCAAAAAGGCGCAGTGGGAGAACGAAAAGAACGCCATCAACAAGGTACAGAGCCTGCGCGCCGAGGTGGAATCCACCAAGGCGGAAATCGAAAAAGTCACCCGCACCGGCGATTACGCCAAGGCCGGCGAGCTGCAGTACGGCAAGCTGCCTAACCTGCAGAAGCAGCTGAGCGAGGAGGAAAAAATCGCCGCCGAGAAGAAGGAATCCAGCCTGCTGCGTGACCGTGTGACCGATGAGGAAATTGCCCGCATCGTGGCGCGCTGGACGGGCATCCCCGTTGCCAAGCTGGTCGAGGGTGAACGCGAAAAGCTGCTGCGCCTGCCGGACGTACTGCACAAGCGCGTGATCGGTCAGGACGAAGCCGTGCAAAAGGTTTCGGACGCCATTCTGCGTTCCCGCGCCGGGATTGCCAACCCCAACCGCCCCATCGGCAGCTTCCTGTTCCTGGGTCCCACGGGCGTCGGCAAGACCGAGCTGGCAAAAGCGCTGGCACAAGCCCTGTTTGATGACGAAAAGAATATGGTGCGTATTGATATGACCGAGTACATGGAGAAATTCAGTGTATCTCGTCTGATCGGTGCGCCTCCGGGATATGTCGGCTATGAGGAGGGCGGTCAGCTGACCGAGGCCGTGCGCCGCCATCCGTACAGCGTTGTGCTGTTCGATGAAGTCGAAAAAGCACATCCGGACGTCTTTAATATCCTGTTGCAGGTGCTGGACGATGGTCGTATCACCGACAGTCAGGGTCGCACGGTGGACTTTAAGAACACCGTCATCATCCTGACCTCCAACCTCGGCTCGGATCTGATTCTGGAAGATCTGGAAAAGAGCCGCGCCGTCGGTAAAAATGAGCTTTCGGACGAGGCAAAGTCTGCCATTGACCAACTGCTCAAGCGCCAGTTCCGCCCCGAGTTCCTGAACCGTCTGGACGACATCGTCTACTACAAGAGCCTGACCAAGCAGGAGATCGGCTCCATTGTCGATCTGATGCTGGCAGATCTGCGCCGCCGTCTGGCGGACAAGCAGCTGAACCTGACGGTCACGGACGCCGCCAAGAACGCCATCATCGACGGCGGGTATGACCCCATCTACGGCGCCCGCCCGCTGAAGCGGTATATCCAAGCCCACGTTGAAACCATGATTGCCAAAGAGATCATCGGCGGGGCGCACGCGGCAGGGGACACCCTGACCGTGGACGCCGACGCGGACGGCAAGCTGTTTCTGCGCTAAGCACTCATAAGTCAAAGAAGGGGTTCGTCGCGGTGTGGCTGCGCCACGCTCCTGCACCCCTCCTTTGGATTCACCCCGTCGCAAAAAATCACGTTCTCATGCCTAACGGCGACTCGAACGTGATTTTTTGCTCTAGCGGTATTTTCATCGTCGGCACATGTCCGCCGATGAAAATAGATACAAATTTGCTTTTTCGATAGTCTGCAAGGAACCCCGGGTCACAATGACCCGGGGTTCCTTTTTGTTTGTTCGTTTAGTAGCTGTCGCGGGATTTTTTGCGCAGCTTGCGCCAGATGTTAAAGCCGGAAATAGCAAGCGCCACCAGCAGCATCACGATAACCATCCAGCCGCTGCCGCCCTCCTCAAAGCTTTTCATTTCGCTCCATTGGGCGTCCATGGCGGCGTTGATCTCATCGGGCAGGGTAGTGAACACCTCAGCCTTGTCCAGCACCTCTTGGTCCGGGTAGGCGATCTCGCTGTACTTCAAATCATCGTCCAGCATCTCCCACACGGCGGTGATGGGCGTTGAGTAGCCGATGTAATCGCAGTTGGCAAGACCCACCGACGGCTCACACATATAGTTGATGAACATCTCCGCCGCCTCTTTGTTTTTGGCGTTGGCAGGGATGCACATACTGTCCACAAAGAAGTTCACGCCTTCCTCGGGGTGGACAAACGCCAGGTCGGGGTTTTCGTCGATCATCGTCAGCGCGTCACCGGCGTAGTAGGGCGCCATGGCAGCCTCGCCGCCCTCCATCTTGTCGAAAATCTCGTCCATAACGTAGGCTTGCACAACATTTTTCTGCTGCTTCAGCGCGTCCATTACGGTGGACACTTCCTCGACCGACTGCGGGTTCAGCGACAGCCCCAGCATCTTGGCGGCAATGGCGTAGGCATCGCGGGAATTATTGAACATCAGCACATTGTTGGTGTACTCGACATCCCACAGCGCCGACCAGCTTGTGGGCGGCTCCTCCACCATAGTGGTGTTGTAGATCAACCCCGTTGTACCCCAAGTGTAGGGTACGCTGTACACGTTGGCGGGGTCAAAGTCCCAGTCGGTGTACTCCTCGCCGATGTTGGCAAAGTTCGGGATATTGTCGTAATTCAGGGGGGCAAGCATCCCCTCCTTCGCCATCTTGCCGATCATATACTCTGACGGGAAAATCACGTCATAGGACGCACCGCCCGACTTCATCTTGGCATACAGGCTTTCGTTGGAGTCAAAGGTCGTGTAGTTGACCTTGATGCCGGTCAGCTCCTCAAAGGCGGAGATGACGTTCACGCTGTCGTCGCTGCCGTCCGAAATATACAGACCCCAGTTGTAGACATTCAGGGTGATGTGGTCGTTGGCAAAGCGGCGCCAATCGTAGTCGCCGGACACCGAGATATCCTCGTTCACTTCAATCTCGTCAGCCGCCAAGGCAGGCGCGGCGGCAAACACCGCCATCAGACAGACAGCCGCCAGCGCCGCGGCAAGTCTGCGGAATTTTGTCAGCTTTCTCATATCAGCGCACCCCCTCGCCCTCGGCCTGCATGGCCTTGCGGATGGCTTTCTGGTTGCGCCGGTAAGCGCGGGAATCCAGCGCGTTGGAAATGAGAATGATGGTCAATATCACGCAGAACATCACCGCCGACAGGGCATTGATTTCCGGGCTGACCTTTTTGCGGGTCATCGAGTAGATGGCAATGGGCAGCGTCTGCATCGTGCCGGAGTTGAAGTAGGAAATCATAAAATCGTCGATGGAGTAGGTCAGGCAAATCAAGAACGCCGACAAGATAGCAGGGGACAGCTGCGGCAGAATCACCTTGGAAAACGCCTGCCGGGGCGTACAGCCCAAGTCCAGCGCGGCATTGTACAGGCTGGGGTCAAGCTGGCGCAGCTTGGGTCCCACGTTGAAAATCACATACGGCACGTTAAAGGTGATATGCGCAATCAGCAGCGTGGTCCAGCCGAAGATGCCGCCCTCCCCGCCGATGCCGAAATTCTGCGCCATAACGAACAAAAGCATCAAGGAAACACCGGTGATGATCTCCGGGTTGACAACCGGCACATAGCTGATGTTGTTGATCAGCAGCTGGCTGCGGCGGGACATCGAGTTGATGCCGATGGTCGCCAGCGTACCCAGCACAGTCGCCAATATGCTGGATGCCAGCGCCAGCACCAAGCTGGAGCCCAGCGCCGACAAAATCATCTCATTATGGAACAGACTCTTGTACCAATCCAGCGTAAAGCCGGTAAAGTACGAGCGGGATTTGCTCTGGTTAAAGCTGAACGCGATCATAACCGCAATCGGCAGGTACATAAAGCAGAACACCAGCACAATGTAGGTGCGCTGCAAGAGAACGGATTGCTTTTTGTTCATCTTACATCACCCCTTCCATTTCCGACTCGTCAAAGCTGGAGGTAAAGCTCATGCACAAAAGAACAATGACCATCAGCACCAAGCTCATGGCAGAGCCAAGGTTGAGGTTGTAGGAGTTGCCGAGGAACTGCAGCTCGATCAAGTCGCCGATCAGCAGGTTGGAGCCGCCGCCCAGCATACGGCTGATAATAAAGGTAGATACAGCCGGCACGAACACCTGCGTAATGCCGGTGGCAATGCCGGGACCGGTCAGGGGTACCAGCACACGCCACAAAATCTGCCAGACATTGCAGCCGAGATCCTGTGCCGCCTCGATGATGGAATCATCAATTTTGGTCATTGCCGTGTAAATCGGCAAAATCATAAAGGGCAGGTAGTTATACACCATACCCAGCACCACCGCGCCGGAGGTATTGATCATCGTAAAGGGTCCAAGACCAAACAATCCGAAAAATTTATTGATCAAGCCGTTCTTTTCCAGCAGGGTCATCCACGCATAGGTGCGCAGCAAAAAGTTCATCCACATCGGCAGCATGACCAGCATCAGCATAATGTGCTGCTTGTTGGCGCGCAGACGGGACAGAAAATACCCCACGGGGAACGCCAGAATCAGGCAGATAACGGTGGACACCGCCGCCAAGATCAGGCTGCGCATAAACACGCTGGCGTACCGCCCGATTTGGGTCAGGTTATCGAGGGTGAGCTGCCCTTCGGAGTTGGTTAGGGCATACCACACCACGATAATCAGCGGCACAACGATAAATATCCCCATCCACAGCAGGTAGGGACCTGCCAGCCAGCGGGAGGCTTTGGATTTGAGCATCGCTTACACCTCCGAGCGCTTCATAATATGAATTTCGTCGGGTCCGATGTTCATACCGATCAGCTCGCCCGGCACACTGGCTTGGGTGGAGTGGATCAGCCACTCGTAGCCTTCGACGTCAACGTGCATCTCAAAGTGAACGCCCTTGAAGATGACCTCACGCACAAGACCCGTCAGCATACCGATGCTCGGCGGTACGATCTGCACATCCTCGGGGCGGATAACGACCTTGACCGGCTCGTTGATTTTAAAGCCGCGGTCCACACAGGTGAAGTCATGCCCGCCGAAGTTGACCAGAAAGTCCTTGAGCATCACGCCGTCCACAATGTTGGAATCCCCGATAAACTGCGCCACAAATGCATTTTGCGGTTCATTGTAGATATCCTGCGGCGAGCCGATCTGCTGGATATTGCCGCCGGACATAACCACGACGGTGTCGGACATGGTCAGCGCTTCCTCCTGATCGTGGGTAACATACACAAAGGTAATGTTCATCTCACGCTGCAGGCGCTTGAGCTCCAGCTGCATTTCCTTGCGCAGCTTTAAGTCCAGCGCACCCAAAGGCTCGTCCAGCAGCAGCACGCGGGGCTGGTTGACCAGACTGCGGGCAATGGCAACACGCTGCTGCTGACCGCCTGAAAGCTGGTAGATGCTGCGGCGCTCATAGCCCTTCAGACCTACGATCTCCAGCATTTCCAGCACCTTGGGACGAATTTCCTCCTCCGGCAGCTTTTTCAGCCGCAGACCGAACGCCACGTTCTCAAACACATTCAAATGCGGGAACAGGGCATATTTCTGGAACACCGTATTCACCGGACGCTTGTACGGCGGCAGGTCGGCAATATCCTTGCCGTCAAAAAAGACATTGCCGGACTTCGGCGTGACAAAACCGGCAATCACACGCAGAGTCGTTGTTTTTCCACACCCGGAAGGTCCCAGAAAGGTAACAAACTCTTTGTCGTGAATGTCCAGCGAAAGCCCGTCAAGGACCTTTTGCCCGTCAAACTCTACAACAATGTCTTTCAGCGATACGATACAATTTTCATTCATTATTACTGCATCCCCCTTTGCGGAATTTCCCGCCGAACCCCTGCAAAGGGCGCCCGGCGGGTCAGTGCCTATTATGCCGCCCCGCAAAGGTTTGTTACACGGAAAATCCGCTGCAGCAGCACATACAACACCCATGTGTCAAGGCAGAGATATTTGCCCTTGTGGCGAAACAGCACAATTCACGCCTTACGGCGTAAGCGCTGCTACGGTGGCTGCGGCACAGCATCTGCGGCGCAAAAATGCTCGATAATACACAAAGTATTGTCTGCGCTTTTTGCTTTGCATCTGCCGCACCTCGCCCACTGTATCAGCACTTAGAATTCTGCTGTTTCGCGCCAGATGCACACATACACATTCATTATACGGGATGAGAAATGTTTGTCAACCGTATTTCACCCAAAAGCACTTATTTTTTGAACATTTTGTGAATACGCCCTGTATTTCAACATCTGCTTTGCATTTTGCAGCACCTTGTGGTATACTTTTTTCAAAATTCACAATTCGGCAAGGGGGATTTTGTATGCCGAAGCCTATGACCACCTACACCCAAAAATTCACCGTATATCGTCACGATGGGGACCACCGCGGTCTTGTCAAGCCCGGTGCGCTGCTGCGCTACGCCCAGCAGATCGCCACCGTCCACGCCGAAGCCGTGGGGCTGACCGATGCGGTCTACACCGCCACCCACACCGCCTTTGTGCTGGCAAAGCTTGCCCTGCACATCACCCGCACGCCCAAGGTGGACGAGGAGCTGACCGCCGTCACCCAGCCCGAAGCCTGCAAGCGCGCGGTGAACAAGCGCATCACCCGCTTTCTGGACGCCGCCGGGCAGGAGGTTGCCGTGGTTGACAGCCGCTGGGTTCTCATCGACACCGAAAAGCGCATCATCCTGCGCAAGCATCCGCCGGAATTTCAGGATTTCTGGGCGTCCGATGTTCCCTTTGAGCTTCCCTTAAAAATGCAAAAGCCCGCCCCCGAAAGCTGCACCTCGCTGGGGCAGCGCACCGCCGGGTACAGCTATTGCGATATGAACGGGCATATGAACAACACCCGCTATGTGGACGTCATCTGCGATGCCCTGCCGTGGTCGGTGTGGGACACTGCGCAGCTGCGCGATTTGCGCATTTTCTACCACCGCGAGGTTCCCCGCGGGGAGAGCTTTGTTTTGTCCTGCCTGCAAACCGAGAGTGACCGCTGGTATTTCAGCGGCGAACGCGACGGCAAAAGTGCCTTTGAGGCAGAAATGGTTTTTGGCTGATTTCTCGTTATCTGCTTAGATTTTCTACATAAATCCCTGTTATGCTGTTCCTGTAACCACAGAAAGGGGATTTATTCTATGAAACAACGCACACAAAACGGACTTTCCGGCACGGCACTCAAAACCATTGCCTTGGTGTTGATGCTGCTGGATCACATCCACTACTTTTTTGAATTCACCGGTCTTGTACCCGTCTGGTTCAGTATGCTGGGGCGGCTGGCTGCGCCGCTGTTTTTGTTCTGCACGGTCGAGGGCTTTGCCCACACCCACGACCGCAAGCGCTATATTTTGCGTATCTGGCTGTTGGGCGCCGCCATGGGCACCGTGGAATTTTTTATGATGTACGCAGGTGCGCTGCGCCGCGGGGACGATTTTTACCCCCAAAACGCTATCTTTCTGGCGCTGTTCTGGCTGTGCCTTGTCTGGCAGGGCATCGACTGGCTGCGCCAGAAAAAGTGGCTGCCCGGTCTTGCTGCCGTGCTTTTGCCCATGGTGTGGCCGTTTATTGTGGCGGGCATCCTGACAGCATTTGCGCCGCAGATCACCCAAACCCCCGCCAGTGCCTCTTGGTTTGCTTATCTGATCACCGCTGTGCTGCCGATGTGGTCCACCATCACGGACGGCGGGTGGTTTTTCCTGCTGGGCGGCATTTTGCTGTATGCACTGTACAACCACAAAACGCTGCGTCTGCTGGCATGGGCGGGGATGTCCTTCCTGAGCGATTTCCTTTTGGTCTATCTGCAGGTGCGCAGACTGCCGGATTTCACCTTTGCGCAGATGTTCACCGTGTATTATGAGTGGCTGGGCATTTTTGCCGTTGTGCTGATGCTGTTGTACAACGGCAAGCGCGGCAGGGGATGCAAGCCGCTGTTCTATATTTTTTACCCGGCGCACGTCTACATTTTGTACGCACTGTCCTGCTTGACCTATACGCTGACACTGTAAAAAAAGGGGGGTATTATGGCGAACATTCTGGCTGTCGATGATGAGCGCGACCTTTGCGCGCTGATAAAAACAACGCTGGAACGCGATGGACATTTGGTGCAGACCCGCACCTGCGCCGCCGATGTAACCGCCCCGCTTTGCCGCTGGGCGGACTGTATCCTGCTGGATATTATGATGCCGGGCGAGGACGGCTTTGCCCTGTGCCGCCGCATCCGTGCCGATACCGATGCCCCCATTTTGTTTTTGACCGCCCGCACCGATGAACCGTCGGTGCTGACCGGGCTGGGGCTTGGCGCGGACGATTACCTGACCAAGCCCTTCCGTCTGGCAGAGCTGCGCGCCCGGGTCGCCGCCCATCTGCGCCGCAGCAGCCGCACCCCCGCCCACACGCTGGAGCGCAGCGGCGTGCGGTTTGACTTGGCTGCCAAAAGCGCCGCCGTCAGCGGGCAGACCCTGCCCTTTACCAAGTCAGAGTATGCCATCTGCGAGTATCTGGCACTGCACGCGGGGCAGACCTTCAGCAAGGAACAAATTTACGAGGCGGTCTTCGGCTACGACGGCAGTGCCGATGATACTGCCGTGACCCAGCATATCAAGAACATCCGCGCCAAGCTGCGGACTGCCGGGCTGCCGAACGCCGACAGCATCATTAAAACTGTGTGGGGGGTGGGGTATGTATGGCAAAACGAAAGCTGACCTCCCTGTACCGCGTGCTGGTGCGGTATCTGGTGTGCTGCGGCGGCGGATGCGTCCTGCTGGTGCTTATCTGGTGGAGTCTGCTGATGGCGCTGATCCGCCACGGTTTTTTGCTGTCGCCCAATGCCGGCGCCGTAGCCTGCTACGATGCACGGCAAACGGTGGTCACGATGACCGCCGACACCTATGACGAAACGCAGATCAGCGACCTTTGCCGCTGGGCTATCGTAGAAAACGACACCGTAACCAGAACCAATATGACCGCCCGGCAGCTGAAAATTGCCCTGAACGCCTTTCACGGCGGCAGCGGCAACTTGGGATATACCCAATACCAATACGACGTAAAAATGGCGGACGGCAGCTTTTGCATCCTTGCGTATGATTATTCTTTACCCTATGCCGACAAAGCCCTGCGCAGCAGGCTGCCGGATTTTCAAACCAGCTACGTTCTGCTTCTGGTCGTCCTGCTTGTGGGGTGGGCGGCTCTGACAACAGCACGCACGGTGCGGCGGCTGGCTGCCGACACCGCCCGGCTGAACCGCGCTATTGCACAGATCGCCGCCCACCATCCCGATGCCGTGGACGCCGACAGCTGCCGCATCCGTGAATTTTCCGACACGCTGCACGCCATGCAGACGATGGGCAGCGAACTGACCGACAGCCTGCGCAGCCAATGGCGGCTGGAGCAGCAGCGCACCGAGCAGCTGGCAGCGCTGACCCACGATTTAAAAACGCCGCTGACCATTATACGCGGCAACGCCGAGCTTCTCGCCGAGGACGAGCTGACCCCCGCACAGACCGGGCAGACCGACGCCATTCTGCGCGCCTGCGACCGCGCCGGGGAGTATCTGGCGGCGCTGCGCACCGTGAATGCCCAACCTGCCGCCAAGACGGATTTTGCGGCAGGGGAGTGGCTGGCAGAGCTTTCCGCTGCCGCCCACGACCTGTGCGCCCCCAAGAGGCTTGCGTTTTCGCTGGTGCAGGAGGAAGTTCCCGCCGTGCTTACCGCCGCCCGCAGTGATGTGACCCGTGCCGTGGTAAACCTGTTGGACAACGCTGTGCGCTACAGCCCGGCGGGCGGGCGCGTAACGCTGACCGCACAGCGGCAAGGGGAGTTTCTTACCCTGACCGTGCAGGATTCCGGCGTCGGCTTTACTGCCGAGGCTCTGCAAAAAGCCGGGGATTTTCTGTACACCGACGCCGCCCGCCCCGGCAA
>ERZ1034882.465-NODE-465-length-19731-cov-7.694298_pt1 | contig 19731 bp, 18 predicted proteins | sample MGYA00520606_ERZ1034882 | MGnify/ENA primary metagenome ERZ1034882 (study PRJEB33766, sample SAMN09781726) | gut metagenome | biome: gut microbiome | host: Homo sapiens | place: Madagascar | study: EMG produced TPA metagenomics assembly of the PRJNA485056 data set...
ACCCGGTGCAGCAGCTTGCGCACCGGCAGCTCCGGTTCGCCGTCCAGCGTATCCAGCCCGGCCACATATTCTCCGCACCGGGGCAGCGGCTGCTGCCAGTCGATAGTTTTGCAGACCCTTGCAAGCGTAAGGTGGTTGCAGGTCACCGTCTGCCGGAATTCCAGTTTCATGATGTTCTCCCCTTTTGCGCCGGAGATTCACAGCTGTTCCCGGCGCAACACTATGATATAACATTTCGTTATGCCTATACTTTACCTTAAATAAAGCCTTTGAGGTAAATACCATGTATCAACGTATCCGGGATCTGCGGGAGGATCGTGATCTGCTGCAAAAGGATGTTGCGGCGTATCTGAAATGCACACAGGTCTGCTACTCCAATTACGAGACCGGCAAGCGGGATATCCCCACCGAGGTGCTGATCCAGCTTGCCGGTCTCTACCATACCAGTACCGATTATATTCTCGGCCTTACGGACGACAGCGCCCCTTCCATTCCCCGTAAAGCGTAAAACTGCCCCCAAAGCAGCGCGATTTGATGCGAGCTGCTTTGGGGGCAGTCTGTTTGATATAAAAATATTTCACTATGGCCCCGCATGGAAAGGATCTTGTAAACGCGTCCATACGGGATTATCTGTGCAAGAATGATTTCTCTTGTCTCTCCAAAGCTTCCGGAAAACAGAGCAAAAAAGAAAGCCCAACAATCATTCGAATCAACGAACAATTCTGAGATTTTCAATACCTCCGGCGGGGGCCACCCCATATTCTGTCTTCAGAAAGGGATTTTAAGTCCCTCGTGTCTGCCAGCCTTCGGCAAAGTCAATTTTCGTTCGTTGTATCGTTCGATTTCTCATTGCGAGAGAGATTTTTCCTTCGCGAGCGAGAGGGATTCGCATTTTTTTGACAAGATAATATTACCACCTTTTTCGCTCTATGTCAATCATGTAAAATTGTTTCATCTTGTCGTGCTTGATCTTCGGAGCGTCCGGGACCCGGGGCTTCCGCCGGGGCGTTCGCCCTGCCCAGATGCGCTCCTCAGGGTGGGTATAATGGGGTGGATAATGGTTTTGTTGGCATATTGATAGACTGGCTTTGGCGATGGGTTGTCTCTGATTTTTGAAGAGTACTTTTGTAATAGTTGAAGTATTTTTGATTTGCAGATGATTTTGATTGTTTCTTATCGGGATCACCCATTGGGCTTGTTCTGTTCCCCCCTGCTGTTCATCTGCTGAAATTTCACCGGAAGTGATTTTGGACTATGGAATAAAAAAACAGGCACATTATTATTCGATATGAAACATATATTACCTTGCGGCCAGTCAGTTGCGCATATAAGCAACCGTATATCAGCCCTTGGAAACACACCTACACTTATTCATTTTACACTTTGCATCGTCCGGCACATCGATCAGTCCGAACCGATAAAACATTCCGTATATGTAAGTCACGCCCCGGATATCGCCCAGCGCTTTTGGCCGGTCAACCACTGCTCCAATCTCTTTTACATTGCCCAGCGCCAGCACCACCGAGCTCCACGCCAGACTTTTGCTGTTTTCCCGGCGGTCGATCCAAAGTTCTTTCGTGTATTCCCCGCTTCTGCCTTTTCGTATTTCATAAGAGAATGGCAAGCCGGAATAGGTTTTAAAACGCACTTTTTGATAGAGTAGAACCACATCCCACAGATGCTCCTCTGTCGGCATTGCTCGCAGCTTTTTTATTGCTCTGTATCTCCGCTGCCGCTCTGCTCCGGCACTAATCTTCTCTGTGGAGGTCGTGCTTGGGAAATACACGCCCTTTTCATATGGCAGGTACGAGGTAACCGAGGCTTTGGACAACTTGAGCTCTGATGCGGTGGAGAGAATTGCGTCTTTATAGCTTTGGGTTTCTCTATATCTATAAAAGGTGTGCTGCACTGTCTCCGCTATGGCTGACTCATACACCCCGGCTGTGATGAGTAGCTTTCTCACTTTGATTGGGTTAAGATTCAAGGCATCGGCAATAGTTTGGAGAGTATTACTTTCTTTATAAAGTTCGGTTACACCTCCCATCTGCTCTTTCAAATTCCGTTCTGCATTGTAATCGGGTTTTGATGCCTTTCTCCCACAGCCCGGTTTGCGCATTTCTGTCATAATGCATCGCCTCTTATTATTTTCGTCACATCCAATATGTCTTGCGCTATCAAAGCTTATTTTGTAAGTAAGCTATGGCATGTTGCACCGAAGACTTCAATATTTTTTTACGAATTGATTCTCTAAAAAAGGTATTCATGAATCCTCTGCTTCTAGATCATGCGTCAGTTTTGCTAGGATACGCTTGCCCCATTTTTCTTCATCAAGATAGTTAAAATAAACTACATCCTTTAAATCGTCCATGTCGTCAAATGCCCCCGGAAAGCTTTTCATTAACTGATCGAGGTACTCTTCAGTGTAGATTTGTTTAGCCTGAAGAATATTCCGGATGTAGTCGCTATGCTTTTCGTAGAGAGGACCAAGTTTCAGCAAATCCCAGGTATCTTGAATCCGTTTCGCTGCATCTTTATCTACGTCCGGTGCACTCTTTGGCTTCACGGTATATTCTTCTGCCAAACCAACGCAACCGCGAATTCTATCCTTCTTATTTTTAGGTGTAATTTGCAAAAAAGTTTTAGTTCCATATCCTTCCACATAAGGGTTTAGATATCGCACTTTTTGATCTTTGAAGCTATCCTTATCACTTTTTCCACTATTGCAGACTGAGCAAGATGGAATCAAGTTATACATTGAAACTGCTAGATAGGGATATATCGATTTCGGAAAGAAATGGTCATATTGCGGCCGAGCTTTCCCATTCCTCGCATCTTTTTTCACAGTAAAAATATAGCTTCGATTACAATATGGACAAACTGTAACACCAAGTTTTTCTGCCCACTGATACCCAAACTTGCGATTTGAGAAATTTGTATAGACACGTTCAAATTCTTTTTGAATCTCTATGCTTTCGATTTGGCCTATCTTCACCATTGCTTTTTCAAGATACGGAACTTCGCCCACTAATATGTTCTTTATCTTGTCATCATCGAGTTTTTCTTTCTCGCTCAAAAAAGCGTCAATCGTTTCCACTTCCCTCAAAAAAATTTTCCTTCGTTTCTGATAATCCTCTTCAGTCTCTTCCTTCTTTTTCTTGACTTCAACTTTATGATCCCTTAGATTTTCCAATGCCTTTTTGTAGCTCTTTTGAACACTTTCTAAGTATTCAGCCTCTAGTTCCTTCGATACTTTTGGCAATTGGATCATGCTCATATCCCCCTCAGTATTTTGATTTGCTTTTCAATTTCTGTCTTTTGGCGTTCCAAAAATTCTATCATCTTTTTCTTTTCCTCTGTGGTTTCTGAATGGATACTTGCCCTGTCCTCCATGAGTTCCGATTTTTTATCCTGCCGCCGAATCATTTTTTCAACATTTCGACGGATAAGAGGTTCTCCGATCAATCCAATGATTTTATAGGCTTCCTCTTCGCTAAATTTTCCAGTTTCGATTTTATCGATCCATTGATTGATTTTATTCTGTGCAAATTCTCCCATTGCAAGTTTATCGTCTGATAAGAAAAAGGCATCCTTGTAGAGCGTGTAAATATTTGCACCAAATGTCTGTGTGTTTCGTTCCTCCTGACAAACTGTACCATCAGACCGCTTCTTTAAGAAAATGCAGTTTTCCACCGGAATATCCGACAACACAATTGGGGAATGGCTGGTCAAAATGATTTGGAAGTAATGTCCTTTGAACTGGCGTCGGAGCAAACTCAGCAAATCTCGAACGATTCTTCTCTGCCACTCAGGATGCAAATAGAGATCGATTTCATCAATTAACAAAAGAATATTTGTATTCCATTGAATGCCTTTTCCTGGCATGTAATTTTCAATCTGTGATGCAAAACAAATGCGTGACATAATATTCAAAAGCGCACGTTCACCAGAAGACATTCCCAGATTAAGCACGACCAAATACTTCAGTACGAACGCATAACCTTTTCGAGCATCATTCAAAATTATTTGGAAGCTTTCAACTGGCGCTGTGGCATAATCCACTCGTGCCATATCCATCTTTGAGAGCCCGTTGTCTCCTTTTTTTGCGTTTTCTATTATTGCTTTGAACTCGTTGACTTCATGCCACGCATCCAAATAATATGTCCGTTCGCGCCCTTGATCCTTATCAGTCACAAACGATTTACAGTAAGAAAATATTTCATCCGCCTTCTTAGTTTCCGGTTTAAAATCGTCATAGACAACTTTCAACTCCATTGCAAGATTGTAAACCAGCCTTCCCCAAAGCCCCATTTCGCACAGATCATTTTTCAATGTCTTGCATTTTGACATTCCGTTTTGTATCATGATCTCCGCTTCGCTGCTAGACTTTTCTGATATTGGTGCTTTCAATATTGAAATTGAAAAATCCACGGCATCAATTTTTTTACCACAAAATCTGCTTTTCTCTTTCAACAGCGAATCGTAATACAAAACATCCAGAAACGCCTGAAAGTCGTTAGCTTCTGCTTTATCAGCCATATATCTTTGAAGCGTATTGAAACGCGTAAGTTCCACTAAAAGGGATTCCACATCCATGCCATATAGTCTTCGATAGAAATCCTTATAAATTGTTGGAAGGGCTGAATTGGTCAGAGTAATATAGTCAATGCCCGAATTCATTCTGTTTCCGCTTGCACCAATACCGTACTCACTATTTGACAGAAAAATATGTGATATTTTTCCTATATAATCTTCCGTCACAAACTCATTTCTAGAGTAGACGTCAATTTCATTTCCCTCAAATTGAATTCTACGACATCCTGACAGATGGTTAATAATTTTCAAGGAATCTGTCCATGCTTGTTTATATACCGCAACAAAAGAGTCCGTACGCTCTCTTCTTTTTTGACGTTTTTCTGCACTATCCCCTTGAGAATACGGAACATCTCCAAGTTCCGTCAGATATTTTATGAGTGTAGTTTTTCCAACACCATTTTCGCCAATAATAGCAGTTAGATTCTGGATTTTCGACTCGGAGAACACATTCAGCTTATCAATTTTCTGTGCAGTTAATCTTCTCGTTTTGTAATTAAAATTTATTTTGTAACATGGAGAGAAATTGAACTCCATATTCTGAAAGCATCCATGTTCGTCCTGCTCAATCCATAAATAAATCAGTTCAGTTTTTTCTTTATTCATGCTTTATTCCTCATAATTTTTCAGTCAGGAATATATTCTTCGTCTTATTACAAAGAGCCACATAGAGTGCTCCATGCAGTGATATGCAAGCTCTGCTTCAAAACCATCCGATTCTTATATTTTACTGATACGTAAATCTGAACCGAACTGAGCAGAACACCCCCGCATCTTTTTCAAAGAACATTTGAAAGAGGTTTATAATATTCAAACTTTATTGTTTTTGATGTAATTTTGGCAATTTCATTTTTCTCACGCTCCATTTCTTTTATTTGCATCACAACCTATATGACGACCTTCAAAAAATACCGTGTGAACTCCTGGTTCAGTTTGTCCACACGGCATTTATTAAGTCTTCAGTTCCTATTTATTTTAATTTTTCGAGGATTTCATCCGCACTCACGCCGCTGGCCAGCAGCTTTTTCAGCACGTCCTCCGCTTCAGCTTTCTTTGCAGATTCTGCTGCCTTAGTTTCAGCTTTGATCTTTTTGGCTTCGATTCTGGCGATTTCCTTGTCGATGGATTTCAGTGCAGCCTTCTTGGTTTTCAGGTCGGCTTTCAGCGCATCGATATTGGCGGTGATGGATGCGATTTCCGCTTTGAGTGTTTCCTTCGCGGACTGCTTTTCTGCAATCTGCGTTGCAAAATCAACAGTCACAGTTTTGGGCTTATTCTTGCTACCTTTAGTTCTGGGCATAATAAAACCTCCAGAAAATTATAATGATTTTAGTATAGCACTTTGACAACTCTGCTTCAATAATTTTTATCTATTTTTTCCACAAATTCCAATAAATTTTCTACTGTCATATCAGCTGCTATTTCTATTTTTTCTCGTTTTACATATGCCGTTTTGCATCCTGCGTTTTTCCCAGCAATTATATCGTTTTTTCCATCTCCCACCATCCAACTCCTCTTAAGATCAATATTAAAGTCTTTAGCTGCTTTCAGTAACATTCCTGGCTTGGGTTTACGGCAATCGCAATCAATTTTCAACTCTGGCACTTCACCTTCATACCCCTTATGCGGATGATGAGGACAATAATAGAGCGCATCTACATAGCAGCCTTCTAACCCTAATAGAGTTTCCATTTTATTATGTATTTCGTTTAGTTCAGCCACTGTAACTTCGCCACGCGCAATCACCGGCTGATTGGTCACAACAATACAAAGATATCCAGATTCATTGATTTTCTTGATTGCTTTAGCTACACCAGGTAGTAGTTCAAACTCATCCGTGTTACGGAGAAATCCAACATACTTGTTGATAACACCATCTCTGTCAAGGAAAATCGCTTTCTGCTTATTAGACAGATTCTTTGCCTTCGCTCGTCCTATGATAAAGTCATTTTCAACTTGGTGAAAACGTTCAGGCGTACCCATATCCTTCACATATTCAGGGCTATCATAGCAGAACATTTTACCAGTTCCAGCCAACGGCTTAAGGAGTTGGCGATCCAAATCCACTTTAATTGTTTTTCCTGTTGCTTCATCCGTTGTTCCCACTTTTTCCGGATTAATGCTTACCATCTCCAATATTTTCGGAGAAATAACATGCAAACCAGCATTTACTCTATTTTTATAATAGACAGGTCTTACATCTTCTTTTGCAAGCCACTGTTCCACAGTATTATTGTTATCCGTAACTAGAAGGCCACTATCGTATGGATGACTGTTAGGATGTGTAAACAATGTTGCTAATCCACCATGTTCCTTGTGGAAAGCCACCATGCGATTGAAATCAACATCAAAAATCGCATCAGCATTGAGGAGAAGAAAGTCGTTTGTAAGTTCTTCCTTCAATTTAAAAAGTGCGCCAGCCGTGCCAAGCGGTTGCTTTTCATTATAATACTGAATAGATACCCCCAGTCGGCTGCCATCACCAAAGTAATCTATGATTTTTTCTCCCATATGTGAAACAGTTAAAATCAATTCGGTAAATCCCTGATCTCTCAACGAGCAGATTTCTCTTTCAAGTACAGGTGTGCCATCTATCGGTATTAACGGTTTTGGTATATCCGGATATAATTCAGAAATACGAGTACCCCTTCCCCCTGCCATTATCACTGTTTTCATAAAGTATCTCTCCTTCTTCAAAACCGCCAACTAAGCGTCACTGTCTTTTTTATTTCCGTTTTGAATAAATCAATTTGAACATTCTACCCTTCGACAGAGCAATACTCATCAATAGTTTTTTCAACTTTATTCAGTGGGATTCTAATCAACAGCTTATAAGCAGTAATTTTATACACTTTGTCCACCATAATGCAAACCACATAAACAAGAAAAATGGTACAAACAAAATGAATCCACAAATAGTCACTATGACCAAAATCGGAATTGTGAAAAATACTACTCCATATATATCCTCGTACATTGGGATCATCATGTAAAATATAAACTGCAAATGTAGATTTCGCCAAACTATTTATAACGCGGTTATATGCTAGCTCCCATTGTACAAAAACACCAAGCAAACTTACTGATGCCACCAACAGCGGGAAACTGTATTGCATTCCGATGAAATAGTTTTCCGAGTACATTCCTATATGGGGTTCAACCAAAAATGTCAGTATCATCAAATTCAAAATCGATCCCACCAGCATTATCCTCCAAGGAAGATTAGGTTCATAGGTTCCCATATATCGACCAATACAAAATAACACTATCATCCAGAAAATATAGGCATATGTATTATTTGCATAACTCGGATATACGCTTGGGATCACCGAAATAAACAAAATCGCTACTGCCAAAAACTTTTCAAAGTTTTTTCTCCCCAGTGCTGCAATTGTCGTATTAATGAACGGAATAAAGAAATACAACATTACAAACACTGTAATGTAATTATGTCTGCAACTTAGTAAAGGAAAGAGGGTTTTAAATGCCAGTTTGGTATCCAAATTGCATATTCCACCTCCGACCAACACTGCGGTCAGAAATAGAGAATAAAACCATCTGTCCCGGATCAAAGGCAATACACGCTTTGTTTTTATATTCGCTCCGAAATAACCTGTAATTAACACAAAACAGTTTACTGCGAGCTTAGACCCCCCCGAAAATCTTTAAGAATATGGTATTAGAAATAGAAAGTCCCTCATTCCAACCGCCATGATAATAGTAGTGTCCGCCCACCACCAAAAGGATGCAAAGAATTCGCATAAGCTCTATATTGGATTTTCTCTGCACATTATCCATTCTTTCATTTCCCCACAATCTTCATACTTTTTAAGAGCAATTGCAAATTTTCCGCCGAATAGCGGTGTCTGAGTTCATCCGGCATATCCTGTAAGATTCGATTAATTTCCGCAAAGGAAAGACCATATTTATTCCGAAGCACAATTGAAAATTTATACGCTGTATTATAAAGAGCGGGCAACAGACGCGTTACCGAATAGCCCCAAGCATTTTTAGGCGAATATGTTTCTATAATTTCACAGAGATTCAGCACTGCAGAATAATTGTATTTTTTGCCATGCTTGTTCAAATAGGGCACAAGTAGTTCGGTCTGCATATTGCCTGCGCCTTGGCCCATTCCAATCGCACATGAATCCACTATAATTCCTCTGTCAATTCCGTTCTCAATAAAAGACAACACATTTGAGTATGCAAGATTCATATTATTATGTGCATGAAAACCGATTCGAATTTTTTTATCCAGTTGTGTATCATATTTTCTCACAAATCGAGCAATATCGTGCGGTTGCATGTAACCGTAGCTATCCACAAAATACAGTGCATATGCTCTCATTTGATTAGCTGCACGGATAATTAGATCCAATTCCTCGTCTGTATATCGCATAGTTAACATAGGCTGGACAAAAACTTTGTAGCCCTTTCCCGCCAGAGCTGCACAAAAGTCCAAAGATTTCTGTAATTCCGAATAGCGAATAATTACGCGCAATCCTTCCACCAAGCTCGGGTTCCACATAGGAATGTCATCCAGTGGCGTATCTGGACCTCTGTAAAGCGCTACATACATTTGATTGGGGTTTTTGTGGTCAGGAATTTTCTTAGAAATTTCCTCTACACTCTGATAAATGCCAAATCGGGTCTTATCATCAGCTGAAATCTCGATTGACCCCAATTCTACAATGTCTATATAACTATCACTTAAATATTTGATTGCCTGATTGTAGTCTTTTTCCGAGAAGGAAACATCTGACAGATTATTGATCTTTGCATCTTCCAAACCCAAACCACCGTCTCTCAACGTGCAGTCAAGTACCTGTATATTCATATTCATTAAATCTTCTCCAATATATTTTTTGTTTTTTGGGCACCCAATGTAAACAGAAGTGAAAACAGGCAGGTAAATAGAAAACAAATTATTGCGTATCCGTATGGCAAACTATATAGTTCATATTTTGTTCCGATTGCTATATTAAGAATCTTTATGAATGCCCTTACTCCAATTGCTTGCGCTCCCAAAAAATAAATATTGTTTCTTCCAACCCAAATAAACACCTTTTTCACAGATCCATTTATAAGTACCTGACAGAAAAGCATTAATGCCAAACTACCCAAAAGAGCTGTTCCTACAAATAGAATAGCATTACCATATTCCATCGAACGCAAATTCACTCTATGGTTCAAATAGCTTAACAACATAAATATAGCTGCTATGCCACAAAGTAGTATTCCTCCCACATGGCTTTTCTCTCTGCATATATTTAGGAAATCACTCAGATACTTTTTCCCATAGTATCCTAATGAAAAGAAGAATAGCGCTACCATCGCCACATCTATCTCCAGCGGCATACGATGTTTAATTATTCCAACATGATAGAATTTTCCATATATAACACCTGTTACAAATAGAAAAAGGACTGTCATATACTGTGCATATGTACTTTTTATTTTCAGTACCACTGAAAAAAGGACTGTCGTAATAAATAGTGCTATCAAAAACCAAACCGAAGAGACCCAAATATGTTCTGGATTTCCAAAATATAAGTCGATAAATACTTGCTTCCAAGAGACTTTTGGCCCTACAATAAACATCAAGCCTATCCCTAACACACAGAAACATATGTAAGGTCTAAGTAAGCTATTAAATTTTTTCCTAATAATCAATTGTATTTTATCTTTCCTATACACTAACCCTGATAACAGGAAGAAAAACGGCATATGAAATGCAAATATCAAATTATGCACTTTACTACCGAATGCCACACTGTGTCCCAGCACAACTAATAGCATACCAAGCCCTTTGGCAATATCAATCCACTCTTGTCGATTCTCTTTACACATCTACAATTTGCCTCTCTGCGAAAAGTACCAAAGCATCACAAATCACACATATTTACGTTTACTTTTTAATTTCATTCTTTTCCTATATTAGTCTATAGGACTGACATAATATAGAACCAACGTGGAAACCGTACAGTTTTAAAATCACATGAATAGGTTCAAAAGCATATAACTCAGGCATAGATCAAAAAATCTTTGGTCCATGCAATAAAGTGAACAAATTTCAATAGTCAATTGAGATGCATTCACGAATTTTATTTCAATCTTTTCCTTCCAAGCACAAAAACCCTTCCAAGTTTTGATAAATAACGTTCCACATCCGCTTGTTATTGTTTTCCGAAACGAATGAGTTATGTGGGCTGAGAATAACGTTTTCTCTTTTCCACAAATCAGAATTTGGGGATAAAGGCTCGCTCTCAAACACATCCAACACTGCGCCATATAATTTGTTATTTAGTGCATTTGATAATGCGCTCTCGTCGACTAATCCCCCTCTTGCAACATTAACAAAAATCGCATTGTCCTTCATTTTTGAAAAGCGTTCCGAATCGAACAAATGATATGTTTTGCTTGTTAACGGCAATGTGACAACAACAATATCCGCCAAACTTAGTTCCTCATCTATTTTTTCTATTGGAACCACTTCTTCGAAATAAGGAATATCAGATGAACTCAAATCCACCCCACGCACAAACTCAGTAAATGCCAGGAAACGTTTTGCAATTTCAGTGCCAACGCTTCCCGTTCCAATAATCAAAACCCTTTTATTAAATAACTCTATCAAATTTCTATTCTTTTCCCAGCATTTTTTTTGCTGATTTTTATAAAAAAATCTAGAGGATTTTAATAACTGAAGCACACCACCTAGAACAAACTCGGCCATAGGAATGCTATATACACCTCGTGCATTCCTTATTTGTATGTTATGCTTCTTTATATATTCAAGTGGAACTCGTTCCATTCCTGCACTTAGCAACTGAATGTATTTTAAATTTTCAAATTCCTCCATTTTGTGATGTGCAAAAAGCCAATTGCATATCACGAGATCCACGGACTTTTCATTATCTGTCAAAGGTGCATCTTCTCTCTCAACAAATAGCAATTCAGTCCCTAGATTTCTCAGCACGTTCATCTGTGCTGCAGTCCATGAGAATGCCCCTGTCAACAACAATTTCATTCGCTTGCTCCTAAAAACTCTTCAATTTGTTTATCCATGCAAGCCCGGATATCACCGCCTTCTATCCAGCACTTGCTCCACTCTGTTACCTTTTCAATAGCCTTATCCAGATTCCAGTGTGGTTTCCAGCCAAAGGCTGTTTTTAACTTAGAGCAATCCAATTTCAGGAAAGTAGCTTCATGAGGGCCACCATCATAACGATTGACCCACTTCATACCTTCGCCCCAATGTTTTACAAACACATCAACTAATGCTCCAGTTTGGAAGCAATCTCTGTCGTCCGGACCAACATTATAATATCCTGCATATTGGCCATCTTCATACTGCTTAGCCGCAATCATCAAATAGGCATACAGCGGTTCTAGAACGTGTTGGTACGGTCTGGTCGAAAATGGGTTGCGCACAATAATGTCTTCATGTTTCTGTGCCGCGCGGATACAATCAGGGATAATGCGGTCATTAGCGAAGTCACCACCACCAATCACATTGCCTGCACGAGCCGTAGAAATTGCAATGTTGCCATCGGCAAAGAAACTATTTCTATAGCTATGCGTTACTAACTCAGAACAGGATTTTGAGTTAGAATATGGATCATAGCCGTCCAGCTCCTCGTTTTCACGATACCCCCATGCCCATTCCTTATTTAAGTAAACCTTATCAGTTGTCACATTCAGAAAAGACTTAACGCAATTACTATTACGCACACATTCCAGAATATTTACAGTTCCCATAACATTTGCTTCATAAGTATAGCGGGGTTCTTTGTAGCTATCACGCACGATAGGCTGTGCAGCCAGATGAAAAACAATCTCGGGTTGTGCTTCATCAAACGCTGATTTTAAAGACTCATAGTCACGTATATCTCCAATTACAGAATGAATATCCTTTTCAATTTCAGCAATTTCAAACAGTGAAGGGTTCGTAGGTGGATTCAAAGAATATCCTGTAACATCTGCCCCTACATTAGTAAGAATCTTGCAAAGCCATGACCCCTTAAATCCCGTATGCCCTGTTACGAATACTTTCTTTCCCTTATAAAAATTCAAATCAAAGTTCATCTATTTATCCTCTTAATCCTTCCATTTTTTCCACGGAGCTGTTCCTGTACTTAGATATGCCTCCAAGCGATCCTTTTCTCGTTTCGTATCCATGCACTGCCAAAAACCATGATGCATATACGACATTAACTGCCCATCTTGCGCCAGCTTTTCCAGTGGTCTCTGTTCGAAAACAGTGCTGTCTCCATCGATATAATCAAAGATTTCAGGATTCAAAACCATATAACCCGCATTTATCGGCGCCCCATCCAGCTGGCTTTTTTCTCGGAAAGATTTTACGGCGTTGTTTCCTCCTATATCCAAAATGCCTTTCTGCTGTTCCAACATCACTGCAGTTAGCGTAGCTATTTTTCCATGTGCCTTATGGAATTCGACGAGCTTGCCGATATCTACATCGCAGACACCATCGCCATAGGTCATCATAAATGTTTCATTTCCAATATATGGCTGTATGCGTTTAATACGACCGCCTGTCATAGTATTCAAACCGGTGTCTACCACGGTAACCTTCCACGGTTCACAATGCTGGTTATGAATCACCATGTCATTGCTGCCTTTTGTAAAATCAAAAGTAATATCACTGTTGTACAAGAAGTAATCCGCAAACCACTCCTTAATCACATGCTGCTTATAACCAGCACACACGATAAATTCATTAAAACCATAGTAGGAATATTCTTTCATGATGTGCCACAAAATAGGTCTTCCACCAATTTCAACCATCGGCTTTGGCTTAAACTGCGACTCTTCCGAGATTCGGGTACCAAAGCCCCCTGCTAAAAGTACAACTTTCATAATAAACCTCTCCTTACTTCAATTTTACTAGCCAATGATACTTAGCATAGAACCACGCACGATAAAATATCATGAGTGTTTTCGGCATTGTTGCAGCATAATAGATTTTCTTGAGTGATACGTTAGTGACTTCCGCAAACTCATCTTTATATTCATCAAAAAGTTCTTTATTCAGATTGCCTGTTCTTCTAAGGCGGACCAGATTATCCATCTTATAAAACTGTTGCTTTACTCCAACTTCGATAGCTACTTTCTCTTTGTACGCATCGTAGCAAGGCGGCAAACTTTTCACCACTTTTGTCCAATTCCTGACCCAAAACCGTAAAAATTTCCCAGGGCCATAAGATGAGTTTCCTTTTTTATACGGGTTAACCATCAAATGCCTTCTATGGACTACCGCCATTTTATGGTTTCCTTCCGCTAAACCTTCAAAGATTCCCTTCCAAAATAAAAAGCCGGAATTTCGATACTCTTCTCCTATTTTCTCCCAATGAATCTGTTTAATAAATGCGCCAGAAAGAATTGTTGCGCTGTAATAGGTCATAAAAGGTCCATGATCAGCAAACAACCTTTCGGGACAGTCATAAACTTCAACAGCTGGTTTTCCCAACTCATCCTCTCCTGTAAAGTGGATAACATCATATTCCTGATTGAGATTTTCCTGAATCAGCTTTAGCATCTCAGTAATTTTCAAGATACATCCATCGCCACTTAGCCAAACGTATTCGTATTTATCTTCCAATTCCCGAAATGCTCTTATTACTTTTAAATCTGTTGTCCTGTCCGGGTAGTTATCATATTTGTAGTACAAAAAGTGGCCGTGAGCCTCATGGTTATACTTTTCTACCAACTGTTTTGTATCATCATTGCTTGAGGTATCATACACATATACATCTACACCCGTTTTATTTACACATGGAATTGCAGCTTTTAGCAATTCATCCATACAGTTTGGTCTGTTCATTGTCGGAATTAAAATGCATAATTTCTTTTTTTCATCACTTTTCATTTTGACCTAACCTCTTCTTTACATTTTCCAAAATCGAAAGTGCCAAATCATTTTTAAATACTATAAGCATCATTCCATAAACAACCGCGCTGATACTAATAATCATAACTGCTCTAAGGATCATATTCGCAGTATAGAGTCTCACGCAATAAGTAATCAGAAAAATCATTCCACTTCCGATTATAGGACCTAAAAACAAACTTTTTTTATCTCCAATCGAAATATCTTTTTCAACAAATGGAAGTTTTATAAAAAAGCCCAAAATCTGAGAAATAGCGGTAGTTGCCGCCGCTGCATTCAATCCCCACCTTGGAATAAACAGAATGTTTAAAACCAGATTCACACCCGCACTTATACAACTCGAAACCATGCAGAGCTTATCCCTTCCCGATGGAATCATAACCATATTACCTAAAAATCCAGCAATAAAAGAAGCACCCAACGCCACTGCCAAAATCCTCAAAGATACAGTTGCTCCCGTATATTCTCTTCCTGCGATCAATACAATCAATTCTGGCGCAATTGCAAACATTCCAACCACACATGGCAGCCCTAATCCAATTGTAAAATTCAAGCCATATCTTAGTAATGGATTAATCTTTCCATAGTTTTTCCTCCCATACCAGTAAGATAATTGCGGGAGTAATGCATATGTTACCGAGTTCACTAATGCTTGAACAATGTTATACACTTTTACCGATACACTATAGAGACCAACCTCAAAATCGCCCTTAATTAATCCCAAAATTGTTGTATCAGAATTTACATAGATTGTTTGTGCAATCAACATCGAAAATAAAAGCAAAATTGGCGGGAAGTGTTTTTTCCAATCAATACATTTAACAAGGCGCAATTCACAATATTTTTTTCTATATAATGAATTTACAATATTTGCCCCGCCATTGGATACAACTGTTATTCCAGCATATAATAGATAATCTTCTGGCGATTTAATTAACATCAATAATAAGACCACCGACAAAGCTTGAAAAGCGACTGTGCGAACCGTAATAAATTTAAAGTCCTCCATTACATTGTTAATCCAATCCGCACCGATGGTAGTCAATCCGATTGTCAAACTTAGTAGCACAATCAATGCACGATACTTCTCCAGCGGCCTCACGACCAACAATACAATTAACAAGCACAAATAAGCGAAAACGGTAGTATAAACATTAATTGTATAAAGTTGACTTGCAACATTTTCTAATTTTTCTTTATCTTCTTTTACTTTTGAACATTCTCTAATCGCATATGTCGCAATTCCTAGTCCGGCTAGTAAATTGAAATAACTGACTACTGAATTCGCAAAATTGACCTTACCCAAACTATCTGCTAATAGCACTCTAGAAGCATATGGGAATGAAATCATCGGAAACAGAATAGCTGCAACCGATTTTATCATATTATAAATTGTATTTTTTTGTACATTTATCTTGCTCGTCATACATTTTCCTTTGGCTTAGTGTCTCCAGTTAATAGCTTTTCTTAAGATTTTCCCATTACTTCCAATAACACAATTGTTGGTCGTTGATTTTCCTGCTATAACACTACCTGCCGCGATAACTGTGTTATCTGCAATCCTTGTTTTCTTTAATACTGTAACATTACATCCAACCCAAACATGACTACCCAGTTCAATAGATTCAGACTGGTTGCATACCCCCCCGATTATCCGTGATAATATGCAGATCAGAATCCATAAAAAGTGTATGCCAAGAAATCAGATTATCATTTCCAAATATAATCTGCTTAGTGCAGATTACCGTCATTTTTCCAGAGGACTGAAAATTCTCTCCAAAAATCAGTGTTCCAGAATTCGATATTCTGCCACCTGTACCAATATCGGCTTTTCCTTTAAAATAGATCTTTCCAGAATTTTCAAATAACAATCTTTCCTTTGAATAATCAACGATACCAAGATTACTAAATCCAATCTTAATCATTCCTGTTTTGATTTCATTTTCAGGAAGATCCATATAAACATCTCCATGTAAAGATATCCTCGCAACATTCTTCCCTACTAAAACCGGAAATTTTAGTGCCACTTTTGGCATAAAATAGCGGAAATTAAATCTAATGGTATTTATTATTGACATTCTTCTTAATATATAGAACATTTCCAATATCCTTATAAAAAACCGCATACTTTCTTTAGGAAAACAACAGGTGAGTATTCCCCTTTATACCCATAGTCAACCGGTTCTCTTTGTAGAACAAATCGCCAATCTATATCTTCAATCGTTTCAAAATATCGCATATAACGTTCATCGTACTGCGGAAATTCAAAAATCGAACGATTGTTTGTTAAAAGTTTTTTGTTGTACGCTATCGCTTCATACACTCTGAGAGAAAGTCCTGATTGCTTCCCCAGTACAACATCAATAATACAATTGCTTTCCCGAACGATTTTCGTCACATCTTTATAGTCGATTGATTCATTGATGCGCATATTATTATACTTTTGCTTATGGCTTTCATCCGTCTGATACACACTGCAGAAAAAAGTCCCATTTTGCTCAAGTAATTTCTTATAAATACCTTCGACTATAGAGAAACGGCCTTTATCCGATCCAATAAAGCACGCATCGTATTTTACGGTTACATCCCTATTTTCTAATATCGAATACATCGAATTAACATAATGAAATCCATATGCTTCTGCATTTGCCCTATCAAATGTACATACAGCATCAAACAATATTCTTTTAGTCTTTTCAAATGCAATTCGACTGTTTCGATTGCCCAAGTCATCTAAAAAATACAGAACCAATTTTGCTCCTGCATTTTTGATACGTTTCAGCTCCCAATCAGGAATATATTGTATAGCAATATTTGAAAAAACATAAACTTGATTTTCTTCCACCTTTTTGGGCAAAATCAAACTATTGGCTGTAATTGTCGAAAAAAACTCACCTGTTTTTTCTTTAATCGTCGGATGTTTTGATATATGCTCCCACAGTCTTTCAGCCGTTCTGCTATCAAACAAATGATTAATGACTCGGCAATTCTTTTCATTTTCCAAATCTTTTAACAGATATTGAAATACATGATCATATCCTGGATATAAGTAAATTTTTGCAAATTCATATTTCATTTTATTTTCTCTTCATCTGTACTTTTTGGACTTTTGTGTCGACTGTATGCAATAGGAATCATAATAAAGCTAAACTGTGTCGCAAACAATGTTGTCGTATTATCAATCAAATAGGTAATCATTAGTACGATTACAAAACAGAGTACAATGTCACCTGCTCGCCTTTGTGCATGCCTATAAAAATATCCCGGCAACAGCAAAATATAATAACAAATCCACACAATAAACCCTATCATCCCAAGCTCAATATACATACGAGCAAGATCCGAATGTGAAACGGACATAATGTAATAAGTTTTACTAACTCCCTCTAGCCACTTATTCACATATCCATACCCTTTTCCTATATATAGCGGAGTCAACTCATACATCAAGCGGAGTCTACCATACATATTGATACGCGGCTGATCCAAGAAGTAAAATATCTTTATATGATATTTCATAATAAATAGATAAAGAAACGAAACAGTCAACAATGTTATTAGAAAAGTTCTTTGTACAATTCTTCTCGGCACTCCCTTTTTCTCTATAACTAACTTATATATTATAGTAGCCAATATAATTGCAGCAATTTCCACGCGCTTTAATCCTATGTACATACCAATTGCCGACATTAGCAATCCTTTATTTCGTTCTTTGGACTTATCTGCAAACAGTAAATAATACAAAAAGAAAAAGCCATAGGCAAACGTGGCATCTGCAACCTCCAAAGAAAAACCCGTTTCCGCTAAAACAGACCCCTCATTATATGGAACAAACGATGCTCTAATAACATTTATCAACACATATAAAACTGCTGATATTCCATAAAGATTTGCTGTGTATAAAACATTAATGATTGTTGAAAACACCAATCCATATAAGCAGAGTTGAATGCATCTGTCCCCAAACAAATTGACGCAACCATAAACAGCTAAAACTGTAATCAAAAAAGTTAAAATGTCACTAGCAGAGCGCATTACATATGCTTCCGTAAAATTTCCATTTATTATTTTTGATAGAACTATCGAAACTATCATCAGCAAAACTGGAAACGCATAAACTTGAACGTCTCTAAAACATTTCTTTTTTATCTTGCCCTTTCCGCTATATATCGTCTCCAAAAAAGATATCACAAACCATGCGAACGCTATTCCATATTTAAGAAAATACGGAAACTGTATATAGCCATCCGTATTTGTATATGCTAAAGTATGTGAAAACATTATTCCACAACTAATAACAAAAAGTAATTGCATACCCTTTCTCCTTAACAGTGTAGGCTATGTTATAGAAGACAAAATTTTCACCATATTCTTGTATTGCGCCTCATCAGTAAACAATGCTGCTCTTTCTTTCGCATATAGTCCCATTTTGTTCATTTTAACAGGATTATTGGATAAATCTTCAATTTCGTATGCTAAACGTGTTTCAAACTCCGCTCCTTTTTCAACAAAAACTGCACAATTTGAATCACAGTATTCTCGAATTCCTCCAGTTCCCGTTGTTATAATTGGCAATCCAGCTGCCATTGATTCAATGATAACCAACGGAGCCGGGTCATTAAATATACTCGGCACCACTGAAATATCTCCAATTTGGTAATACTTACCTATTTTTTCATTTGGAATATATCCGGAAAAAGCCACCCGTCCTTTCAGCTTTATCAGCATTTTTTCAACACGTTTCTCGTAGGTCGTCAAAGTTTTATCACCAAAATTGGAACTCCCGATTAATAATAGTTTTATATTGTTTGGCAGAAGCTCCATCGTCCTTAATAATTCTAATATACCTTTTTCCTGAATTATACGCCCGACGTAAATTAAAACAGTATCCTCTGCACAAAATCCAAGTTTCCCCCTTGTTTCCTCTTTCTCCTTACTTGTGATTTTTTTGAACTTGTCTTGATTAACGCCATTCATTAATGTAATGCTCATGCTCTTTCTGGAAATCGCCACGTTTTTGTTCCAAACATCTTTAACAAAATTGCTAACAGACATATAATAACCGAAGCAATTCTCCAGTTTCTTTTTATTTACAACCTCACCATGAGAATGATAGATTATTTTTTTAGGATTTAATCGTTTGGAATAATACTTCAGGCAATCTATCTCCCCACCCTCAAAGATAATCCAATCAAATTCATTTTGATTTTTTTCAACATATTTTACCA